>Ga0209092_10001971_pt1 | contig 19371 bp, 17 predicted proteins | sample FraStrMetagenome_FD_187446 | JGI IMG/M metagenome (GOLD analysis project Ga0209092, IMG submission 187446) | Marine eukaryotic phytoplankton communities from Arctic Ocean - Fram Strait ARC3M Metagenome (SPAdes) (version 2) | ecosystem: Environmental > Aquatic > Marine > Oceanic | place: Fram...
CAATATGATAGTGTAGTTCTGAAAAACAATGCTGCTGTGCAACAAGAATTTTGCAAGGGATATTGGTAACTACTTTGACGAGACTCGAACCCAACACGACCTCATATAGAATCACGAGCTCAGCCAATTGTGGAAATTTTCACAATATATTATGCCATGTACGTGCGGGGATTTGATTTTGAATGGATAAATTCACTACGGCATTTTACTAAAAATTCGAGTACTAATTCCTAAGAAATTAAGTCTTCGTAAAGGTCAGTTTATTTTTAAAAGATTTTGTGTGACGGAAGAAAAAAGGTTTGACATGGTCATGTCTTTGGATCTTTCTTAATTTAATCTTTAGAGCTTATGCTGCCGTACCCATACCAATTTTATGAAAAACCATCATCCCCAGAAGTGTGATTCTATTGTTGTCTTATCCAATGCAGTTTGAGTTCAGTGATCTTATGTAGCAAAAGAAAATCTTTCCAAAGATGCTATTGACGTCCTCATGATTCTCTGATCTTTTTTTTAATATCTATTTGGTGAATTTGGCCGAGAATGTGCTTGACGATATAAAAAGTTGGAATAAACGGACGTTTATTTCGTCACAGCAGTTGTATCTTTAAAATTAATCGTACGTCAAGTTGACGTAATAGTTTAATTACGCGTGCTAAACTTTTTTCAACTTTTTTTTTCTTTCGATATGGATATATAGGGATACTCTAAAACGCATTCTTTCTCATGAGAATTCTCATTTGTGACGTTTACATTCTTGCGTCGATGCTATTAACAACAAACAATGAACCAGAACTCATGTGTCAGTACTTATCACATACGTACTCAACTGCATACGATTGAGTATATACATTGCGAGATTCCTACATCTTTTGAGCTATGAATATTTAAAGCACTAGATCTCTTTTGATTAGACGAAAAGATGCTCATATCGTGCGTATGTTAACAGACCTTTTTTTCCTTTGTTCTTCGTGTAAGTCCAGAAGCAAATCTGTCATAACTACCAAATATTTCGAATGTTGCTTATATTTTCCTCGTAGAATCATGATATTTTAAATATTTAGTTAGATAAAGAAACAGAATAGCTCTATAGATAACAGAACTGTTGAAAATAAATTTCTATTAATAGCTATCCTTGCATACATCATTTTATGGTTTCCTAAGAGTGTATCTAATTCTACTTACTGTATTGATCATACATAGTGAAGTTGAGTTTGTCGGGTCTTTATTCGTACGTTCAGTTCAGTATGTGTAACAACAAGCTAATTGATCTATCGTGCATGCACCCGCCGACAACATCATTTGTTACCGGAGTCGTATGTTATGTCGTAAGAATGTAAGAGTACTAGATTTTTCGTATATCTTAAGTATGCAGATCAACACGTACCTCAACTGTATCCATTTTTTTGATACAATATAGATTATCATCCTCTAAATTTCGTCATAATTTCCCAACACAAAGCGACGCAACTATCACGAAAAGTATCTCATTTAATTTTCTTCTTTGAAACACTCGAACAAAACAGAAATGACTGTCAAGACTATTCACAAGAGCTCCTCAGCTGCTGCATTAGCCTCAATAAGGTAAAACATAATTGAAATCTTCGTCATTCCTGTCGAAACATTTCATTTGAATATTACAGAATTTCTGATGTATATTAATTACTTATTATTTGACAGGAACCGGGTTTCAGATAAGGATGTTGAAGGATCTAAAACCCTTCCTCTTTCTGTTATGGAGACATGGGAATCTTTACCAGAGTCAGTTCGTTCTCATTTGGTGAATTCAGAATTAAGCAGGTCTGAGTCTGCACCATCTTTAGAGGCAAGCTCATTATCATTGGCTAGCTCCCGTATTTCATCAGCTAGCAGCTCAAACTCAGATGACTCATTAGAGGAAAAAGTAGAGATTGACAAAGCATCTGGTACAACAGTAACATTACGTCCAATTGAGAGGGCACCAAAAAACGTATTCGCTTTCACGAAGAAAGTGGAACATGAAACAACCAAAGTTGAAAAATCAGCTGCATCAACAGTAACAACAACGGAAAAGGTAGTAACTATGGCTAAGGGATGGAGAAATATATACACATTACCTATTTCCTACGATGTTAATATGATACCCCATGGGACTATTCTTGACGCTTCGAACCCCCAGTTGCTTCATTCAACGGGTGTCCATCCAGAAGGATACAATCGTAGGTTCGCCTGTATTGATGAAGAAGTAGACAAAATCTACGGTCAACAAATTCGTCAATACTTTGTGGATAATGGTATTGAGCTCACAACATGTATCCTAAAAGGAGGAGAGGCAGATAAAAGGAAAGCAGCTGTCGATGAACTATTAGATGAGCTTTGTGCTTACAAACTACGAAGGAGAGAACCCTTCCTTGCAATTGGTGGAGGAGTTCTACTTGATATTGCTGGAATGGGAGCTTGTCTATATCGTCGTGGTGTTCCATTTGTGAGGGTTCCAACTACTCTTCTAGCCATCGTTGATGCCAGTGTTGGAGTAAAAAACGGAGTGGATTATCACTGCTGTATCACAGACGACACCTACAAGAACAGAGTAGGATCATTTTACGCACCATCATCATGTTTGTTGGATACTGCGTTCATTGCTTCCCAGGATACAAGAAACATTGCGAACGGAGTTGGTGAGATTATGAAACTTGCCCTTGTTCGTTCTTCAGATTTATTTGAGCTCCTGGAAGCACATGGAGCTGCTCTTATTGAGTCTCGTTTTGGACCTAATGATACAACTCCACAAGGAGTTGCAGACCGTATTATTGACTACTCCATTCAAATTATGTTGGAGGAGCTTGGCCCCAATTTGTGGGAGTTCAAACTGGACCGTTGTGTAGATTACGGTAAGTTTTACTTTTTGCTCTTCCTATTTCAAAAGACACATGTGCAAAAAAACTTACATTTGCGCTTCATTACAATTGTCAGGACATACATTTTCCAAACTTCTTGAGATGGTTCCTGGAGCTGATATTTTTCATGGTGAAGCAGTGAATGTTGATGGCTTCTTTTGCGTAGTGCTTAGTCATTTGCGTGGATACATTACAATGGAGACAGTCAAAAGGATTTTAGCAGTAATGAAATCCATGGCGCTTCCCACAAATAGCGACGACCTCCAACTGGAACTTGCGTGGCAATCATGCAAAGACGCAGTGGAGCACCGTCATGGACAACAAAGAATTCCATTGATTACAGATATTGGTGAAAGTATTTGTGTTAGTGATATTACAAAGGATGAACTTGAAAGAGCTGTGGATATGATGACAGAATTGCACAAATGAAGATCTATTTTTTTTTAATTTCTTGTAAATTTATTTTGAGATGAATTATCTTTAGTATACTGATCCCCCCAAACAAGCCTAAGTCGAACCTGATCAACACGCATATGTTTCTAAAGGATAATGTTTATAAATATCTGCTTAAATGTGAAAATCCATTACATGGTCCAGCAAACAATTGTTTTGATTCCTTATTGTACCCGCCAGACTAAATTTGTGACAGGCTGTGATCCAACCGATGGAAAATCAACCGGCATTGGCGCAACACGTTCTAGCTTACTCTTCATCCCTCCCTTCCCGGCACGCTCAAAACCATTTTTGCAAAGTTTGGCAAACCTCTCGGGACGTAACGTAGAACAATTGTTGGTGGTAAACAAAAGTCCACCTTCTTTGATCAAAGGTGTCGCAAGAGCCACCAATTCTGCCATGTCACTTTTCACGCTCCATCGCTTCTTTTTCTTACCGACACTGGTACAGGGAGGATCCAGAATGACAATATCAAACTTTTCTCCTCGTTTCACGAAACGATTGAGCCAGTCGAAGCCTATTGATCAGTGAATGATCGTGACAAAAAGATAGGCAATGTGAGAACCAAGTTGTTTCAAGAATACAAAAAATGAAAAAAACAGTCAAACAATCACAACAATGTTGTGGAGCTTACTTACAGTCACCATAGACACAATCATGCCGTTCCTCAAAATCCGTAATTCCATTCAATCTCATTTGGGGTTCGACTCGATCCAACCAACGTTTTTCCAAATCCAAACTCACAGTACTCGCTCCCGCCGTAGCAGCTGCAACACTGTACGCACCACAATGAGCAAAGCAATTCAAAACACGTGTATTGTCATTGCATATGTTCGTAATCCAATCACGCTGTAACCGTTGATCCAAAAAAATACCAGTCGATAATCGTTCATCTAAATTGACAATGTATTTCACTCCATTCTCCTCAATGACCAAATGTTCAGGAGCCGCTTTCCCTTCATACAATTGGGGTTTGAGGTGTCCAATATCCGCTCGATTCACTGTGGAACCAAAGAGATACACACCAGAGGTATACCCATCATGGATAGAGGGGACAGGACCTTTGGATTCTGATTCATCATGCTGAATAAATAACCATTTTCCATATCGATCGACAATCCAACCAGGATATCCATCGGCGACACCATTGATTTCACGATAGGCGGTAGTTCCGTCATTTGTACCCAGTTGAGAACGACCATGGAAGGATCCTTTGTGATATCCCATGGATTGTCCAAGATGTGTCCAGATGGCGATATCATTTGGAAGGATTTCGTCTCTCAAGTTTCGTTTTTCAGTATGTTCGTCATTGGTGTCTTCGCCGGACATGGTAGTATCCTCCATGTAATACTCATCCTCATCCTCAAAATCACTCCAATCATTCCCCTCATTATCATTTTCATCATCATCATCGTCATCATTCTCCAGGATAACATCCTTTTCATCCTCTCCGACATCATCATCCTCATATAACAACGTAACATCTTTATCATCCTCATATGAAAGAGACGAGACTGACATGGAATCACAATGAATCAACCGTCTCGGTGCACGAACATCCAACGGATCTCCCATCACATCTCCTCTAACACCTTCCTGAAAATAATCCTGCACCGTCATTACCACATCCTGACAATAGGAACCTCCATTCATATATCGAACCGATGCCGTGGTGATCGTATCACTCCCCCTCCCTTTCCGAAGTTTGGACAAGGTTTGCACTGTCGTGCTTTCGGGTGGGGAGTGACTCACTGTGACAGCCGCCTCGCGACGACGCATGGGAGTCGTCGACGAGGGAGGAGCGAGTTTGCCACCATTCCCCACGACGCACGTATATTGGGCCATATTGACATAGATTTGGGAGACTTGATCTTTGGGACAAAGTAAGACCAATCCCGAATCTTCGATGGACGATGCTCCAGCGAGAACTGTCCAATACTTTTTACCAATCCGGATGGGTTCTCCTTGAGAAGCTTGGAAGTCTTTGAGCCAGGATAATAAGGAGGGACGTGGATTGTCACGAAAGATGGCTTTGGGGGCGGGTGGAGGAGTGGATGTTTCCTTTTTGGATGATTTGGATGGTTTGGAGGGTTTCGTGTGGGTGTTGGAAGGTGTCTCGCCGAGATGTTCCAGGGTATCATCTTCCAAATCCATTTCCATTTGAGATCGTTCTTCCGGAGTCATCATGGCAAGTATCGCTTCCATATCCACATCCTCCATTTCTTCCTCCATCACTGCAATATCATCCTCCTGATCCTCCTTATCCTCCTGTACCATACGTTCCTCCACCTTTGATACTTCATTGGTGGTGGTGGAGGATGGTGGAGAAGGAGGTGGAGGTGGATTCTTCTTGGATTTGGTAGTCGACAAAATCGCCCATCCCGGTGGTTTTTCCAAAATATACGCTTTCGCAGATGTCCCCACACTCTCTTTCTCATCCACACGAATCTCGGCCATAATACGAGGAGAAGGTCCTCCATTCATCGGATCACAATGTCCTCCTACCATATATCCAAATTGAGTTTGGGCCAAGGTGAGTACCTCGGTGGATTGAGACGAAGAAGAAGAGGAATTATCCTGAGAAGTAGGACGATCACGTTGAGAGGCATAGAGATACCGTTGTTGAGGATTGGAAACCCGTTTGCGAGTTCGTCGATTCTTTTTTTGGAGGGGGGCATTGGTATCTTCGGCATTGTATAGTTTTTGAGATGCTTTTTTTAAGGATATTTTCTTTTGTTGTCGTAATGATCGATAGGCTTGTAAGAGTGTGGAAGAAGATGGATAGGGGAGTTGGGAGTAGGTGGTGGTAGGAGAGGGTATCCCGAATCCATCCACGGAGGTGGACGATAGGAGGACTAACATTGGAAGGAGGAAGGCGAGAGTGATCACCCTGGGTGGGATCCCAGAGGCTTTCGTGTGTCGTCTGGCAGGTGCTATTTGGGGGACCATGGTGTGATTGATTCTCTCCCTTTTATTCTCTATTTATGTTTATTTATTTATATAGATAGATAGATAGATGGGTGAGGTTCTTGGGTCGAGGATAGGATACTCAAATCTCCTTCGTGTGTCAAGAATAATGTGACGATGATTTTGGTGTTGGAAAAGAACAAACGCCAACAATAATGAAGGATGGTTTGGTGGTCATCCTCTTCCATGGGGATTGCCACTACGTACGCACCTACTTAGGGGGGACCGAGAAACCTACCTACGGAACGGTGGGGCGTGTGTGTAGGTGTACACTTGATACTGAAACAGTACACTTATCTTCCACGAAATGTACCCAGAGGGTACCATTCGAAAACTTCTTCCTTATTAGTAGGAGAGGATGACACATGGCGTTGGGATCCACCGACGAACGATCCTGTCCCGGTGTGGCAATAGGTGGAAATCCTCCCATCGACAGATCTCCAATCCTCCTTCCCTTCCGGTCTCCTCCGTACCTTCCGTCTCCCTGTTCCCATGGAGGCCAGTGGAGGGACAGGCTCCCCATCGTTGCTTTCTCCCGTTTCCCATGTCGACGCAACCTGTGAGATATTTTTCATCGTCTCACGAGGAGAAGAATGATAATGACAATGATGATGATGATGATGATAATGATGACGAAGAAGAAGATGAGGATCTCCAAAAACGAAATAAAAGTATTCGAATGAATCCCCATGGAATATCCCATCAAATCCTACCCAATCAAATGGTATACAAAACCAATCCCAAAACAGGTACTACCAAAAAAGTTCATCAAGTGGCCATTGGTAGTTTTTGGATGATGAAGGTAGGTCACTATATGTCATATCGATTCCTTCTATTTATCTATCAAGTGTTTGCCGACAGAACATGATATCTGTATATATATATTTATGACCATAGGATCTTCGAGATACGGACAATAAACCAATCTTATCCAATACATCCTTGATCCCCGCCGGAGAGGCACAATTGTTCCCTCCGTTGAAAGGATTGACATCCTTGACTGGGAAACCCGCGGAGTTACCAGAGTTATTGATCAAACATGATGGTAAGACCATAGTAATCTCCCTGTTTGTTCCACATTGGATATATATCTCTATTTTTTGGTGTGTTTATCATAATGGTCCACATTTGTTCTCCTGGGAACGTAACGTATTGGAATGTCAACCATGATATAATACCTAGGAACCTCCGAAACATCCTGTACTTTAGTCGCCATCTCCTACAAAGATTTTGGATACAAAATGCTTCCTCCATGGACAATCCCCTTTGAAAAATCGTTTGGTCAAAATCCCAAAGCTTCTGTCCTTCACTTGACCATTACCGAAGGGACGCTATTACGACTCCTACGTGGGTTTCTCACACGGAGTATGATTCAAAATACTCCTCTGGAACAACAGGATACGACATTTTTGCATTTTGGAAATGTCGAAGAATTTCGGGATGTTCTCCGTATGCACAATACGTTGACGGGATATGTGGTGTTAGTGGATGGATTGGGTCGTGTGAGATGGATGGGAAGTGGGGAACCGGTGATGACGAAGTCAAAGGGAGGAGAGGAGGAGAGTGAGGAGTTGACGGTGTTGATGGAATCGGCGAAGGAATTATTGTATGATGCCTCGAAGGATACTCCGAAACGGCATACCCAAACATCGAATCGGAGGAGGAAGGTACCCACTGGGAGAATAGGGAGAAAGACCACTTCCACTGGATGATGGAAATAATATATATCACAAGAGTAATGACAATTTAAAATTTCGAACGGTATATTTGATTTCCTTCCTTACCATTTTTTTTCACAATGGATTCAGGACGCGAATGTTGAATACGGATAGTAACATATATAAATTTAAGAAACAAATAGCATTCCGACTTTTTTTATAATTATTAATGATTGTGGAATACATTTATTCCGTGTTTGTCAATGGATCAGCCGATGGATCATACATGACGCATTCTTTTCCATTATTACCATAAACTGATTTTGACACCCAATGTGGAAGATCAAAGGAACTGTGACAAACACAACAACATTGGACAAAATAACATTAGAATCAATCCCTCTTTTGAAACATTTGGGAACCTATTCGACACACGAACACGTACCTCTTTTGCAATCCAGGTTGATAATATTTGGTTCCTAAGCCTGCGTCTTCTATATTACGAAACCGAAGATCTACATTCTCTTGATTCATTTCCTGTTCTCCATTTTTTTGGCACATCAAAAATCCAATTTGACCTGTTGGGTAAGAGCTTATATATAAGGATCCATAGCTTACTTTTTCAAAGCCTGCGCGAAGTGCTTTATTTCGCCAGATACATATGCCTTCCATGTCGGATGGTAGATTAAATGTTTCAGCCTATTTTGATTCAAACGGTAGCATTCATATTAGTTTCGGAAATAAGAGGTATGAATACGAACCTGTTTCTGTATTGATTTGATATTTCTTACCTGGAAGTTAAACACACCATCTTTGCTAAGTACCCGTCTGATGTTTGAGTAATGTTCTGCCGAGTAAAGCACACTTGATGGAAGATCTATTGGATTTCCATCTTCACCGATTGTAAATGGATCAGAAGAATCTTGAATGATGACATCATAAAAGCCATCAGGAGCATCGTTTACAAATTTGGCTCCATCGTCAATATGTAACGTAACTCGACTATCCTTCCAAGCTTTACCCCATGAAAAATGTTCTTTGCAAACTTCTACAACTTCTCCATCAAGATCCACATGGTCTACATGAACTACGCTTTCATGTTTTAAAACTTCATGGAGGACATAACCGTCACCTCCGCCAATTACAAGTACTCTTTTTGGATTTGGGTGTTCCATCATTGGAATGTGGGCCATCATCTCATTGTATGATGCTGCATCTCTTTCAGTAAGTTGTACTACTCCATCCAGCACAAGAACTTTTCCAAAATGAGGTGTTTGGTAAATTAGAATATCTTGATATTCGGATGATGTATTGACTAAAGGTTCCCCGGTGACAGAAATAGATTGGGAAAAACCAATTTCATGAAGCGTTTCCGTCAATGGTGATAAATGAGGCAAATTGCTGTCTTCCATTCCCTGTTTTGCCACATTGACAACGCTAGGATCATTACAGACAGATTGTGCGATGCATGGAAGAATGAATGAGAGCGTTAATGCATGCTGAGTGAAAAACATTATAGACATTAATGAATGACGAAGTTCCGCAAGAGCAGAAAAAGATTATGGAATAGATGAAACAATGCTGGCTTCGTTTTTTAGAATGACACAATGGCGTTGAATCAAGATTTGAATTTTTCTTTCAAGAATAGTTAGCCGTTCCACATGTATTTTATGAATACATTCTTAAATAGAATTAGGATTTCTGCCTAAATAAGGTACCTATACGTAATTTAGTGCAAATTCCGGATGTTGTATATATCAGGGATATGATCGATGACACTCGCATAATCAAGTCTTTACGTGAACAACAATTCTGTGTCCTATCGTCTTCTCATTTTTGTTTCTTTGAACACAAAATCTATTTTTTGTCGATTAATACTTATGTTGAGGAATATATTCAGTATCCACTATTGCAACTACTGATTATAGTTTGTTCGGATCTCTCGCAGATAAGAAACAGATCAAAATACAAAGAATAATGAGTGAACACAACAATTCAATTTATTTTTAAGTCTGCTATTAACAAAATGAACCAAGTGTGACATGATGAATACCTGATAGTCTGACTTCTATAGTGACATTTTAAGAATGAATGACCTTTATGATGATCTGCTTTATTCAGAGAGCATGTGATCACCTCTCTTAACGTACATACGTTGATTTAGTCTTACATACAAATCGTAGTAACTTCAATATGATGATCTAATTGCATTCTTTCAAAGAACAAAAGAATGAAAAAACTCCATTAGGGATGCTTGCTGTAACGTGGGCAAAGTACATCCGCCAGAAATCAAATTCGTTTTGGCGGCAAAATTGAATTCCAAGAATCTCCAGTACTGTACAATATTTCATTCGATACCTTTGCACTAAAAAACATTCTATTCATTCTTTTGCAGTTTTAAAACCAAATTATTCAAGCAAATTTGTTATGCACAATCATTGAACAATCCTGGTAGTTTTTGTCACCAAATTCAAATCATGACGAAGAATCGAATCACTCGAAGCACTCGAACTCGAAAGCGCAAACCCTTGCAAGATGTTTCTGACAATATTAGCAGTACCACCAAAAATACAAGAAAGCAAAGAATGAAATCATCTATCAAAACGGACATATGTTCGAAATCTAATTCTTCCATATCCAAAAAGAATCAGATTGTCTCTCCTTCTACCCCTGCAGAAGAAGAAGAGTCAGAGACTGCATTTGTAAGTACTTAAAATCACCCTAAGCACACCATAGAATACTTTCTCACAAAAGCCCTCACATATGATATTAGGTACAAATCAAGAAAACAAAGGAGATCTGCAAGGCGATTACTGATTCGGATTCGGGTCTTATAACTTTTATCCCCAAGGGAAAAAAACGGGCCATCGCTTTTGATGCTCGAAAACATACAATTGTGAAATCCTATGATGAAGAATCGCAATCTGACAAAGAATGTGTTCATGACACACCTGTCAAAGAAGAAGAAGAAGAAATTGTCCCACAGACAATGAAAGAAACGACAAGACCAAGGCGCGCCAAACCACAAAGCTACAAAGATCTTTCATCAGATAGTGAAGCTGAGGAAAGTGAAGCCTCGAAAAATATTAACGAAACTGCCAAACGCAATAAAAGTCCTTCCATCTCAGCATTTTCTAAAAGTCGATATGCTGCTGGACTACAAGTGGAGGGTGGAGACTGGAGGATTCATTCCGCGATTGATTATTAAGTGATTGTGTAGAAGTTATGCTTCTTATATATAGAGTAGAATATATTAAAATTAGGATATTGTAGGACAAAGAATTCGTTACAAAAAAAATCTTAAAAGTTGCTGAGCAACAAATACTATCTTTATTACTCTATCCTGTTTAAGTTCACAAAAAAAGATTTTAAATCGATAAGGCATACTTTTTGATTTCCGTCAAGATAAAAGTGGTACTAACTAAATCCTTGCAAAATGATGGTGGCTTCGATCTCCAAACCTTTCGTATGATATCTTGAAACCTAGTGTAATACAACAATAGCTGTGTTAGCACCTGTTTCAGAATCTCCATCCCGTTCCTAAAGTTAGAAAAGTAACTCAGGACATTTTTGTTAATCTGCTCAATGCCATTTTTCCAATTGGAAGAAAATTCTCTCACGAGATTCTCTACCACACTAAAATTCACCTCCATACGATCTCCTCCCTTCAAATTGTTAAAATGCAGTTCTGTTTGATGTACAAAGGCAATCATTTTGGAAAAGCTTTGAAGTAATTCCTCCTCCACAAATAATTCACGCTGTTGAAGAAGCAAATCACGAAAATGATTCAATTCCTTCCCCACAACTCTTCGTTCCACAAACACAGTAATTATTTGATCGAGATTGTTGATCATAAAGACTATTTTGCGTTTATTAGTGGATAAACTATCCGAAAGTCGTTCTAAGAGTAATATAGTTTCAGATTGTAATAGGGCCAAATCATTCATAAGCATATCTCCAGCTGATCCTCGTAGAGAAGCCGGTGTGGAAGATTTAGAATTCACTGAACTTATAGAATTTTTGGAGGAAGATTTTTGAAACGGTGTCGATGGAGATTCATAGACAGTTGATGGACGCGATGATGCTATCTTGGAAGATTTAGATGGGGTTTGATATGCAGAAGCACGTTCATTATCAAGGGAGATATGCTTTTGTTTGCCTCGACTCAAAATCAAAAGAATCGAACATGTAAATTCTGCATATCGACGTGAAACGTAGTGAGCATGCAATTCCACTCCTCCCAACTTTTTGGCATTTCCAGTTCGTATACTCCTTAGTTGAGCATCCATTACCATCTTCAATCGAGGCCATAATAATCGAGTCACTGCATCAAAAAAGTTATCGAGGGCAAGCACACGCCGAGCCCGCATTATACGACGATTGGCATGGGTTAATTTAATCATGAGCAGTAAACCAAGACAGTCATAACACCCGAACAAATAATTTTCAACTTGCTCCAATACAAGGGAGAGGGTTCTTGCTAATACCTTATGAAAAGCTTTTTTCCCACCTTCTTTGAAAAAGAGTCTAGAAAATATGAATTCATTGGTGGCACTATCCATCAAATGCTGCATGACAGAACGGAAGATCATCTCATAGGGATACTTTAATCCTTCAGCCTGAGCAACATGTGCAATAATTGGTTTGATGATGATGGGTTCTTCCGATAGAACTTGATTACTTTTGTTTGAAGGTGATGTATTGTTCACCGTAGGATTTTCCATCATGGACAAGGCTGCATCTAGTACAGAAGCACGATCTCCTAGAAAAAATGTATCCCAACTCTTGCTCAAATTCACTTTCGTTGAAAAGACATCCCTCAAATTGGCATCCTCCACCGCAATTAAATCATGTCGGGTAGCGATTTTAGAATCCAATCGTGCCAATTGGGCCATGTAGGTTCGAAACAAAGTACCCAAGGTTTTCCCCATGGAATCCACATAAATATCCTTAATCTCCTTAAAAATTTCGGGAGCAGCTTTCTGTAGAAAATCATTTAATTTAGTAAATTTGAGCAAGGCTGCGTCCTGAATCATCCGAACGTTAGTTTTAGGTTTGCGCAATTCGATAATTTTATTCAAAAAATATTCCCGGATACGTGTGACAGCCATATTGCGCAGTTTGTCAATGTGGAAGCTCATTTCTTTCCCAGCGATGGTTTCTTTGGGCACAAGGCCAGCCGATGGACTCAAATCTACTTCCTTACCCTTTTCCTTGAATGGATCCGAATGTACATACTCATATTTATCATTCAATTCCAATACACAATCCATAAAGACATCATCTACGGCACCGTGACAAATGACATCCGCTAAATTAGGAGGAATCACCACCTTTTCCAAAAAAGCCCGAAGACCATTTTCAGCACTTTTACGATTTTTCAATTTAATTCCTAATGTTCGACTCTGATCCTGTAACGCTCGAATATCTCCACTCAATCCACCCAAATCTGCTTGGAACCCTAGCAGCATTTCTTGCAAACTTGCCAAGACACCATCACAAACATCCATTTCAGTTTTGAGGGATACTATTTCTTCCCGGTGTTGCCGATAAACATCAATGCATTGAGTTTCTAGGACTTGTAATTCACTTTCGACTACGCTATGATATTGACTGAGATCCAGAGATCCATCTGATAATCCTGCTTTGAGTTTGGGATTGGATAAAAAAACAGCAAGTGCTTTGGAGAGACGTTCTTGTTCCGCGTTTTGTTCCACATCCAAATTGGGTTGTTGCTTGGAAATTTCGTTTTGGGTGGATGATGATTGACTTTGTCTCATGGCTTCATCCATGGCATCTTCAAAGGATTGATGTTTCATGCTCTGTATCATTGTTGTTTATTAATTAGTTTGTTTGGTTGTATTTCGGCATGTCCCGATCATCAACTGTAGTAGTAAGCGTTGATTGAATGTTTTGTTCGTGCCAGCAATACTACTTGTGCTTGTTGCTTGCAATTGCACACAGAGCGGTTAAGATTTCAACCCATTATTAGTCTTAAATCTACGCTATTGAAAATGACTCCCCTAATGAAAATGTCCATACTATTCTACTTACGTAAATCGCAAAAAATCTTCTGTCAATCTGTGTTGCATAAATCTAGCTTACTATATTTATGAGTTTAAACTAAGGTTGACTTGTCTGAGGTTTTCCCGTTTGTCGATCTGCATTTATCGGTCGAATTGAGGTAAATGGCTCTTACACATGTTCTGACGTCATTCTTGGTTGATACGTGATCTGGAGGATCAACATCTTCAACTACGCGCGGAGGCAATTCGGAGCCGAGTTTCGAGAGTCGGAGATTTCAGTTAATTGTTGATATCGAAAACATCAAGAAACATCCAACAACACATCGTTGGATTAGACTTTTTACGATCTTTCAGACGAGGCAAAGTAAAAGTTGGGGCGATTGGAAAATCTATAGTTAGCGATCAAAGAAAATGATAAGGAATTCAGTGTTGAATCGAGATATAAATTTAATTTTTGAAAACAGAAAGTCATTTCCTCAGAGAATATCGGATGTAAAGGATCAATAAACATATCGACAGAAAGAATAGAAACATTCATCTTAGGGGAAAGCACTCGGATAACGATCAGCAAGATTTTGGATTTTTTTTCATTCTAATCAATTTCAAATCATACAAATATGGTGCTCAATCGTGGGTATCAGTCGTGCTTGTCTTAACTTTCGTCATAAGATAAAAAGGTGGTGTGGGATTCAGATAAATGGAATATGACCCACAAAGATTCATTACTCTGCAGTATTGGAAAGAGTTCGACCACCTCAAAGAAATTATTAGATTAGTGGAACTCACAGCATATGAAATTGTTATAGATCCAGGGGCCTTGAAGAAGATAGAGAGGGTATATGGATCAGAATTTATAGTTGGGTGGAGGAGTGGATATTTTATTTTGAAAGGAATTTACCCAATTTGTTTGACTTCACGTAGTTTCTACAATACATTAGTCTCTAATGCCTCCTTAGAATGTTCCGGATAAACTTTGGTAAAGTGGTCACATTCTCATTTTGTACTCTTTGTGGACCCTGTATCTTTAAATTATCCAATAAGTCAACATGTAAAATTAAAATCGAAACATAATCCTAACACATATAGAGCAAGCACCCTATGCTTTCAAAAATATTTGATCAGCAAAATTCGTGGTAGTTGATCATGTTTAAGATATATCACAGTTACAGAGTGAGTACCTATGATGTTTATGTTCTAGCTAGGATATTTTTTCAATAGGGGTTCCTACCCTGCGCTACGGCAGATATGGTGAGGCTTCCCCCTGATCGAGTTACAAAAAGCATTGTCACATACGTCATGAGATGTCGGCCATCAGCACGGCGATAAATGGGATTTGCAGTGAAATCCCCGCCTGTGAACATACATGCTGCTAGAAGTTTTCTAAGGAGTAATAAAATAACCCGAAATAAATTAAACATATTCATGAATCTTCTTTTTATCCGAATACCTACCGTCTGCCGCTAGTCCTGAGATACTTCTCTCTGCGTTTTATATAAAAAAGTATAACTTAGGTCTTTGTACTTTCGACAAAAAAATCATCGCCGTCCTTTGCGAAAAAACCTGTTTGTCGTCCCAGGAAAAAAATTGATCATTGTGATTATGTCGCTAATTTCTGTCATTATCCGTTTTCGAAAAAAAGAAAAAAAAACATGCTCATTCCAGGAAAAAAAGAATGGTTATAAAGTAGTGTGATACTGTCATTGTCCCTTCCTGTCGTCGTGAAATCGTTCCATTGTCTCATGAAGTTATTTTGGATTTTTGGGATAAAAAACCTGTTCGTCCCAGGAAAAATCCATCGATCTATCTGGAGTCTCGTCGTCTCCATTCTTCGTCTGTTTTGAAATATGTTTTTCTATCTGCTATAAATAGTCTGGATAAAATAAATTTTCGTATGTTCATATAAACTCGCGTATGTTTCTTAAGCGAAAACGTCTGCCAAAATAACGTGGTGTTGTCAGTACTCCCTCCCATCGTTGTGAAATATCCATTCGTTCCAATGAAAGAGTTATTCTGAGTTTGAGTTTTGTAGTTTTGTCCGTTGCAGCAAGACATGAATAAAAAATACCTGTTTGTCCCAGGAACTTCCATCGATATATCGTGAGTCCCTTCGTCTCCTCTTTATTGATGTCGGAATAGAGAGAAGATATTATTGGTGATTCTATTGGCGGTAACAATTCTTTGGTACTTCTTCCTTCGCCATAAGAAACAAAGATAACGAAAAACCGTTCATCCCAGGGGATTTTGTCGAATTGACGTGTATTTAACACTGCATCTTGTCCAAAGTCTAGTTGCGTAGGTGTGAAACTAGTGGTCGTATGGACCGTTACCCTTAGGGCAAATAAAGTGGAGGCTAGTATGCCGTCCCACGGGTTATCATCATCTAGGACCATTTCCTGTACTTTCATTGTGCGTATGATGTTGCCAATAGTTTGGTGTACACGCTCCAGTATTGCATTAGCGTGAGGATTTTGCGCTGTGATCGGCTTAAGTGTAATGTTGTAATCATCTTTGATGAGAGTCTTAAACTCTGCAAGGAATTTATTTCCTCTGTCCAAGATAATCTTGGTTGGTTGTGGGTATCTTGTTAGCCAAGCAAGTTCTACTTGGTTTGATACATAGTCAGCACGTGCACCCGGTAGGGCACGGATTTCAACCCATCATGTGGCTTGATCAATCATTGTGACTGCTTGTAAGTATACCTTCTTACCTAACTTGGTAGTCATTTTATATTTGTTTCCTCTGCCTTTTGGCGTGAATTGGTATTTACCAATGAGATCTACACATAGCTTGTCCCATGGTGTAGCTTTTGCTTCTTTTGGAGGGAGCTTTCCATATGAACACTTGGTTTGTTTTGAACGTTGACACGTGTTGCATTTAGAACAAATGTCGCGCACTGTCTTGCGAAAATTCTTCCAGTAGAAGTGTTGACTAATAGTCAGTTCCGTTTGGGTTTCACCCGAATGGTTTAGCGTCGTATACTTTTTAAACTAACTTGTATTCTGCTTATTTTGTTATATTTGAAGAAAGGAAGGATTTTAAGCATACATTCAAAATTGTTCAAGAAAACGTCAGCTGAAGGACCCTATTTTATTTATACCTAACAAGTATTTATTTTCAAAGTTTCATTTTACGTACGATATGAAGTATCAATATCAACAAGCAATAAATTAATTCGCCTGATTGCATCTAAATGAAAAACATAAGTACAATGAATATAAGTCTGTTTAATAGACAATTTGACCTTATTAGGGAAAGAAATAGGCAAGATTTACTTAGTTTTTTTTTTAACTATTTGAATGCTGATGAAAGTGACCATGTGATTCATCCATCAACACATTCATTTTGTGTAGAATCCTACCTTAAAAAATCTGAAGTTTAAGGGTATTCAGTAATATAACCATTTCATGGAAGGGGTATTGCTGTACCCGCCCTGGTCAGGGGGGGGCACAGCCGATAACTACCTTCATAAGTACCATACATAATACATTCCTTACGTAAACTAGTGAACGACCCTCCTCAATGGGATTTTGCCGTCTTTTGTAGATATCCGATCGAGAACTTCCCCGCCTTCCAAGTTTCATACATCATTGAATTCCTTTCTTTCTGGACTCACATTGTGTGCAAAAACAGCTTCTATCGCTGTTCTTCTAGCCTCCTTTCAGCCTAAATTAAGCTAAAAACGACCTTGGTTAGCCTATTTCCCGCGAATCTTCACTTTATCAAGCAGTTTTAGCCCTATTTTCACATCTAATAGCGCTACATTTATCTACATTCCATAAGCGAGAAGGTTCACAGCTTTATTTTGAATTTCGATTTAGAGATCCTTACTTCGGAATCACAACTTTCGCCATTTTCATTTGCCAATCAGAGCAACATAAGACCGAGAACGTATTTCCACCGTTTGAATCTAGCATCGAATCAGATTCAAATTCCTATATTTAGCAACCGCTTCCTAAGTAAATATTTTTCAAATCTTATCGAGTATAAAATGGCTATTTGATTCTGGAAATGCCATTAATCATGAGTTTTTTTTTCTTGGTAGCAACGGGGGATTGAGGCGATCTTTTTTTTTGGGACAAATTTTCTTTGGTTGGGATGGGAGATTAAGGCAATTATTTTGGGATGAGTGGCTTTCGATATCGACATATGCAAGAGAGTTTTTACCCGGGACGAACGGTTTTCTCTCGAAAGTTTTTTTTTAACACAAGGACGGCGTTTCAAGGAGGGAAATGTCAGCAACATGATGACTTTTTTTTGATTTTTTTTTACTTTGCTATAATATTTTCGGAATGTCGGAGCATGAGGGGTAAGTTTGTTTGTTTGTTTGTTTGTTTGGTATGTTATGTTTTTCAACGTGTTACTACGGCAATCACTCTGAGGTGTAACCAGTCTTCACGCCCTACTGGGAATTCCTACCCTGTACTCCATCGAGTACTTCACCGTCGCGTACGCAACCTAGGTTACCATCACTGGGATCTGTCGGGTGGTCCTCCTTCTACCGTCATTTTTTAGGGATTCGAACCCACGGACGCTTGAACCTCAACCAAAGCATGAGGGGTAAGTATTTAGAGGACAGAGTGCGGAGAACGGGATTCCCGGGTCTTCTTTGGTATATCCAGGTGCCAAGTGTAGGGAAGCGGGGTTCGTAGGGATCGACAACACGTAAAACCATAACAGAACAAACAAACGTAATATACCGAAAATTGAAAAAATTGAATGCACGTTTTTGATCTGTAACTGCTAAAAATGACATCATACTTTTGGTTTTTCCAAGGATGCTTTATTGTGTCGTGTACGAAAACTGTATAAATTGAAATGGGGGCTTAATGTCTTCAAGGGGAAATAATTGAAAATATCAACATGGCACGACTAGAGTTATCTCGTATAAAGAGAAATTGATTGAGGTACGTCACGTATTTTTGCTTCTGATAAAGAAATTCATTTATCATTAATCGGATCCATAATTTTTTCCTAGTGGTATCTGAACTGATTCGAAAAAGTTAGCATTTTAAGAGCTTTCAATTATAACTTAATGTGCGATCTTGCTTGATAAACTAAACTATAAATGGGAACAAACACATTGTGCACAAATAGCACCAAAAAGTTTAAATATTGCAACGGTTCCATGATCTTCAAACGAAAAGAAAAATATCTTTTCAAATTGTTCTCTTTCACTCTAAAATACGATTAGTATCTCGAGAGAAGACAAAAACAACAGCTATTAAGTGGAGGCTTGACAAAGAAGAACGTTAAAAGAACTATACTATTGACCTATGCTAGGAATAGGTTGTCGACAAACACACAGTGGGGTGTGTTGTGGGGGTTGGTTGTTTGTTGTTGTTGTTTTTGAATTGTGAGCTAAAAGTAAAATTAATGAAATATTAATTTTACTAC
>Ga0209092_10001972_pt1 | contig 19370 bp, 4 predicted proteins | sample FraStrMetagenome_FD_187446 | JGI IMG/M metagenome (GOLD analysis project Ga0209092, IMG submission 187446) | Marine eukaryotic phytoplankton communities from Arctic Ocean - Fram Strait ARC3M Metagenome (SPAdes) (version 2) | ecosystem: Environmental > Aquatic > Marine > Oceanic | place: Fram...
GGTGAAGCTATTGATGAATGGACTCTTATACTAGGGTAAGTCAACCCTTTTCTCTTTAATTGATAAATACTATTAATGCAATGTACGACCATACTTGCAGGGTCAAACTGTGGTTAGCCAGCAAAGAGCGAAAGCTGAAAATTTAGGCTAGAGGGACAGGATCCCCGTGCAAAGGAGAGAATATGGCTGTAGGTCGCATATCGGGTCCGCTCTTGAAGTCGAATCTAATTCGTAATGGAATAGATTTAGCTTTTGAGACTGACTTATTATATTTAGATGTCAACAATCAGCGTATTGGGATTAACACCAATGCTCCTTCACACGATTTACACGTAAACGGTACAACACGCACAACAAATTTAATAGTAGATAATATTGCAGAAATTGCAGATATTACTATTTCTGGTAACACAATACAAAGTGCTAATACACTTAATCTTCTTACTACAGGATCAGATAGTGTTGTATATCAAAGACAGTTAGACATTCAAAGCATATCAATTTTTGATAATGTTATCAACACCAACGACTCAAATGCAAACTTAGAATTAAGACCAAATGGAACTGGACAAGTTGAAGTATTTTCAAACTTAGAAGTTAATGGTGATATCCATGCAACTGGTAATATTAGTGCAGACGGTAATATTACACTTGGTGATGCAGATACTGACAATGTTACATTCAACGCAGAAGTAGCAAGTGATATTATACCTGATGTTACTGATACATATAGATTAGGTAACTCAACTAAGCGTTGGGATCAAGTTTGGGCAAACACTGTAAATGCAGACACTGTAAACGCAGACAGTTTAGTACTAGATGGTATAGACATGACATTGCGTCAAGGCAACATTTTTTATGTTGCTAAAAATGGCGACGATGCTAGAACAGGAACACATCCACAAGATCCATTCCTTACTATTGGGCAAGCAATAACAGCTGCATCAACTGGCGACACAATTTACATTTACCCAGGTGCTTACGAAGAGATATTTCCACTTACAATTCCGGTAGGAGTAACAGTAAAAGGCCACTCATTAAGAAGTGTTACAATTACACCTACATCTGGTACAAATACAAATGATGCATTTTTACTTAACGGTGAAACAACTGTTGAAGATGTAACAATAAAAGATTTTTATAGCCCAGGCTATGCATTTAAATATGCAAACAATATGCTTGTTTCAAGCAGAAGTCCATACATAAGAAACGTAACGGTTATTACAAAAGGTAGTGTATTAACAGCAGAAGATCCAAGAGGCTTTAATCAAGGCGATGCAGGTGCAGGTGCATACTTAGATGGCAGTGTTGTTAACGCAAGTTCAAAAGAAGCAAGTTGCTTATTTCATGCTGTAACATTTATTACACCAGGCGTTGATACATTAATAGCAACAAATGGTGTTAGAATAGAATGGCTAAACTCATTTACATACTTTGCTAACAAAGGCTTGTACGCATTAGACGGAACAGCAGGAAAGTATAACGATGGTAAAACTAAAGTTAGACTTGGCGGCATAGCTGGAGGGTCGTTCGGCGCAGGCGACACAATTACATTTACATCAACAGATACTTCGACAACTATTGTTGTTACAGCAGAAAGTGTTGACAACGACATTATTGTAATTGATGGCAAAAATATACAATTTATAGATTTTGATACAACGCCACAAAGTATTTCAAATGGTGCAGGCGTAACAGCAACAACAATTTTAAATCATGATGTAAGAGACTTTGGTGCTGAAATACGTATGATTGGTAGTGCTAGTGTTTATGGCAACTACGGGTTATATGGTGACGGTCCGGGTGTTATTGTTTATGCTATCGGACAAAACTTAGCATACATTGGTAACGGTAAAGAAGTTACTAATGATGCAGGTACTGTATTACAAGACAATGAAGTAATTGAATTAAATGATGCTAAGATAAGGTTTAATACAGTTGACCATAAAGGTGATTTTAGAGTAGGCGATCTATTTTATGTAAACCAAGATGACGGTACTGTAAACTTTGTTGCAAATGCACTTAACGTAGACTTAACAACAGGCGTTACATTTACAAGCGGAGGTAATTCAACTTTTGTAAGTGGTGACAGAATTGACACTGGTAACTTGCGTATTAGTGGAAACACTATTGAAAGTTTAGCAGGTAATATCAATATTAATCCGCTTACACAAACATTAAACTTAAACAGCGATGTAAATGTAGATGGTAGTTTAGATGTAACTGGTAATGTTACAATCGGCGGTAATATTACAATCGGCGACGAAGCAAGTGATACAATACAAATTGTAGCAGGCATTGATAGTGATCTAATACCAAACATTGATACAGCATACGACTTAGGTGCTGAAAATAAAAGTTGGAAATGGTTATATGCTAATGGTGCTGACATGGGCGACATTAGGATTGCTAACAACTTTATTGAAACAACTGTTTCTAATGCAGATTTAGAACTTCGTGCTAATGGAACTGGAAAAGTTCTTGTACCAAATAATGACGTAGAAATTACAAATGATTTTACAGTAGGCGGATCTACTGTTTTACAAGATGTAGATATTTTAGGCGACTTGACTATTACAGGCGACATTGTTCAAAATGGTGACCAAACTGTTGTTGGTGATGTTAATGTAGGTGCCGATCTTACTGTTACAGGACAAGCACAGTTTGAAGAAATATTAATTAATGATAACTTTATTACAACTACATCAAGTAATACAGACTTAGAATTACGTGCAAACGGTACTGGTGAAATATTAATTCCAAATGATAATTTTAGAATTAGTAATAATTTAATTGCTACAGGAATGCAATTTAATACTATTATTGGTAACACAATAGATGCAAGTGAATTTACAAACGGTATTATTACAATTGATAATAACTTTATTAGATCACAAGCAAACGGTTTAACAATTGATGCATCAGGATCAGGTGATATATTAATTAACACTACTGATGTTAATGTTCAACAAAACTTAACTGTTACTACTGGTTCTACAAGTTTAAAAAATACAACTGTTAACGGTAGCATTACACATGTTGGAAATGTTACACAAACAGGCAATTTTAATATTGCAGGCGAAATAAGCAACGGCAATATTTTAATTGAAGACAATTTTATAACAACCACTGACAGTAACAGTCCATTAGAACTACGTGCAAACGGAACAGGAGAAATACTTGTTCCTAATAACAACGTACAGATTAATAATGACCTTACAGTAAGTGGCGACACTGATTTACAGGATACTGTAGTAAACGGAACATTTACACTAACAGGTGATTTTAATCAAACTGGTGACAGTAATATTACTGGTGATGTTAATATTACACAAAACTTAGATGTGTCGGGCCAAGCACAGTTTGAAGAAATATTAATTGATGATAATTTTATTACAACAACTACTTCAAATACTGATTTAGAATTACGTGCTGTAGGAACTGGCAAAGTTCTTGTACCAAATAATGATGTAGAGATTACTAATGATGTAACTGTAGGCGGCACACTAACTGTTAATGATATTACAAGTACAGGTACAATTACAGCAAATAGATTTACTACTGGTGATATATTAATTGATGATAATTTTATTACCACAACACAAAGTAATAGCAATTTAGAATTACGTGCAAACGGCACTGGCGAAATAATTGTACCTAGCAATGATGTAACATTTAATAATAACATAGATGTTATAGGTTTGTCAACACTTGCTGACACAACTATCAATGGAACACTACAAGTAACTGGCAATGTAACACACACTGGTAATATACAAGTACTTGGTACATCAACACTTGATAGTATTATTGTTAATCAAAAATTACAACTTGAAGAAATATTAATTGACGATAACTTTATCACAACTACTACTTCAAATGCAGATTTAGAACTACGTGCAGCCGGCACTGGTAAAGTTATTGTTCCAAATGACAACGTAGAAATTACAAACGATCTTGATGTTAACGGAACATTTACGGTTAACAATATTACAAGTTCAGGAACAATTGTAGCAAATAGTTATTCAACTGGTGACTTACTAGTGGATGATAACTTTATTACTACAACTTTAAGTAATAGTAATTTAGAACTTCGTGCTAATGGCACTGGAGATGTTTTAATACCAAATAATGATGTTACAATAGATAATACCTTAAATGTTGACGGTATAACAACTCTTGCAACAACTACAATTAACGGAGTAGTTACAGCCTCTAGCGATGTAGAAGTAAACGGAGACTTTACAGTTAATGGTAACCATACTATTACAGGTGGCACATTTATTAACGGTACAGCACAATTTGAAGATATACAAATAGCTGGCAATGTTATTCAAACAACTGAAAGTAACAGCGATTTAGAAATTAGAACACAAGCTGGTCAAAATATTTTAATACCAAATAGTGATGTAAGCGTAACTGGTGACTTAACTGTTAGCGGACAACTTACTGTTGGTGATATTCAAAGCACAGGTACTATTGAAGCAAATAACTTTACTACTGGCGATGTATTAATTGACGATAACTTTATTACAACTACAACGTCTAACAGCGACTTAGAGCTACGTGCTAATGGAACTGGTAAAGTAGTAGTACAAGACAATTTACAAGCAACACAAGACCTTACAGTAAGCGGAACGACTACTTTAAACAGTACTGTAGGCATAAACGGAACGCTTATACATGCAGGCAATACTGTACAAACAGGAAACTTTACACAAACAGGTACAACTGATGTTACTGGTAACTTAACTGTTACTGGAGATGCTGATTTTGAAGGCATAGCAATATCAGGCAACACTATTAGTGGCACACAATCAAATGCAGACTTAGAAATAAAAACGTCTGGTACTGGAGATATATTATTTCCAAATAATGATTTACAAGTTACAAATGACTTTGTAGTCGGCGGCACACTAACAGTAGGAAACTTAACAGCATCAGGAATAATTGAAGCACAAAAGTTTTCAACTGGTGATATATGTATTGACGATAACTTTATTACAACTACATTAAGTAATAGTAACTTAGAGTTGCGTACAGCAGGAACAGGCGCTGTCCTTATTGATGACTTTGATATTAATGGAAGCACACTATCAACAAGTAGTACTTTAACTATAAGTCCTGATACTGGTTATACAAATTTTACTGGTACTGGCGCAATTAATATTCCAGTTGGTACAACTTTACAAAGACCAGCAAGCGTTACACTTGGCCAAATTAGATATAACCAAGATTTAAATAGATTTGAAGGGTATAACGGAACTAATTGGATTATACTACAAGGTGTTGAAGATTTAGACGGCGATACAAAAGTTACAGCAGAACTAGTTGAAGGCCAAAATGATAATATTATTAGATTCTATACACAAGATACTGTAAGAGCTAATATTGATTCAAATAGATTTTATGCAGATAGATTTGCTGTTGATGATGTACAAATTGAGCAAAATACAATTAGTACAATTACAACAGATCAAGATTTAATATTAAGTGCGGCTGGAACTGGTAGAGTTGTAATAGAGAATTTTGCCTTCGATGGCAACAGGATAATAAATACAGTATCGAATAGTATAACTCAATTTGAGAATACAAATAACGGTTATGTCAAGTTTGCTGGAACAGGCGGACTTGTTATACCGAGTGGTACTAGTGCAGAAAGACCTGCGGTGGCTTACAGAGAAGTAGGCATGACCAGGTTTAACACTGAAGACGACAGAGTTGAAGTATTTGATGGCATAAACTGGGCATCTTCAGCTGGTGCGGGTTCAGGTATTAATCCTGCCGACGCAGCAGATTTAGCAATTGAAACAGTTTTATACTTAGGATAATAAATGGCAACGATATTTAAAAATAAGGTTATAAAAGATGTAGGTACTAAACCTATCGACATCATTGAAACCAATTCATCAACTCGTGTAACAGTAATAGGATTAAGTTTAACAAATCTTACAGACAGTTTTGTTTATGTAAGTGTGTTAATCAAAGACGATACAAGTATATCGGGTTATTATATAAAAGACTCTTTATTACCAGCAAACACAAGTTTGCGGGTAGTAGCAACAGGCGAAAAATTAATTGTTGCACCTGATAACTGCGTACAAGTAGTTTCTAGTGTAGACGATGCTGTTGATGCAATAGCAAGTTTTGTGGAGATAGTGTAATGAGTCATTATATAGGAAGCAATCCAACAGACGTAGCAAACGGATTTATCAAAAGATATTTTTACGGTTTACGTAGAAATGATGATGGCGAACTGTTTTTAGTTAGAGTTGACCAACTTGCAGGCGGAGATACAAATAGTATTACAATTAACGATTTAGGTATATCAGAAGAAAACTTCTTAGACTTTGAAGAAGGCATTGATTACTTAGACGGCATTAATGAAAGTAAAGATATTGTTTATCCAAATTTACGCTATCCACAACTACGTTGGGACGGCAGAAGTTTAACATATTATATCGAAGATGGCACAGGACATTTTGTACAGGCTGTAAGTGAAAAAGTAACTTTTGAAAATAATATTTCGTCTCCAGCATACGGTGATGGAAATGATAATCAGGTATTAATTCCTGGACAAACCGGTGGACCAGGACCAGGATACTAGAGGAAAAATAAATGGCAGAATTTAAACTAGAACGCTTCAAATATACATGGAAAGGTGAATGGATCGCAGGCACCGTATATAAGCGTGATGACATTGTAAGAGTTGGCGGTAAATCATATGTATGTTTAGAAGGACATACAGCTGATGCTAAATTCAAAACTGACTTACTTGCAGTATTAGAAGGAAGTAATCCACCACAAGCGGCACCAAGATGGCGCTTAATGACAGATGGTAGATCTTATAAAGGTCAATGGGCTACAGCAACAACATATGCAATTAGTGATATTGTTGAAAAAGATGGCTCGCTTTGGGTTTGTGTGAACGAACATGATTCTACAAATTTTGTTACAAACAAAGATGATTGGGCATTACTAGTATCACATATAAAATATACAACTGAATGGGCAACAGCAACTGATTACGGTCCTGGTGCATTAGTAAAATATAACGGTATAGTTTATAAGTGTATTGAGCCGCATGTATCAGGTTTATTCTTAGAAGATAACTTAGTAACAACACCAACAAATGTTAATGTTACTGTTGTAAGAAACGCAGAAGATACAGAAAACGTATACGCACTTAACGGAATACCACAAGCAGAGCTTACCCTTGCTAAAGGTAAAACATATGTGTTTGATCAAAGTCCTCCAGAAGACGGAGACGATACAAACTTATTTTTCGGCGGCGGTGTAGATGCTAGTAACAATCCTATTCAAAATCCACATCCATTTTTATTAAGTTTAACCGAAAACGGTTTACATAATAGTGGCGTAGTTTACAATGAAGGTGTAAAATATTACCTAAACGGTAACGAAGTTACACAATCATTATATGTTTCGAACTTTGCAATTGCTACAACACGACAAGTACATTTTAGTGTGCCTTACACAGCACCTACGCCAGTGTATTACTTTTGCAGATATCATGCACCAATGGGCGCAGCATTTACAATTGATACATCGGCAGATATTGCATGGGAAGTTTTCCATAGCGGCATTGAGTATGCAGGTGCATGGGCAAGAGAAACATTATATAGAAAAAATGATTTAGTATTATACGGTGGTAGTATTTGGAAATGTACAGAAACACACCAATCTGCAGTTGCAGGGCTTTTAGATGAAAATGGTAAATTAGTAGATCAGTTAGATATTACAAAATTTAATATAGAACTTCCAGGCTTTCAATACGAGTCAGAATGGTCTGATACAGCAGAATATCAACCAGGTGACGTTGTGCGTTATGGCGGCTACTTATACTTTGCTTCTAAGTACAATAGAGACGAACAACCAGCGCAATCGCAGGATAGTACAAAGAGTTGGGTAGAATTACAATACGGATACAATTTTGTAGGTGATTGGACAGAAGGCGCAGAATACAATCCAGGTGATATGGTATTACGCGGTGGCGAGCTATATATGGCTAGAGCGTCTATTGGTGCTAGTGAAGAAGACGGAAGTACATCAGACTATTTACAAACTGAAAAATGGGAATTAGTTATTCCAAGTAAAACTTGGGGAGAAGCTTGGATAACAGGTAGAAGATACTTTATAGGCGAAGTAGTTTATCACTTTGGTGATGCATATGTATGTAATCAATATCATGTTGGTTCAAATGACAACTTCCCAGGCGATAACGGTAGTGGATATTTTTATTGGGATTTATTAATACAAGCAGGCCAAGTATCAGGCTTATCAGCAAAAAGTGATTTACTTACATTTAACCTAAGCAGAACTAACGTTGGTGATGGAAGTACCATAGGACCAACATCAGTACCAATTGGCAGACCAGATCAACTGTTATCAGTAGACGGCGAAGACAATGTATTTTGGAAAGATTACTTACGTACAGCAGGCGAAATATTTGTAGGTACTCACGGTATGGATACAAGAGGATATGGACTATCACCAGATAAGCCATTTAGATCTGTTAGATTTGCTGCTGAATATGTTGAAGCAACATTCCCTGCACTAACACCAATTAAAATTAAAGTTAATACAGGAAGATATATCGAAATAGGGCCTATTAGTATTCCAGCAGGCGCTGTTGTAATGGGCGATGAATTACGTTCAACAACCATTGTTGCTAATCCTCCACTCGATGATTACCAAAATGAAACATTAGAGATTGAAGGAATGTGGGATTATTTTGCTAGTACACTGTTAAGTTTATTATCAAATGTAGATGTTCCTGCATTGCCTGGCAACAACGAAATACAAAAGAAAGATGCAACAATTTTAGGTCTTTCAGAAAACAACATAATATTAGGGTTAACTGATATTATTAAACAAAAAATTGAATTCAATGCAGGAAGTGGCTCTATTGATCCAGTAATAACATCAACTAATATAATATCAGCTGATAGTCAAAGAAGACAAGCTGCATCAAAATTAGAACTTATAGGACCATTTTTATCACAACAAGTTGATGCATGGGCTAGACAAACATACCCAGACAAAGTATATAGAACAAACAGAGTAGCTGAAGACTTTGCACATTTTATTGCTGCTATAGTATATGATTTACGATACGAAGGTACTTATAAATCAGTATTATCAGGAGAACGATATGCAGCAGCAATTACTGGTAGTAACTTATTAGACTTATTTAGATGTAGAGATACAACTGGTGTACGTAATACAACACTAGAAGGATTAGACGGTACTCTTAATCCTCCGGGCGTGTTTGACTTATACCAGCGTCCAACGTCAGGTGCATTTACAGCACTTGATCCAGGCTGGGGCCCAGCAGACGAACGTACATGGATTATGAAACGTTCACCTTACATACAAGGCAATACTACAATTGGAGCTGCGTGTACAGGTATGCGAGTAGACGGTTTATTACATAATGGTGGTAACAAGTCTATGACAGCAAATGATTATACACAAGTACTAAGTGACGGTATTGGTGCATGGATATCAGATAATGGCAGAGCAGAGCTTGTGTCAGTGTTTACATACTACAACCAAGTTGGGTACTTAGCAGAACGTGGCGGAGTTATTCGTGCAACAAACGGTAACAACTCATATGGTGCATATGGTTCAATTGCAGATGGAATTGATCCTAACGAAGTACCATTAGTTGCAGAAGTATTTAATAGAGATAACGAAGCAACTGTTTCAGGAGTTTATGCTGGAGCGTTTGGTGATGAGATCTTTGTATATGAATATGAAAACGCAGGCGAAGGATACACAACAGCATCTAGTACAATAGTTGGCGCAGGTGCAAATGCAGCTGTAATACATGAAGATATACGTCATGGATCACTATTCCAATCAAGAATTGTTAATCCTGCAGACAGTGGATCAGTAGGCGGTGTGGGGTATACTAACGTTCAGAATCAAGCAACACAAGGCACCACAACATCAATTACATTAAATCCAAACGAAACATCAACAGCCGCGGAGCTTGTAGGGCAAGCAATATATATTATTTCAGGTACTGGCACAGGACAGTATGGTTACATACAAGCATACAATGAAATAAACAGTACAGCAACAGTTTACAAAGAAAGCGTACCTAACACTCCAGGATGGGATCATGTATTAGCAGGAACAGCAATAGAAGCTACTCTAGAATCTAATACAAGATATCAAATTGAACCCAGAATAACATCATCTAAGCCTGACTTTACAGCAAACAATTATAACGTTTCGTCTGGTAGAGACATTATTGATATTGCATTTAGTAATACAACATTTGAGTTTACTGATATTCCAGGAACACCAGGAAGTGGTATTGTTGAAGAGCAAGACGGACTAGCGGCTGCAAACGCAGTGTTTGATATTACTAAGAATGGACTAGTGTACGAAGTAACTGTAACTGATGGCGGCTTAGGTTATGCCGTTGGTGACTCAATTGATATTTTAGGCAGTGTATTAGGTGGCGAAGATATTACTAACGACTGTCATATTAAAGTTGCTAGTGTTACTGACGATAGTTCAAACTCAATTGTAACTATTGTTGTCACAGGTAAAGGCCGTAGTGGTAAATTTGTTGCAATTGCAAAACCAAACTTTGTACTAGAAAGTGATACAGGACAAGGATGGAACGAAGTATTGTTACCGAACCAAGGAGCAATTGACTGGATTAAAGTAAGAGCAGGCAACAATAGATTTGTTGCTATTGCAAAAGGAACCGACGAAGCTGCTTACAGTTTAAACGGAACTACTTGGACATCAGTTACATTACCATTCGATGAGGAATGGGTAGATTTAGAATTTGGCGAAGGACGATTTGTTGCTATTGCAGAAAACTCTACTACAGTAATTCAGTCATCAGACGGTATTACTTGGACATCAAGCAATATGCCTAATGATGCTGTTGGCGATAGTGCTTCAGCAGAATGGCAAGCAATGACATATGGCAAAGGCAAATTTGTTGCTGTTGCAGGCAATGACGGCACTGTAGGACACAGTACAGACGGCACAACATGGACATTTGATAGTGGCTTTGTAGCAACAGAAAATTTACAAGTTGCAGGTTTAGCATATGGTAATAATAGATATCTTGCACTATTAGAAACAGGTGAAACATACTATAGCTTCGACGGATCAGTTTGGACACAAGGTACAGATGTTCCTTCACAAGATGGTTCAACAGTTATGCGTTGGAACGATATTAAATTTGCAGAAGGCGTATTCATGGCAATATGTGATGCAAACAATCAATTAGTAGGCGGCGACCTTAACGGCAACGACACAAACTTTGCTGCAACAACTGAAGACGGTATAGTATGGCAAGGCAGAACATTAGCTTCAACTAAGCCGTATTATGGTATAGGATTTGGTGTAGTTAATGATATAGGTAGTTGGATTATAGGTACAAAGAATATTCAAATTGGTGCAATTGCTAAAGTTGAAACAGGTGCTCAAGTTAAAGTAAGAGCAAGACTAGGAAGTGGCGGACTAATACAAACTATTAAAATACTAGATCCAGGTAGTGGATACACACAAGCAAATCCTCCAGTATTTACAATTACAGATAATAAGTTTACAGTAGGCATTGGTTGGGAAAATAGAGTAGGCTCAGGTGTACTTGCACAGCCAAGTTGGGTAAACAGAGGTATTGGATATAGATCAAGTACTACTAAAGTTACTGTAACAGGTGACGGTTATGCAGATAATATACCAGATACAAATATTATTAAGATATCAGGATTGCCTCGTGTACCAACAATTGGTAGTCAATTACTGTTTCCAATAATTGAAGATGATAACACTGAAGATCCAAATGATTTAAAGAGTTATCGTGTAGCTATAGCAACTGACTTAGGCGACGACGGCACAGGTAATGGTACAAGACTTGTACAATTCCAAATTAGTCCACGTATGCGTAATGAAAATGATTTAGTTCACGGAACGTCAGTTACTATTAATGAAAACTTTAGTCAGTGTCGTATTACAGGACATGACTTCTTAGACATTGGTACAGGTAACTTTATAGAAACTAACTATCCAGACATTTACGCAGGCGGCAACTACTTTACAAGTGCTCCTGAAAACGAAGTATATGAAACAGCTGGTGGACGTATATTCTATGTAAGTACAGACCAAGATGGTAACTTTAGAGCAGGTGAATTGTTTAGTGTGCAACAGGCAACTGGTGTTGTTACAATTAGTGCTGAGTTCTTTGACTTAGATGGTCTATCAGAATTATCACTAGGTGGTGTTAGACTTGGTGGTTCAGGCGCTGTTGTTAGAGAGTTTAGTACAGACCCAACGTTTGCTGAAGACTCAAACCAAGTTATTCCAACACAAAGAGCTATTGCTACATTCTTAGCAGATAGACTAAGTGTTGGTGGATCTGACTTAGAGCTTAACGCTTTCCAAGCAGGGCAAATATATGTTGGCGGACCAGAAAACCAAATAGACAACATACAAAATAAAATAATAAACGTAGCTGTTCCAGTATATGTACCAGGAGCAGACGCATTAGGAAACCCAGCAGGATTAAGCGGATCATATGTTGGACAGATGTTATTACTTCGTAACTTTGACGAGAGCATGAAGTAATTTATAAGGACTAGAAAAAATGTATAAATACAATAACGGAGCATTACAAAATGGCAGAATTTAAACTAGGTAGAATCAGGTTTGTGTGGAAAGACGCATGGACTTCTGCCAACACATATTATAAAGACGATGTTGTAAGGTTCGGGGGCAAAGTATATATTTGTGTGATTGGTCATACAAGTGCTTCGGAATTCTTTACAGACTTTGAAATAGTACCACCTAAGTGGAACTTAGTGAGTGACGGTCAAACGTGGAAAGGTAGCTGGACAATAAGTACAGGTTACGTATACGGTGACATAGTTCAATACGGTGCTAGACTATACATTTGTTCAGTAGTACATACATCACAAGCAACAGTAGCAGCTGGATTAGAAGCTGATATTTCAAATTGGGAAATATATGCTGAAGGGCTAGAATGGAAAGGCGACTGGACAGTAGATACAAAATATCTTATTAACGATTTAGTAAAATATGGTGGACAAACTTATGTTTGTAAAGTTTACCATACATCTGCAGCAACACTAGCCGACGGGTTAGAACTTAACCAATCTAATTGGGATGTCTTTAATGCTGGCATCGAATACAAAAGTTCATGGTCAGCTGGTACAAGATATAAAGTAAATGATGTAGCACAATATGGTGCAGCTCTTTGGATTTGTACAGCAGAACATACAGCGGCAACATTGTTTAGTACAAACAACGCAAATTGGGAACAATTTGTAAGAGGCTTCCAGTTTGAAGCAGATTGGGAAGCATTAAGAAATTATCAAAAGGGTGATATTGTAAGATACGGTGGTAACCAATATATTGCTCTAACTAATCATGCAGAAAAGAATCCAGTAGTTGAAACAACAGACTGGCAACTATTTACACAGGGTTTAAGATTCTTAGGCGACTGGCAAGATGATAGTACTCTACAAGATTATAGAGTTGGTGAAGTTGTAAGATACGGTGGCTACACTTATTTGTGTATAGCAGATCATCAAAATGAAACACCAACAAACACAACATACTGGCAACGACTAAACACTGGTTTACGTTGGAGAGGCGCATGGGTAGATGATGTAGAATACTTACAAGGTGACGTTGCACGTTATGGTGATAACTCATATGTTTGTGTATTAGGTCACTTCTCAGAAGGCGATGACTTTTCGACTATTCAAGTTGGCGCAGGCGGCGGTGGTAATCAAAACTCACGTCCAGACTTAGATGTAAACGGCACTTACTGGCAAGTAATTGCTATTGGTAATGAAGCAAGTGTACTAACTACAAAAGGTGATTTAGTATACTATGCAGGAAGTGGTCCTGCAAGATTACCAGTTGGCGCTGAAGGACAATTTTTACAAGTAAGTTCAAACAATACTCCGGAATGGGCATATTCAGGTGTAGCAGATGATATTTATTATGTTGCAACACACGGTACTGATGCTCCGAGTCCTACTAACGGACGCTCGCTTGATAAGCCTTGGAAAACAATTAGATATGCAGCAGAGCAAGTTGGTGCAGGTGCAAAAAATCCTAATGCTAAATCTATTTTAGAACTTAATAGATATTTCATACAACGTGAAATGGTTGAATGGACAGATGCACAAATTACAGGTAATATAACACCATTTACTACAGGCTTTGACTATGATAGTGCAAAGTGTGAAAGAGATATGGGTTACATTGTTGATGCACTTATCCACGATATCACACATGGCGGAAATGTTAAATCAAGAGAAGCTGCTTTATCGTATGTAAATGACACAGTAGGATCTCCGTACTTAACACAAAAAACTCAAACAGTAGCAACTATAAATCACGGATTGACAGTTATACAAGCAGTACTTGCACAAACAGCACCAGCTGTAAACTATCAAGTTAACAATGGTGATAATTCAACAGCAGTTGTTGCACAATACTTTAATGCAACCTTAACAGCAGAAAGTGTGTATGCTGAAATAACCGGCCTTACAAAAATTATCACAGATGCTATTACAGCAGGCGTTGCTACAGACATTCCAGCTAGATTAATTAGAAATACATTAATTAAAGTTTCAACAGGAAAGTATTACGAAGTACTTCCAATTATTGTTCCAGCAGAATGTTGTATTATAGGCGACGAACTTCGTGCAACACAAGTGCAACCAAGAAAATCAAATAATTCAACACTTACAACAGCTGAAGATTACTTGTATAGTAATACAGCAATTGAAAGAGTAGAAGCAATTATTGGTGACATTGTTGAAGGTGTTTCAGTAACAGCAACAACAGGAAATGCACAATCACAAAGTGCATTGTATCCGTTAACAAACAACGAAACTGGTTATGTAAGATCAGCTGTTGAACAGTTAGCAAGACTATATAGACGTAGAACAGATTGGTCATTGGGCAGAAAAGAAGAAGCTATTGCTACATTTACATTAGCAGACGAAATGACTGATCCAGCAGATGGATATGCAAGAAACTTATTAATTGCTAACAGAGATTTTTTAAGAGCAGAATTAGTTGGATATATTACAGAAAACTATCCAGATCTAAAATATAGTAAAACAGCATGTAAGAAAGATGTTGGGTACTTAGTTGATGCTGTGTCATATGACTTAACATACGGCGGTAACTGGCAAACAGTTAATGCTGGTGAAGCATATCATGTTGGTGCAAGTTCAAACTTACCAGCTGCACAGAAAGCGGCAACACTAGCAGCTTACGGTTACTTAAAAGGTATTATGCAAACTGTAGGTAGAAACATTACAGTTACTCCGGGTACACAGTCTGCATTTTCACAGATACCAGGTACAGCAGGAGACGCTGGAAGTGCAACTGCAATTGGCGCACTACTAGATGACTTTATTAACATAGTTGATAACGGTACTGGAAGTGAAACAATTACATATCCAAGTATTACTGGTGCAGCGGCAGGACTACAAACTGACCATTCACTATTAGGATCAGCAGCTTCAACAGTTAAAACAGCTACAACAAACTGGATCACAGCAAACTTTCCAAACTTAACTTACGATAGTGCAAAGTGTGAAAGAGATGTTGGATACTTATTAGATGCAGCAAGATACGATTGGTGTTTAGGTACAACATTTGCATCAACTGTAGCGGCAATAAGTTACTTAAGAAAGCCAAGTGCTAAAGTAACAGGTGTACAAAAAGATGCTACACTAGGAAGTTACGAGTTTGCAAGAAATGCAGCAAGAGCTGAAGTTTCAGAAGCAATAAGTTTAGCACAGATTAACAATACATTTGTTACAACTAATGATATAATATTAGGTGGAAGTAACGAAGGTACTAACCGTGCTACTGATCAACAAGATGTGTATGCAGGTATACAACAATTAGAACTTAACAAAGAGTTTATAGCAAAAGAAGCTGTTGCATATGTAAATGATTATTATGCAGATACAGTTACAGCAACAACAGCATCAAGCGGTGCATTAACAATTACAACTACAGGATGGTTGAGACAAAATAGACCAATCAAATTTACTGGAGTTGGCACAGAGGTAGGCGGACTAGCATTAGACACTACTTACTATGTTAAAAACATTCTAAACTCAACAACATTCACTATTAGTGCAACTATTGGTGGAGCAGATATTGTTGTAACTGACGATACAGGTGCAATGAGTGTTGAAAAAGATTACGAATATAATGTAGCACTTTGTGAAAGAGATATTAAATCAATTCTAAGTGCTATGCAATGGGATCTAAAATTTGCTCCTAATTATAGAAGAACATATACAGGCGGGATTAGTTTAACTATTCCGGCAACATATAAAACTAGATATGCTTCTAGATATTATGTAAATGCTGTAATAGGGTCACAAGAAGAAGATTTCTACTACTTACGTAACGGTACAGGTTTAAGATTACAAACAATGGAAGGCCTAAACGGCGACATGACTGCAGAAACAACTGCAGGTACAAGTAGAATGACAGCTGGTGCTTATGCATCACTAGATCCAGGTTGGGGTCCAGATGATACTAGAGTTTGGATTACAGCACGTTCGCCATACGTACAGAACTGTACAACATTTGGTAACGGTGCAACTGGCCAACGTATTGATGGTAACCTACATAATGGCGGCAACGATTCAATTGTTAGTAATGACTTTACACAAGTTATTAGTAACGGTATCGGCGCACACATTCTTAACAACGGTAGAGCAGAACTTGTATCAGTGTTTACATATTACGCACACATAGGTTATCTAGCAGAAACAGGTGGGCGTGTACGTGCAACAAACGGCAACAACTCATACGGTGACTTTGGTTCAGTAGCAGAAGGCGTTGATCCAGATGAAACACCAACAAGTGGTATTGTTGATAACAAAACACAATACAATGCTACAATAGCATCAGCTATTACTGACCAAGATAAAATACTCACAGCAGAATTTACACATACTGGTAACGATTATACAGATGTTAACTTTAACGTGTTTGGCCCAGGTTCAGGCGAAGAAGTAATTGGTGATGAATTTAGAGACGAAGCACTAATACAAGCTCGTGTTATTGATGATGCTGTCGACGGTGATGCAGGTGGTACTGGTTACTTAACAGCTGGTAATACAGCACAGGACGGTAACGCAACAAGTATTACACTTTCAGCAACAGACGGCAACTTAAACACTTCATATCCAGGTATGAAAGTACTTGTTGTTGGTGGCGCAGGTGCAGGATTATATGCTTTAATTAATACATATGATGCAGGTACAAAAGTAGCAACAGTAGTTAAAGAATCAGACGGTACAGCAGGTTGGGACCATTTTGTTCCAGGCACAACACTTGTTACACCAAACGCTTCGTCAACTTATGAAATTGAGCCAGCTGTATCATTTAGTGTACCAACAAAAACTACAACAGATGCTTCAATAGGATCAAACGTTTATGAAGACTTTGGATTCTTTGAAACATCACAGCAAGTTAACAACCAAGCAGCTACTACATATACAGGTGCAGGTTCAAACGCTACATTTAATGTTGATAGAGTTGGATCTAAGTACTATGTAGCACTTAATAGTGCAGGTGCTGACTATGTAAGATTAGAAACTATTACTATAGCAGGTACATCGTTAGGCGGAGTAAGTCCTGCTAACGATCTAGTAATTACACTTACTTCAATAGGAGCAACTGGTAATGTTATTGATTTTGACTTTACAGGTATTGGTCGTAAGGGTGCTTATGTAGCATTAAGCGATGACACATCAGCAGCTATAAGTTATGATTCAGCAACATGGTCTAATGCAACACTACCACAACAGAGTGATAGATTTTCATCAGGACTATTAGATGACGGAAGTTCATTATATAAATCAAGTGCATTTGTTGCTGTAGCAACAGGATCAAGTACAGCGGTGTTAAGTGAAGACTTAGCAACATTTAGTACATCAACTTTACCAGGAGGGTTAGACACTTCAACTGGTGTTGATATACAATACGGATACTTAGGTGCAGGTACAAACAGATTTGTTGTAATTGGACAAAACGATACAGACATTGCTTATTCAGATAATGCTGGATCAAGTTGGACAATAACAAGTTCTGCTTTACCTAACACAGGATTTACTAGTATTACTAACGGTATGGGACTATTTGTTGCTGTACGTACAGGATCTAATCAAGTAGCTTACAGTGAAAACGGTACTGCTTGGACAGCAACTACATTGCCAGCAAGTTTAAACTGGAGCAAAGTTGTTTGGGGCAATGGTAGATTTATTGCAATAGCAAATAATAGTGTTAATGCAGCTTATAGCTTAGACGGCATTAACTGGACAGCAACTACAATTGCTACTGAAAGTTCAGCACTACCAACAGACATTGCATACGGACAAGGTATGTTTGTAGTAACAAGTGCAGATACTAATAGTGTATGCTATAGTGAATATGGTCTAGTATGGAATAACTTAACTGTTACAGCAAACGTAAGTGGCTACAAGTTAGCAGCGTTTGGTAATCCAGATAGAGAACCGTTGTTCTGTACAATAGCAGATGGTACAACAACACAAGTTGCTGTAAGTAAAATTGGTGCTAGAGCACGTGGTAGAGTAGACGTTGCAAGTGAAAAGATATTCCAAGTTAAACTTGCAGAAGCAGGAAGCGGATACGGCGCAACTCCTCCAACAATTACAATTGGCGATCCAAACAACATTGATGATGTTGTGTTCCAAAATAGATTAGGCAATGGCGCATTAGGCAATCCTAGTTTTGCAAATAGAGGAACAGGATTTAGTGCAGCAAGTATGGAAGTTGACGGAATAACATCAAATGGTAATGCAGACTTCTTACAAAATGGTAACTTTGTTGCTGTAAGAAGATTAACAGAAAGACCAGTAGCTGGTTCAAACATTACGTTTGCTAGTTTACCTGGACAGTTCTTTAAGTTGGTTACTGTTGTTAGTTTCCTTGGTACAAACCCAGGATCACATACAGCGTTCTTACAAATTAGTCCAAGCATGACAATAGGAGATGCTCCTACAGACGGTGACGGCGTAGTGTCAAGAATTAGATACTCGCAAGTACGTTTAACAGGACACGACTTCCTAGATATTGGTACAGGTGGATTTGTAACTACTAACTATCCAGGACTACCATTAGAAACTCCAGACCAAACTAAAGAAACACTTGATGTTAACGGAGGACGAGTGTTCTTTACATCAACTGACCAAGATGGTAACTTTAGAGTTGGTGACTTGTTCCAAATTGAACAGGCAACTGGTGTTGCAAACTTGAATGCAGAAGCATTTAACATTGCA
>Ga0209092_10001973_pt1 | contig 19367 bp, 9 predicted proteins | sample FraStrMetagenome_FD_187446 | JGI IMG/M metagenome (GOLD analysis project Ga0209092, IMG submission 187446) | Marine eukaryotic phytoplankton communities from Arctic Ocean - Fram Strait ARC3M Metagenome (SPAdes) (version 2) | ecosystem: Environmental > Aquatic > Marine > Oceanic | place: Fram...
TCTCCATTGAACTGAACACCACCGGGTAATGTCATACCATTGAACTTAGTGAGATTTGATCCCCACTGATATTTGATTTTTGCTGTTGCGTAGTTTTGTAACCAACGATCTTTCCACACATCTGAGTATGTCGTGGGATCTACAACTGAATACGCCTCTACTACAATATAAGTTCCTACCGTCAAGCTATTCCAGTCCATATCTAGCATAATTCTATCTGTATGGCGATTAAATCTGAGAGGAACTGCACCAACTAGGAGTTCTTCCATAAGCTGTAAATGTTGCATCGACATCTGAAAGGTCACTAGAGATCACATGTTAATGTCGTGTAGATTGTGTAATACATACTGATACTTTGCGTTAAAAATTCCATTGCCCATAGAGACATTGGATTCTGGAGTAAATACGTTTATAGCACCAATAATATTTTCTGGTACGGACATATATTCGAGTTCGAATGTGCCTTGATGTATAGCAGATATTTGTCTGCGATTGTTAGCTGCCGCACCGTGTTTTGTTGAAAATGTGGGACTTGCGACATATCTTGCTTGACTAAAAATACCGGTTATTGGCTTTTTAAAGAATATTCTTTTGCTTGTTATATCGATTGCCACGATAGTTGCTGTTGCTGTTGCTGTTGCGTCTGCGGTTGTGTTATCAGCGTACTCAGAGATAATTTCACCAACTACAAAGTCGCCTTCTTCTAGTACCGAAAACTCTACAAAAGAGTTCGTCACTTGATGCTTGAAATACGTCTTTTCAACGCCATCGAAGTGATAATCTTGATAATATGACAGTGCCTCATCAATACGATCATCGACTTGATCATTATCGACATTGATCTCGATAACAGGTTTACCTAATTTTCTGAGGCAAAATTCTTTGAATTGTGTTTTGCTTGTTGGCTGCGCCATGTCTCTTTCCTAAATTATATTAGTTATTATAGTATTTATACTCTATCTTCTATCTGTATATTGAAGGTAGCTGAGTCTTGCCAGTAGTTCTCAATAGTCCTTATGAGATCAACGACAAAAAAGTTTTCATCGATAAGGACAGGTGTGTCATTACCAAAGACTCCCGAATCTATTATATGAAGTTCGACAACAAGAAATCTTTCGGGATGCGACGATTTTACTAGTTCAATATTGGTTGTGCCACCACCTGTATCATATGTAGTGCCCATATTATTCAACAAGCTATTCATATTCACAAGGGCGTAATCTAGATCATCATGATAAACCGCACCCGCTTGTGTGTATATGGTAGAAAGACTACCCGTTGAGCTTACCCATTTAGCTTTATGTACATATTTTGCCATTATATATTCTCCACCGTTCCACTTACAGAATCTATAGTCATTGTGCCTGAACCATAAGTGTCTCTTAAATCATTTGAGCAGAAAGCCTTGATGAATATGCCCCTTTCGGTTGCGCTAGGCGGGAGTACTATTTCGACATCTTTAATCACATTCCTATTAATGTGTCCTCTATAGGTAGTGTTTAATGCAGTCACCGGTAGGCCAGCAATTGCCGCTATTTCAGTGTTTAGGTTATGTCTATGTTCTTTTTGATATGGAGTGACAAGTTGATAGCTGTTAGATCCGACAAAGAAAGTATTACTGTAGTATATTATCGAGCCGGCAGTGACAGCACCAGTGGAGTCGATTACCGATATATGAGTCTTACCACCAATATAATATACGCTATTAATAGGAATTATGTTGCTTCCAGTGTTAGAGAGAGCCATTTTGCCCGATGCTAATACTTCTTCAGTGTGATTACCATCTACCACTAATATTCTGGAAACACTTTGAGGCGAGGAGTCATAGTCAACAGATACTGACTCTACAGTCATCGTTTTGACTGGAGTAACTTTTGCCTCATATCTAATTTGCTCTGTGAATCCTACATAATCAGAACCACCGCTATCAACATTAGCACTGAAGGTTGCCGAGTACTCAAATCTCACTTTGAGTCTTTGTCTTTTCGCTACTCCTGATTTGGGGGCAGGAATACTTAGAGTAACTTCATTAATGTCAGTAGAAAGTATAGTTTGTGCTACAGGTAGAACTTTTCCAAGACCTATACCGCTATATTGTCCTGCATATCCATATCTTTTCTGGAATGAATATACTTCAGCTTTTTGATTATCTATGACAGTCTCTAATGAAGCCTGAGAATTTTTCCAAGATGTTGTGGATAGATCATAGTAGAGATATGCGTCATCAACTGGACTGGTTATCGCAACATTAGATAGGTTGCCTAGTGTGAAGTTAGCAGGATCTATCTGAAACTTTTCCACTACTAAACTGCCGTCTGGATTCAGATTGGCGTTTAGATTCTGTGAGAAGCTACTGACAGAGACCGATAAAGAGTCATCAATGCTCAGGCTTGCTGTTAACTCTTCATCATTCATTATGCTCTAGTCATCCCTGCGGTCACTGTGGCTGTGCCCTGCACAACACGAGTTACTATAGCAGGATCACCACTATCTGTGATTTCTATATCATATAGATATCTGCCAGGCTCTAGGTCCGCTGTTCCAACTTGTGTAACTACGCCGTCTGTGAGAACGGATGCATTAGGTAGTTTGATAGTGATTTGACCTAAGGCTCCATTATCTGTGCATACGAAACTTGCGGCAGAAGTGGACGATGAGTAGTTCTTTCGCATTTGTCCTAGTGCTGTATGACTTGCTAGACTGAATACTGACCCGTCTGCGGCCTTTACATCGATAGTAGCACTAAAGTCTGCTCCTTGATCGATTGTTATATTTGCTTTAATTGCCATCTTTTTTCTCCAATAGATACTACAGTTATTTATAAATAATAGAATAACCATATGAACTGATTGGAAGAATTATGTCAAGAACAAAGTATGTAAAATTTGGTGCAAGAGCAGATAAGAACTTATCGGATATACCTAATCCGACCTACGCCTTAGATAATGTATTAGATAATATCTCTGTGCAGATCGATGCAGACGGTAATCCGTTAAGGTTTTCATCTGCCGATCTTCTGCCTTTAGTGGGTATATCTCAGGGCCCTCTGGGTGAAAGATTAACAGTTAGCGGAAACGCAGCAGAGTTCACTGAATTATCTGGTACTACTGTTGAAGGCGCATTAGTGGGCGATAGCAGTACATCAGTAGTTGTTCAGCCTAGAGTGACGATTCAAGACCATATAAGCAACTTTAAGGTCTCATTGGGTGATCCTCCTTGGATCGATGGAGGATCTGGTCCTTCCGCAACAATAATATCGACAGATAGACTTAACACAAATTCAGTGAACTATCCAGAAGCTTTGCTTAATACATCTCTAAGTAAGCAAGGAAACACATACAAAGTTCTTGGCATACAAGGCCTCACGTCATATGACGCTATGCAAATTGTCCTTAATAACGTGAATAATGATTCTACTCATGTTATTAGACCTACTGGTATAACTACTATAGAAACGACAACTATAAGTAATGGTTTGCCATTTGTCATCGCTAAACCTGGAACTTTTGACTACACGACAGTAGGAGCAAGCACAGCTAATCCTCCTGTGGGAACAAGAATTTCTCCAACATCGAGCGCCACTGCTACTGGTGGATCTAAGGTAATATCGAGTAAAGCACTAGGCAGTCTTGTGCAGAATAGGATGTATACTATCACTAGACTGGGTAACGTGTCTGCAAACGCCTCTGAGTGGACATCTATAGGAGTAGAGGGTATACCGTATGTGGGTCAGCAGTTTATTTGCACTAAAGCGCCCGCGGACCAGACAACAGTTGCAGATGCTTTTGCATTAGAACATTGGTCTATAGGAGATCGTATAACGCATAATAATCCAGCAGACTTCTCGGCATTCATAGGCACCGGCAATGCTTACGAGAATATCAATCTGAAAAATCAAACTTTAGCTCAAGGCTACACATCAACAACTGCAAACCCCAGTGATCTGCCAGTAAGTCAGTTCTACACAAGTAAATTTGATTCTGCTAACTTAGCTCCATTGATCACTGGTGCAGATTTCTGGACAGACGGGGATATTAAATTAAATGGTACACTGCATCCTGACTTTCGAAGTGTAACTGGTGGTATAGTCTGGGAAGGATATCAGTCGGGCTTATTCACTCCTAACTTCTATATTAACGGATTCTTCTCACTCGAGGAAGATGTTAATGATGATGGTAACTGGACATTCCTTAAGGGAGTTAACTCATTCGTATTTGAGACGATGAAAGAAGTAAGCTGGAGCACTGTAGATAGTGTAACTAGAGTTAAAATATATGAAGAAGAAGATTATAAGAGAATATGTGCTGGGCATAAAGCAATAATAGGTGATTTGGAGTCTATCGTATCTTCGATTATTAGAAGCTACAATGCTACCTACGGAAAATATGAATATTATGCAATACTTGAGGACGATTTGAATATAACTGGCTCGGGCTATATAGAGTTATCGTATGATAGATCAGAACATGAATTGGAAACAGGTACAATATTCATTACCGTACCTCAAAAAGGCGAGAGGCGCAAGATTAGATATAGTGTTTGGTGGTATGATCCAGATAGTAGTCAAGAACAGCTACTGGAGTATAAGTTGTTCGAGCATGACAATCGAACTTCCGGACAGGGCCTAAGTTATTCATTTTTCTATCCTGATAGTGGAGCTACGTCTATTTATGGTAGATATACTTTTCCATATTTTTTGGATAATCATGCGAATATCGAGAATCAAGATTCTCTTGCAAAACTAACTGTTTCTAATACCATATCAATGCTGTTATATACTCCGAAACAGTTAGCGAGTGATGTGTTTCCTCAGACTGATGAAGGCGGCACCTATGCCGGCGCCGGCCATATTGCACTACATAGAACAAAGGCAAAGCTTACCAGTGCTGTAGGAACACTAGAGGTCGATGATGCAACTGATTTTGATGCATTCACAAATGTTTCAAAAGGAGATATAGTCACAATTGTGCCTACATTTGATGTTAATAATCTTAATTGGACAACTGTAGCAAATGAACTATGGTCATTCCAATTCGAAGGTGGTGTCACTGACAACAAGGCGTATGTATCCTCAGCTATTGCGTCAGCATCTGGCGCAAATATAGGCGTCGGAACAACACTTTCAACACAAGTTGTAAGTAACGAGGGATTAATCGGCTCATATAAAGCACAAAGAGTAAGTAACACTTCCTTAACTCTCAGTGTTGTTAATGGAGCGGAAGGTACATTCCAGAAAAGCTTGCTAGATATAGCTGAAGGAGACTTATTATACTACGCCAGTGTCAGCCTCAACGGTGGGTCGACAACAGGTGTGCAGGGTAGACCGTATGTAATAGATACGATTACCATGTCGGCTACGGGCTTAACAGCCGAAGTTACAGTAGTTGCACATCCTGATCAGACAGTGAATCCAGAGTTTACTCTCCTAGTTGGAGTAGCCTACATATATTCCAGTAAAGGCTTGGTTGATAGAACTGGAGTTCAAGAGTGTGGAGGAGTGTTTGGTCTTGAAGCCTCAAGTGATACGGCTTCAGGAGCATCGATACTCCAAGTATTGGCCAATTCTACAGATAGGGTTTCAATAAACGACCGTGTATATTTATCTCCAGCCATTCCTCAAGCGACTCAACCTGGTCTCGTAGGCTCTGCTACTTTGGTAGCATCTAAAACCTCGAATCAAATTAGCCTTAAAGATGAATCAGGTAATGTCGTTACTACTACACAGGCTATCACTGCTGGTTCAACTATTATTATCGTTCCCTCTACAAACTATTCTCAATCAACTACAGAACTTAGAAAGAATAGAGAGTACTGTGTTATTCCTCTAAACACTGCTCCACCTTTCAGTAGCTATACTGATGGACTAGTCACAACTGATGATTATCCTCATGTGGAATTTAAAGAATTATCATTCAAAAAACTAGAGTATAACACGAACAGAGACTTTACATTCACTGCGACTATGGTTTCTAATTGGTTAGAAAATCACTCTCCTTCATATCCTACGGGAGGAATGGCGGCGGGAGACTTCATAAGGGCTACAGGAACAGACGACAATTCTGTACTAAGCGTATTTACAGATGGTATCATATATAAAGTAGGTAGTACAAGTGGTGGTACAGTAAGATTCAGCATACTGTATTGGACTGGCACTACATGGGCTTCTGTAACCGGTAACGGTGTTGTGGCTGGGGTAACATTCACTAGACTATCAGAGGCGCAATCTCTAGAAGATATCCAGTTTGTTGAACAGACTAGCGACTCTGCGAACCGTGGTAGTGAAGACGCTACACAAGCACAAGAGCCAGACAGTTATATGGATATATCATACACTCCTAGCGGTGGTTCTGAAAGAACCTTTAGAATACTAACAAACAGTAGAGATGTGAAGCCTAAGTAACTTCTTTGACGAGCATAAAGAATTGCTCACCATTTATAGTTACTGGAACTTTATGTGTATATGCCGAAACTGGAAGTTGCTCAGAGGATACAGCATTGCCGTCTATATGTGTAACCGCATCAACACCGATTGCGCCAGACTTTTTATATAGCCTGGGTCTATAACCTCTAGTCGTTATACCTGTACCTCCACCATCTGGAGATAACACTAGATTAGCTATCTGCGATTTAGCTGATGTGGTCTGTAGTCCTGGTCCATTGACTGCACCAAAAGATATAGTTTGCTCACTCCAAGGATTATCTGATCCAGAGAATGCTCTAATCTCTCCACCAGTCGCTGGGTTGTATATGAATAGCCCGGGAGCATTATCTATATTATTATATATAGCTACACTACTATTATTCGTTAGTCTTATCGTGCCCTTAAATCTAATTCTGTCTTCAAAGAAAGAGCTTCTATCAGTAAGAATTGTTCTGGTCTTTTTGGCTTCTAATCTACCTATAGATCCCGCTATATATGATACTTGGTCATATGTGCCATAGTTGTCATATATTCCTTCTTGGGGCGCATCGCTGCCATCACTAGCACCTCCATCAGACACTCCAACCTCTGACTCTTCACCCTCAACATCTGATGTGGCAAGTCTAGGCACACTCATGTTGAGTAAGTTTTCTGCCGTTATAGAATCGTCTCTAGTCAATGTGAGATTAGCAACATTTACTCCAACCCAAGGAGCAGAATACTCCCCTGCATCATATGGAAATGTAGCAGATGATTCTATAACGAGACGAAATTCGTCTACGCCATTACTATCTACGACTATATAAGGATATAGATCAGTACCGTTATTAAATGATAGTTTTGTTCCATTAGAGAACGCTCTCTTGTTTTCGATTAAATTAGCTTTAACAGTCGTATAATTTGACTCAGTGGTGTCAGAAAAAGTAAAAAAGTCAGCACGGCCTGAGGCTGAATCGTTTATCAATACAGATTTGAATGCGTTATTGCCGTCAAATAGTAGGACGTCTTGTGTAATGTTTACGCCACCTAAGTTATCCAAAATACTTCTATCGGATGAGGCTGTAACACTCTCTGCTAAATTATTTTTTCTTACAAAACCTTGTGCCATTTCTATTTCCTGTTAAGAGTCTAAAAGTATCGACCATCCTGCTACACCTCTAAGAAACTCTAGCAGATTCTTAGTCGAGTTTGGTCCACTTGAGCCATCAAACTTTGAACTTTCTCTGAGCCTGTCTGTTCCTGATTGCCCTACAAGATTAATCGTAACTCCTGATCGGTTTCGTTGATTATAATTTTCAACTAGATCCAGCAAGAGGTCTCTGAAACAACTTGCCTCTAATGCGTTATTTCTAAAGTCAAATTGAGTTAGCCTAACTGCATTCGCTAAGTTTCCAAGAGTGTGTGTGCTAAATTTATTATTATATCCCCTAATGATCTGAATACTCCCACATGAAGAATAGTCTGGTATGGAACCACTGAAACTATTATAGTATCCATACCATCTTAGCAGTTTAGGTGCATCAACTTTAGGACATTGTCCTGTAAAGTTGTTCCGATATATGTACATATATCTTAAATTGCTCATCTGTGTAGCAAAGGTTGGAAAGGTTCCAGTTAGTCCTAGGGAACGTACAGATGCATAATCTGACCAAGGAATAACAGTACCGGGCACTGGCGCTGTTTGGTCGCCTTCACCTGTAGAGATAGCAGCCGTAATGGTAGCATTATTATACGCTATTTTTTGTCCTAAGTAAGGATTGGTGTTGCCACCTGTAGTTATAGCGTTCCAGTCTGTGTTGCCTAGCTTCATTATTCTATAAAATCTTGGCCTTAGATAGCTGTTTGGATTACCAGTCGCTATAGGTATATGTCGCATTTTGAATGCGTCTGAGTTGGCTGGAGTGGTTCCAGTCGCATTACCATAGACATCACCGCATATCGCTTTATTATCAGATTCATTCTGATTCGCAATCCAACCGATAGCTTTAAAGTCATTCGTTGAAAGGCGTTTAGTGTCTGTACTAGAGGTGTAGTCTGTATTTGTAATTTTATATATCTGCTTTTCCTGTGCTTTATATGTTCTCATCCAAATCGTTTGGTATCCGAGGTGAAGGAATGATAGAAATTTAAAGCTAATGAATAGGTTGGGTAATGTGCCTCTAAGATTATTTCCATAAAAGTATAGGCTTCTCATAGAATCATTTGTCGGCCACTGAAAGTCATATGTGCCGGCTTCTTCTGCGACAAAGGTGCCAGAGCCGTAATGATTGGCGGCAACCCTAAAGGCATACATATTGATTGCTCCATTAGACAAAGCTTTACCGCTATAGATTGTTCCAATACCGCCTTGACCACTTGTGCCTAGAATGTCGCTAGTGTACTCATTTAGTTGGCTGCCGCCAACAGTAAAGTCTCTGAGTTTTGTACTGCCACTAAACATAGTATCGTATATTCTGCCCTTCGCTCCACCTGTACCCCAAACCAACAGATTAGCATATTGTAAGTTGGGCATATTTTGAAATGTGTTACTTACCTCAAAGTTTCCTGATGTCCTATACTGGTTATATAGCAGTAGGTGTGTTAGACTCGTGCATCCATTGAACTTACCATTGATGGTCGTTTCAGCTTCCTGATATCTACTATCAATAGCACCTTTCCATTGATAGTAGCGATATATGCTCGTGTTACCACTACAATCTACTATGTTATGTGGATTAAATTGTGAGTAGAAATATCTTAAGGTTGTAGTTGCCTCAAACTTAGGAATAGCCATGTCCTTAGAAGACTTAATCACAGAGGCCGAGGGAGTTATCGTACCGTCAATACTTGCTGTGTTTGAATAGTACGGAGTCTCTGAATTAGTCGTTATTGGAGTAGCGTCTCCGTAAAAGAAATACAGTGTCTTGGAGTTGTACACACCGGGCGACAACTCTCTGTAAGATTGATTATATATTCTATATGTTTGAATGCCTTTTGTAGTACTAGCCATATAAGGCGCATCAGTAGTAATGTCCCACTGAGTTAAAGAGTGTAGTTTGCCATGGTTAGCACCGCCAGAACCTGACAGTGATATTCTGCCGGTGATGCTAGCGGTATTCTGAGCGTATGCCGCCGTAGTATATATCTCTAGTGTATTTGATGTTATTACACGGACATAAAAAGTAGTACCGGCTGTCAATCCTGCAATAGGCTCACCCATTCTAGCGTAACTATCAACATGATAATCATATTGTACTGGAGTGCCATTAGTAGTAAAGCCATGAGCAGAAGCATATAATCTATTTGAGAGCTTGGCCGTTTCATATTCTGAGGAATCGGTTGAAAAGAAGACTCTCTTCTTGGGATTATATGTTGAGGGACTTGTAGCTGCACTTTGCTGCCTTCTCAACTCTCTAGTATAATTAGAGCCCGCATCAAGATATACTAAGTTCTCATAGTCAGTTAGATCGAGAGTAGTATTATCGGTGAAACATCCATTGACGTAGAGGTGTGTAAGTGTAGTAGGTAACCTATTTACTTGTTGAGATGATAGTCCTGTATTACTGCGATCTGAGCCTTCGAGATTACTGTTTGCCCTTCCTAAATTATTACCAGTTATGAATAGTCTTTCTAGCTTTGTAGCAAGACCAGCACCTCCATCAAATCCCTGTTTGGCTACTGTGCCGTCTGCTCTGAATTCTGGAATAACTGAAAAGTCGTTATGTGAAATATTCAACCACTTGATATTTGGCAAACTTACGTTTGTCCATTGTCTTATATTAGCATAGTCCAATTCAAGTCTAAGTACCTTTGATGGATCATAGAAGAACTCAATCTTTCTTCTGATATATCCAGGAGGAGTTATACTATATGTTACAGGAGTGTCTACATTACCGTTGCCTGTGCCTATACTTGCTGTATTGTTTGATCCATCTCCAGAGTTATATGATCCTACAGGAGCAGATAAATTTGTTATTCTCCAAGTTATAGGAATATTTCCTTCGGCGTCTGATATAGGTGTCACTGATGCCCTTAACGAGATAGCTTCAAAAATGCCTTCCCATTCTAATGGAATACCCTTCATTAGATATAATGACTCTTCTCCTGTATCTCCTATGTTTGCTCTTAAAACATGGGTCGCTACTTCGGCCCTGAAGGACTTAGGTAAAGGAGCTTCTGTGGTCGATAGTTTAGTGAATGCTAATCTATCTCCTCTTACCTTTATATCACCACCATAAAGAATATAGTCGTCTTGATTAGGAGCTGCTCCAACTGGTGACCATGAAGATGCTCTAGATGTGGAGATATCAGCGGCTTTAACTTCCCATAGATTATTACTATCAGTGTTGTTAAAGTCTAGATACTGATACTTAATTGCTCCACCGACAAGCTTATTGTTGTCTAGCTTAAAATTAAATCTAAGAGGATTACCAATATCCTCAATTTCCTCAAGGCGTGATTCTGTAGCGTCAGAGGCTTCTGCTAATGACTCTAATATCTTCTTTTGGTCTTCACGCAAACCGGACATGTTATGAAAATCTTGGATGCCTACACCAACATCAGCAGAAGTTAAGCCTGCTATTAGATCAAAATCTTCACGGTTTAGACCTAAGTTCTTAAGAGCTTCCCTCGAATCATCGATATCACTCAAAGCCTTTGCGACATTTAGACCTCTATAAATAGCCATTACTGTTCCTTAATTGTTAGTGCGACTTCTACTGTACCTGCGGCAGTTTGATCATCTAGGTCAGTTGCTGTGAAATATAACGCTGTGTTGTTCAGCAGTCCCGTAGATAGGCCCTTTCTGTCTTGGGCGAAAATGTTGTCTAAGTCTATTTTCGCTGGATCATCAGCCTCTACGTAGAAAGAGTATATAGTGTTACCTGCTCTAAGAGAATTTATGCAACTCTTATCGTATCTTAATCCAGACATCCTATCTTCTTCGTTAAATGATGCTGGTGGTAAAGATGAAGAGGTTGTTGCGTCTCCGCTGTGTCCATTCAGTGCCCTATCTTCAATAGGAATACTGTTATCTATATTTATATGACTATTGTAACTAGCGTCATCTTTTTTGAATGTTGGAGTATGTACTATTACTCTTCCATCTTCAAAAATCTCTTCTATAGCAATACCATTTACTCTAGCCTGATCCTGCAATGCAAACACTGGATAAAGAGGCTGATCATTAAACGCTATAGCTTGAGATACAGTGAACTCGTGATAAGGAAATAGTACTTTTCCATCGTCATCAAAAGATTGTGCTTGAAAATCAGATGAAAGAGTCAGCACCTTAGTCTGTATAGACTTGATGTCACCCGCTTCCGTATTAGTTGTAGCTCCTAAGTTTGTTATGTTAGCGTCAACGTAGGCGTACCTATTTCCCGCTCCAGGAATAATTATAGGACTTTTGAAGTTGTATCCCGATCCAACAAACCCTGCGCCAATTTCTGATATGCCTGAGTTTGGATCAACCGCACCACCAGAAAGTTTGCCCGTGAATTTAATCTCACTGTTATTAGGAGTATTTGCCGAAGTGAATATTAGTCTCTTCATTGAAGCATATTGAACCCCGTCAGATTCTATATAGTCTCCTAGGGTGGCGAGTACTGCGTATTCTTTAACTTCAACTTTTCCCTGAATCGCTGAGATGTATCCAGATTGATGATTAGATGGCAGTTGGCCACTAGAGGTAAGTGCGAACGTGGGTAAGGTATTTCTAGGATCCACTTCATGTCTACCTTTGCCATAAGGACCATGCCATTCATAAAATTCAGCTTGCTCTCGCTCTAAAAATCTGGTTCTATCGTGACAAAAATCAATAACAGGAAATTCTTCTCTATCAAACTCTTTAAAGTTACCAGGAGAAGTCTCGAAATGTAATCTATCAAATGTCTCGGTATCACTCTGTTCAACTGGCTTGTGAGGCGTAACAGTCACACCAAACTCTGCGTAGTGTCTGTTCCCGTATGTCCCGTCTCTCTTCTCAGGATTCAAGAAGTGTATCTTGAACCTATTTGATGTGATTGGTGTATCCGAGGCCACAACAGTGTGCTGATTTACGAGCTTGCCTGTAAACTCTACCGAACGATCTAGAGTAGACCCATCAGTCTTTAACGAGTCTCTAACTATAATTCCAGTAGTCAGAGAAAAATCATGGGGATCGACACTTCTTCTTACGACAGGAGAGGATTGAGAACCTGTTACAGAGGTGTTTACATACGTGTTATACACACCATCTGCTATAATTTTGCTTAAGTTGTCTTCTGAATTCAGCCTATACACAAGATTAGCAGTAACTGCATTTGCTTGTAATATACTACTATTTTCTGAATTAGTGTACACATCTGTTAGCTTTAGCTCTGTGTTTGAGTTGATCTTCTCTATCTTATGTTCTGTCGAGTCTGTGCCTATTACTAGAAAGTCACCAACTTGGAGATCAGTTTCAAATGCCGTATTTACACCATTCAATGTGGTTTCATTATCATTCACATAGACCGTACCCGTTATCTGAGGAGTCGTAGGCTGTACAATTTGTAATGAAGTGTCTCCGCCAGTGTACTTAAACGTCAGATCCCTAGTTCTTGGATTTCTTCCGTTCATATGTATTGACGGAGAGTAGTTAAAGTGAACTCCGTCTTTACATCCTTTTATTTCCACCAAATCAATTCTACAAGACTTTGATGCGTTCACCGATATCGTAGTCGGATAAGACTTCTTGTTATTTGTAATTGCTATGCCGTCATTATTCAGTAGCTGGTTTTTAGGAAGTAGTCCTATAATAGGTGTTCTATTATACACTGCTTTAGGAGAAGTTGAAACTGTGGTCAGTCTTTGTGTTCCTTCATCGCCACCATCGATAAAATAACTACTACCGTACTTGTACAGCATTATTGGAGATTCTATAGTTGCAGTGTTTGTCGAGTATACGCAATACTTAAATTTAAAGTCCGGATTCTGTAAGACTGGCTGCCCCAAGCCGTTCTCTATCACAAGTGTGTGTAGTAAAGCCCATCTTGCTTCACCGTTACCACTAGGTATGTATGCGTAGAACTTGGCGCCAATGGCTCCATACCAAGAGAATTCGATTTTGTACATAGTCACATCTTCGAAAGATAGTATGTATCCTGAGTCGCCTACACCAAGAAGATTGTCTCCATTCCACTTTGATCTAGGAATAACTGTCTCCCACAGCTTTGTGGTGTTGCCTATTCCTCTGATATACTTAGGCTCTGAAGATTGATCGTCAGAAGTTAGTCCCTGCCTAACCAATAGTTCTGCCGGCAAAGGAATTGTGCTTCGTCTAAGTATATTAAACTGTGTTCCTTTTAGTTGAAATACATACTGATCGCTTTCGTTAGCGGCTCCCCACTCCAGAACTGTTGCTTGAGAGATGGGATCAGATGTCATTCTAGATCCAAACGTGAATCCACTTGCACGACCTGGCTGATATCTGAATGCTCTCTTACTCTCTAGGCTAGCTATTTGAAATCTAGTACTACTTCCTCCAGGCAAACATTCAGATGTAGCAAATTCGATCATACCCCTATAAAACACTTCTTCGCTAAAGTCTCCGTAGAGGCTACTTTCTGGCCAGAAAGCTTCGCCTTTTTTCATCTTTTCAAAGAAAAATGTCCATCTCTCTATAGCGTCAAATGACTCTTGAATATCATCTTTACCGTAATCGACATCATAAAAACCTGTATTACCCTTAAAGACGAAGGTAGTGCCAGGTAATATCGTAAGTTGAGATAAGTTTGGTGTTAAATTTGTTGACGGAGTATTGCTATCTATAACATTAGCAGAAGTTGAATCTAGAAAATGTGTATTAGCAAATTCCGTAAAGCCTCTAGATGTGAACGTCATATACAAAAATCTTCCTAGAGCAACGAAGTTCATATATCGTATAAATCCAGGAGTTGGATCTGTCTCCAGAGAGGCTCTAGGTCCCATTGGATAAGAGTACTGTGAGGGAAATGTTCTTAAGTATAATGCTTGCTCAGTAGATCCTTCCCTGAACTGTGGATTACTTCTTCGACCGTGTATAGGATGCTTCTTTCGGTACCACTGATAAGGTACAGTAATGTCTGAAAAAGTGTACTCTTCCCAAGCATCCTCATCTAACCCATAAGTAGCAACATCAGAGAAGAGAGATAACTGCTCTTCCGATCTAGGTATACCTAATAAAGATGAGCTAACTTCCGATGTTTCAGGAAATTGCTCTATCATGCCTATAGAGCCACCGTCAGTCGGCGTATTATTTACAAAGGTTGATAGAGCATTAGCACTATTCGAAAATGCTGCAATCGAAGCATCTTCTTCAGTTACAAGAGGATTACCTGCGGCATCATAAAGCTTCGTACCCTCTATGTCGACCAGTTGAGTATATTCTTTCGTGAGTGGAGATGGTACTTTGTCCAGTCCAATCTTTATTTGCTTTGCCATAAACTACTGCTCTTCCCAAGTTACACCCAAACTTATATTATCTGCACCAGCTACAGTTGCGGCAGTATCGGAATCTACTGCAAAATACAAGCTATCTGCTAGGTCTGTTAAAGGAAATGATAGATATTCTTTATTGTAGTCAAAATATGTGCCCAAGTCAAACTGCTCTGTTCCAGGTCTCAGGTATACAGTAGCCACATTTGTGCCCGTGTTAGGAATAGGCACTACAGGATTATTTGCGATCAATAAAGAACTTAATCCTTCAATAGTAGTTGAAGTTTTGGTGGTCGCTAATGTTGTCTCACCGGTCTTAAGGAATCTCTTATCTTGTAAGAACCCTTCAGTCGCAGTCAGAGTAACGGTACCTTCAAAAGCCTCTTTCATTTCAAAGTAGTATTTATCTCCTAATTTATTTAGCTCTCCGAAGACAGTGACTCCTTGTGCACCAATTCTACCTCTAAACCAACCGTAAGTCTTTTCTCCATTCTGTAAATATGGATTTGAGGCATTGTCAGTAAATGGCAGTTCAGTGTTGGTATTATCCATAACATAGTCGCTTGTTAGCAAAAACTCGCCTGATGTTGTATTAGGAACAACCGCTGTTTGGAATATAGGAGTCTTCTTAAATCTCAACCTAACAGTATCGGTTGATGAGGCATTATTTGTTGAGAGTTTAGTGGGATAAACCTGAACTCTGTTTCTTACTGCATTACCTTCTCTTGTGCTTAGAATAACTTTCTTAGTCTCTAAACCGAATACAGTAGCCGCTCTGTCTGGCATAATGCTGATGTCGTCAACAGTGGTGCCCTGTAGAGCCTTATTCAAGAATAGTTTACTAGTGGCAGTATCTGCCCATACAACTTTCACATTCTGATCTAGATCACTGTTTGTTTTGACTGTTGCTCCTATAAAGAATCTAGCGTCAGTGTGAGTAATAGAGCCACCAGGAGGAGTGTGTGCGGCATTATGTATAATGGTTGGAGTAACTATTCCTCCTAAGGTATTACCAGTTGCCTGATAAGCTCCTGTTACTGAAGCGACCGATGCATCACTTATTGTAAACTGCTTGCCCATCGCTGGTATTTGAGAAGCATTGTTATGACTGTATAGACGAACAGTACCTCTATCACCACCATCGATATAGTAAGAAGCACCATACTTAACAATATTGTGTGAGATTGAGTTATATCCCTGATCTACTGAAGAAGATATGTTATCTTCTCCATCACCGCCACAATACTGACTGCCACCACCGTAAGTAGTGTAAGTAATAGGCAATGTTGCGTTACCAAGAGATGCAATCTTCAACTGATTCGATGCTCGAAGGTGATGTACTCGTACCCATCGTGCTTCACCGTTACCAACAGGAACATATGCTAAGAACAATGCACCAACAGCACCATACCATGAAAATTCAATCTTAAGCATAGTTACTTTAGTGAAGTCGAAGTTATATAAGCTATCTTGCTTCTCTGTAACATTTTCTGCATTCTTGTAGTTTTCACCTGGTCTAGCAGTACCAGATACGCCGGTAGCCATATCGCTGTAAACTCTATTTCTAGCGCCCTTCCCGTCAGCAGGCACAATATCTTCAGGATAAGCATATAGGTTAGTGCTAGTGGCACTACGACCGTCTAGAGAATCGTGACTGAATCGTGAACGAGGTACACGATACTCATAAACGCCCCAGTATTCTGGCTTAACATTATTCTTGATCCAGTTAACGTATTCTGGATGAAAGTTTACGTTATCGATCTGTGATCTGATAGTGTTTATATTCGAGTTGCTATTGCCTGTAGGCGCTAGAGCGGTGTTGATAAATCCAACTGTGTTGCCATCATCAAGACCGGTACTCAATAGATTATCACCTGTAGAGTACATATATGGAAAGACTGGACCTTTAGGTAGTGCACCCATATCTTGAGAAGATTGTAGGGACTTGAATATTCTCTGACCAGTAATAGTATTATCACCTAGTTGAGCACTAAAATTTGTTGTCGCAGTTGTAGTCATAATTTCGGAAGTATATGGGGCGGTGGAGAGTGCTGGTAAATTGTAGTCATTAGGGAACATAAACGGAACAACAGTTTCAATATAGAATGTTCCTGCTGATCCTACAGCTGCCGCAGTTACAGTAGTAACAGAAACACTAGCTGGTGTACCTGCCTGAGCTACAGTGACAGATATAACATTGCCTGGAGTAGTGTCCCAGTTAGAAGTTGTCTTAGTTAAAACAAATTCTGTTGCTTTAGGATTAAGTACTCTAGATACCCTTAACACTTCACCGTTTTGAACTCCATCAATTGATGTGACCGCAGAATTAGACCAACTAAGTTTAATGTGCTGTCCATAAGTAACATTGCCTTTAGATAGCTTAAATGTTGCAGGAGCATTTGATGCGTCATTGCCAGTAACAGTAGTCTTAATCTTCTCAACGTCTTTCAATAAAGAAGGATCATAAACGCCCGCATGGGTGTGAATCAAGCCATCTCTAAGAGCAACTAAGTTTCCTGGGAACCCTCTTTTACCTAGAGTAGCATTTTCTTGATTCTCTATCTTAAAGTTATCGATTATCTTAGTCGATAGTTCTGTGAAATTGACGTAAGTAGGGTCGCTTACAGCGAATCCAAAAGTTTTAAGATCGTCTTGCATGATCTTACGAAGCAGAGAGTGTCTATCAATTTCACTTATATATTTGTTTCCGCTTTCAGTTTTCTGCTGTGAGTATACTGATAATCCAGTACCACGGAAGAACATTTGTGCGTTGTATGTAGTTTCTGCATTACCTCCACCACTTAGATCGTTCTTATAGCCATCGATGATATATCCAACGTCACGTTGACATTTGTTCTGAATAACTAGCTGTACTTCAGCATCGCTTAAAGTTGTTAGATAGTGTAGTCCTGTTAAAGTATCTGTAGTGTCTTGAGCATCATTACTGCTTGTACCAAAGTTGGGCACAGTATATACAATAGTATTACCAGTCGGTGTTGTGTTGCTATTGCCCACTCCAGTCTCGGTGACGGTCACATAGTAAGCCCAGAAGTGCTTCTTAACTTCTAAGAATGCATCAAGTCTACCTTCAGTAGAGTTTCTTGTTCCGTAGCTTGTGTCGGCTGTTACTGGCTGTGGATCAAAGTTTTCTGCCGCCGCACCTGTTCCGTCAAATGCAGAAAGAACGACATTCTGTAGAGCCTCTAATTTAGCTTTACCCGCTGTGGTAAATCCTATATCAGCGCCATTGGGTGCTGGCTGGCTGACCCCTGTGTACTTGCCGCTTCCTACAGCGACAGTTAGGTCGAATAATTTTCCTGTATCAAACAGCTTCTCAAGTCTCGTATGAAGAGGCTTCTCAAATAAGCTGATCTTAGGAAATTTGCCTACTGCCACAGCTTCCCAGTTACTACCACCGTCAGATAGTGCGAAGTTTGTTGTATTCCATTTAACGTGAGCTTCACACTCATTCGAGTTTGTTGTGTCCGAATATTCAAGATCGAGTAGCATAAAGTCGATCCAATAATCAAGATCCCTAGCACACTTAGCCTTCATTTTAGGGCCGTCAAGAGTATTAGTTGTTGTATTCAAAGCATTATATGCTATAGCCAAATCGCCATAGTAGTCAGTACCTGATAGGGTTGTGTTGGTACTGCCGTCAGAAAGGGGCACATTTGATGTAATAGTTGATCCATCACCATTATAATGTCTTTCATTTTCAGCAAGAACATTCTCTACAATAGCAAACCTATTTTCAATTAGAACCTTGCGATCCGTGACGTAGTAGCCTTCAGACGACACATCTGTTTCGCTTGATCCTTGTCCTATAGCTTTATAGTCATCTAACTGAGTTGCGCTTACGGTGCCCGGAGTCGATCTTTCATCGCCCGATCTTCGTACTGTGACGCCCTTAACACCGAAAGGACTTACTGGATAATTTGCAACCGACTGAGTTCTTCTAACGCACGAGAAGTTATCTCCCTCACCACTGTTTCGAGTTTCCCAATAGTAGCCATCATACTTATCGTAAATACCAAACTTACGGATAACCGGATTTCTAGCAAACTCGGCAACACTTACAGAACTTCTAATGCCAAATGTAGCCGCAGATACACGACCCGGTTGATACCTAAAGAAACGCTTCGATGTAAGTACAGAAACTTTGTTTCTTGATGCTTCTACAAGCGCACCAGCTTCAGTAGGAAGATGCTTAACACCGTCACCAAGAACGTGATATTCTGGAGCCATTGACCATTCAGTCGGGTTAACATCATATGTATTAACGTCAGCGAAGATACCCAGCGCAACTTCTGCTCTAGGAATACCTAAGAGCGATAGTGCTACCTCTGACTGTACCTTGTTCTGCTCGACTACAGGAATTGGAGTCTGATCAGAAGCCATTACCACTGGTATAGACTTGTCCGCTGTCTGCGCTCCAGGCGAGACAGGAGTGGTTCTACCTACGTTTACTACACTAGAGTTATTGTTTACATTTGTTATGCTTGACATTTGTTTTCCCTATTTAATGAGC
>Ga0209092_10001974_pt1 | contig 19361 bp, 16 predicted proteins | sample FraStrMetagenome_FD_187446 | JGI IMG/M metagenome (GOLD analysis project Ga0209092, IMG submission 187446) | Marine eukaryotic phytoplankton communities from Arctic Ocean - Fram Strait ARC3M Metagenome (SPAdes) (version 2) | ecosystem: Environmental > Aquatic > Marine > Oceanic | place: Fram...
CATTTTGCTTTGTGCCACGCCATTCATGCTTTCGTATAATTCTACGTATCCCAAACATGTTGAAATCGTGTTGCCGTGTGTTGAAAAAAACAACAGACCACAACATGTTTTCAACAGGGTTTCCGGGACCCGAAAAAAGAACATGTTGTTTTCATGTTGTTTTCGTGTGGTTTTGAGCGCTGGGAATGACCCTAAGTCTTTCTCTTCATGTTTTCGCGTCAGTTGATCTACCGGTACGTAAGAAGAACGCATGTACAGTCTGCAGTCTGCAGTCTGCAAATCAGGCTCATTTTGTAACGTCTATTATTTTAAAATAATATTTACCTGGGAACAAAGTCCTCTGAAGCTTCTCAGGGACACAATCTCAAATTAAAATAATAGAAAAAAGAGACAACCGGAATCGAATAATACCGCCACTGCCCTTCCAAGTAGACAGGAGATACACCGGTACAGGTTCACGTTCTGTCATTGTCGTAGTAGGGAAGATACTGCTACGTACGTATTAATACATGATTGACAACGACCGAAACTAAGAGAGCCTCTCTTGAATACGACGACGACGACGACGACAAAGATGCCCGACCCCTCCGCTGCATTCGCATTGGACGATCCCGTCCATGTCTTAGTAGGCGGTCAGCAACTCGAGGGCATCATCGCCTACCTCGGTCCAGTAAAATTCGCAGAGGGTAATGATTGGGTGGGGGTAAGGCTTACCGGTAAGAGCGTGGGGAAGGGTAAGAACGATGGATCGGTACGTGGAGAACGATATTTTGACACGGGTGGTGTCATGGACAGTGGGGTGTTTGTTAAGAAGAAGACTGTTTCGAGGCGGACGTTGACGCGGCTGGAGGAATTACGCTTGAAACGTGCGTTGGCATCTCCAGGGGCTACTGCTGTATCGACACCTGTGGGAAGGACTGCTAGATCCTCGTTGGCGACTTCGAGTGTTAAAAAGGAAAGGGACAAGGATGTAAGCGATGCAGGTCAGCAGAATGATACCAAACGTCGTCTGGGTGAATTACGTGAGAGGAGGAATGCATATGCTACCGGATTGCCTAGAACGCCAGCTTCTGCGAATGCGACGAAGGGAAGAACATCCGGATCGACACCGGTATCGGTTAGTAATTCTACCTCGTCTACCATTCCATTGTCATCGTCTCGATCAAGAAATATTGAAAATTCTACAACGATATTGTCAACGAATAAAACTACCGTTGAGGATAATGGGGAAACAGCAATGTCCTCCCCAGCTGCTCGTTTAGAAGAAAGAAAATTAAAGTCGTCTTCTGCTGCTGCAGCGAGCGCATCAGCTTCTTCCAAAAAGTACGAAGGTTTGTTGGCAAAGTATGAAGACCTTGAAAAGGAAAATATTTCGCTCAAGCAAGGTATTTATCATGCGGAACAATCTGCAGAAGAGGCCATTGAGAAATTAAAACAACAACAAGCGAAACTCGATAAGTTTATGCAGCAACAAGATTCATCTCCTAACAAGGATACTGTAGAGGCAGGACAGGCTTCTGAAAAGTCTACTCAACTTGAATCAGATTTTCAGTTGGAGCGCGATGCGTTACTTGAACAGATAGCAGGGAAAAATCAGGAATTGCAACAACAAGTTGCGAAATACGATGCACTCACTACTTCTTTTAATGGTTTGAAGGAAGAGCTAGAAGAGGGACGGCGAAAGCAAGAAGAATATCGGACATCTCGGGAAGACGACCTAGCGGAAGCCAATAAAATGGTTGCTGTTTTAAAAAGTCAAATCTCGGCTGCGGCTGGTCAAGCAGCAACTAGAGCCTCGGCAGAAAGCGAATCATACAAGGAAAAGGCGAGACTACAGGCAGAAATTGCATCATTGAAACGTCAAATAACAGAACTTCAGCAAAATTCACAAGAAAATGAGAGGGCTCTTGAAGAGCTTACACTTGATAAAGAACAAGCGTTAGAAAACATCGAAGAATTATATGAGCAAAATGAATTGATAAGTCTTGATTTGGAGTCCGCTAAACTGGAGATTGAAGAATTGAAAGTTGAGTTAGAAGAATCAAACAGCAAATCTGCTGGGAATGAGATTCCAACTGCATCTATTGCTGATGACATGATTGCAACCAAAGAAGGGGGAACTGTTGTCGACTCTGACGACATTTTAAAAGCGATGTCTGTTCAGAATGCACGATTAAGAGAAGCCATTCTCAGGTTAAGGGAGCAGGCAAATATTGAGAAGATGGAATTGCAACGAGCTCTCAGAGTAGCTGAAAAAGACGCTGTAGTAGGCCGCGAGATATCAAGCGAAGTTGAAAAGTTGCGGGCAACGAACGAAAGCTTAGATTCTGAAAATCGTGAATTAAGGGAAAGTTTAGATGTCAGTAGCGCATATGAGGAAATGATTGAAGACTTGAGTGCGAAAATGTTAAATTTGGAAGATGATAATGCAATTCAGAAGCAATCAATTTATGAACTTGAAGAAGCGGCGGTACTTGCTACAGAAATGGAAGAAGTTCAAACTGAGGAAATGAAAACTCTCAGTAGAGATTTAGATGCAAGTCATGTCAAAATCGTCACCCTTGAAGAAGCAATCAAAATGTAAGATTTTATTCTCTTGTGCCCATGTCATGTACATTTCTATCCTAATATTATTTTCTACATTTTAGGCAGCGCAAGCGAGAAGATGACTTTGAAATCACTATATCGAAGTATAGATCGTCTGTGGAGACTCTGAAACATGAAAAACAAAGTTTGCTTGGAATGGTCGAGGGAGCTTCAGGTGAGAAAACAGAACTGATTGAAGCTTCACAGAAAGCAATGTCGCAAGCTGCAGCGCTTGTCGAAAATTCATCGAAGTTAAAGAAAATGGAGATATTATGCGCAACAAGGGGATTCACTGTTAAAACATTGGAAATGAAAGCAAGTAGAATAGAAGAATTATTGCCAGAAGACTTTTACTACGAAGTATCGAGATTAAAGTTGGAAGTATTACTTTCTGAGGTTACTGACAAAGCGAACGCAATATTGCAGCATGTTTCAAACAATTTTTCGTCAATTTTAGGAGGTTTACGTCAGCAACAAAATATGATCGATACTAGTCAAGATACTTCCGAACTCATTCTTGAAGGCAGGCTCATCATGATTTCTTCCAAGATGCGCTATGCTTCCACTCAGTTGCTTCATATCTTTCTTTCAGAAGACGAGGAGGACGATCGTGATGAACCTTCTTTTGCAAGGGACGTCTCTACATTCTTTACTAAATGTAATGATGACCTTAACAAGGCTTTGGAGATGTTGATTGAAGAAGAAATTATGGCATCACATATCGAATCAATGGAGGATCACCTCAGTTCCACTCAGTATACCAAACTTTTGGAGAACGAAAGCCAATTGGACGGAGCTAAGTTTGGTGAGCTAACAGCATTTTTAGATTATATGTTGAAGGCTTGTTTAGTGTTGCTGTCACTATCGTCATCAAAAAAAGAAGGAGATAATGATTCATTGTGGTTACAGAAGATTCAATCCCTTTCTCTCGAGCTCGCCACTATTAAAGAAGCTTCACCTACTGCCCCTTTCACGTTTCATTCGGAATTGGAACTGCAAACACAAAAATTATTTTTGTCCTTATCTCAAGTACCGAGCGGGGGTAACGTAGACGAGACTGCTATGGAGAAACATGTAATAGCTATTGCTGATTTATTCGGAAAATTGAAAGGATTTGCATCGTCGACAGAATGTAATAAACAGTGTAAACAATTGATATCCATGTATCAAAACAATAAATTTTCTTGGGAGAAATTTTCGGCATATTTGTGTCTTATTTATCCTGGTAAAGAACTTACTGTTGAATCGAGGGGTAGAGGTACTCGTGAAAAAATTTCAAAAGCTTTATCTCGTGCTTCGTCTCTGAATGATTACAAAGAGAAATTAGATGAAACACGAAGAACTTTGTCTGTGCGAAACGTCGAATTATCAATGCAAGCTAAGAAAATTAGTGAGCTTGATTCTTTACTGAGTCAAAGAAAAACTCAAGATGATTCAATAGCGCCAGTAGTGACTACTGAAACGCTAGATCTCAAAGAGAAGGAGAATAAAATGGTGCGTCATTTGGATTTTTCTTTTAGGTCAATTTCGAAACTAATTTTTGTCGCCTTTCTGTAGCTTACGGAAGCGATGGAAGTTTTGCAATCACAAGTAGATGAGTATGAAGCTCAGATTCGGGCACTTAAGGATCAGCCTAGCAAAAAATCTCCCTCAAAACGGTCTAGCTCCCGACGGGCAAGTACCTTGCTTAGTGTGGACGAATTGTTTGAATCCAATATAAATGCTGAAGCTGCACTATTCCGCCCTGTTCTTCAACATGCTCTTACGGAAATTACGAAGTGGAGGTCGATGGCAACGAAGACAGCACTTTCACAATTACCAACTCTACCGCAAATAGATTCATGTAGAGAAAGTAATAATATTGTTGCCTTGGCTCAACCCCAAGAAGGTGGTGAAATCGAACAAATGATTTCGTCTACTTGTAAACCGGACATTTCTCGACGATTAGAGGAGATGACTATTGCGAGTAATAAGGTTCGATTGACTAAAGCTAGGGTTTTGTGCGTCGACTTATCCAAAGGGTGTGCTAGGCAAAGTCTTCGGGAACAACAGGCGTCTGTTTTAGATGCCACTCGGCGCTTCGAAAGCGCTTACGGTTCAGTAAGCTTTTGTTTAGGACAGTAAATAAAAATTACATATTTACTTTCTGTGTTAAAGTTAAAATACATGTAATGTGTATGAGTTTGAATTTCGTTTGAGCATTTCGAGAATACGCTGTATTGACAAAGTACCTATAAGCTTGCCAGTAACTTGATATCAAACGTTTGCTTTGCATAGCTATATATGTCGGTATTTACATTACATTACATTATAATTATATTCAGTGATCGACAAAGCCAATGCCTACGGGCTTCAAGACGGAATCTTGAAGATCGGCTTGTTGATCGAAGTTGTTACTTGCATTTTAGTGCTACCGAGTCATATTCTCGAACCGTTCGCTGATGGGCATTACTTCATCGGACGTAATTCAGAAGGGGTCGATGATAATTAAGGTATAGGGGTGAAAAATCGATGATAATCAACGGGGATTATCAACGTATGCACGAAAATATTCAAAGCCTTATCATTGAAATGTTCAAGAAAGTAAAACGTGGATTATTCGCGAACCTCAAAATAAATCTCATGGCCTTGTTCCAGCTAACTTTCATTAGTGATGATGTGATCAAAATTCGATAAAATACTTCATTGTTCCATATATTTTGAGCTATGATCATCCACATCGGGACGGATATAGAAATATCTTGTTATAAAGAAATGATATCGAAGTGAAGACGATGCGAGTGGAAAGTCGTATGCAATCCTCGTAGTCATACCACGAGGGCGATGGAGAAGAGAGTTACAGAAATTGAGGCTCATGAAGTGAAGCGAGATATAATATTGGATGCCACTTTTGCAACAGGTAATGAATCTAATCCAATCCCTAGTGTCAATATGGGATCGATTCGCTTGTGGTTCGTCACTTTGGAGAACTGAAGAAGTTCATATTCTATTGTGTAACAAACGCGGTAGCAAAATCAAAGAAGTGTGATCAAAACAATACTCTTCAGGAACCGTGACTGAACAAGAGGATGAGTTCTAAATTAGGCGATTTACGAATGTTTCAAGAGTGGATGTTAACAATTAAGAATGCAGTTGAAAAAAAACACTAATCATCCCAGTTGCCTGCAACTACTATGGGAACTTCATCTTCTTCATCCGATGAATCATCGTCTATTTCATCATCTCCATTATTTCTGTTATCGCCTTCGGACGTAGAAACATCCTGTTTCTCCATAGAATCCACTTTTACAATTCCACTCAAATCTTGTTCAATTGGCGTAATTCCTTCAATTTTTGACTTCTCGCTCTCCGAATCATTTTTAAGTTCAGGTGGAGCAACATAATGAGGTAATTTGCCGCGTTGGAAGTCATTGATGATCATGATGGACGACGATCTAGTGCAAGGTTCACCACCCTTAAGTAGTCGACCACACTTTAAAGCTATGCGCTCGAGAAGGTCAGTGCTATCCTTCCAAGTGTCATCCCCGTCTTTAGGAAGCCCATAACATGCTGCTATATGTTCTCGTTTCACTGCCTTGAGAATATCGTCAATGTAGTCTTGAGGTGTTTCTAATCTCTCTGCGCGAACAACTCCTTTCAAAACAGAATCCGTTTCCGTGTCGCCTGCAGTATCAACAACGACACCTGGGCAATCAATAAGATAAATTTTTTTCATAAGAGTGATATATTGCCAAATCTTTGTTTCTCCTGGAATAGGTGCGACTTTGCATGATTTTTTTGAGATTAATGTGTTTATGACTGAAGATTTGCCAACATTGGGATATCCAATAACTCCAACACTTATCTGTTTTTTGTCGGACATGAGCTTGCTAAACTGACGCAAAAGGCTTATTAAAGCTCCTTTACCATAAGCATGCGTCATTGAAGAATGAAATGCAACAGTAGGCCGCGCTAAGGCGAGCTCTCCAATCCATCTCTTGGCGACCCTATGAAACAGAAAATTGATGAGGCGGATTTACACACAACAAATTTGTAATTTTAAACCTACTTACCAATTTGGCACAAGATCAATCTTATTCAAAACAAAGACTAGATGCTTATGAGGTGCGTTCTTCGCGATATGTTTTTCAATCATTGTGCATCTAGTGCCTGGTACATTTCTAGCATCAATTACATGCAAAATAACATCAGAGCAATCAACGACTTTGTAAAACTCGGCCCAAATTCTCCGACTTTGTCCTTTGAGAAATAAATCATCCTTCTTCTCGTGACGCCAGTCTATGCCTTCTCCCTCTGTAGCAACAAGATTAGAGTCTCTTCCCCAAGGCACTATGCCTTCCTTGCTATTGATCTCATTGTAGTGATCACTACTTGTCTGGGCCGCTTTCAACAAAGCACCATAACCACCGCCATCATTGCTGACATCTTCATTTGACTTCGATTTATCTACACCACGCGCTGATAGCAATTGGTCGAGCTTAACACGCTTTCTTTGACTTTGCCTGCCAAAAGTTTTTTCAAAGGGCTCGTTTGTTAACAATCCTGCCTTAAGAGCACCTTTCCCCTTCTTCTCAAGCTCTGCAGCATCGTTCAATAATCCCATAGGCAACTTTTTACGGCGCAAAACAATGCTGTAAGGATCAGCATCCTTCTCTTGCATTTCTTCGCGGAATTGATCCAATTCTCGAGGCCCAACAACGCGAGTATTCCCAAACCATCTTCGATCAGGTGCGATTCGCCCAGTCGCAGCTGTAATTTCCGTATCACCTGCACGATCACTCATCATAAACTGGCCACCGACAACCTTCCCTTCCTTGTTCCTAATTGCCTTTCCATTGGTGTACATTTTGAGACGACGCAACGTATCCTGAGAGCGATAATTGCTATTAAGAGAGGAATCATTCTTGTGGGAAGAAAACTTAGAAGATGCATTGCTCTTCCGCAGCATATTTACTCCACTCTGCTTCCCCGGCATCTGCTTTGTGTATTTCCATCCTGTCTTCGGCATCTTTTATCAAATAATACTGTAAATTATATAATAATTCAAACAATTAATTTATTTTTCCATTATTTTTTATATTATTTTTGTTGTTGGTTGCGGATGGTGGATAATTATTCTTTACCGAGGACCTCGTGCGATCCTCCACAGCCATTGATTTTCGAAATTCGCATACTAGGGCTTGCACATCTCCCGCATGCCGCATCTCACACCCACCTACAAGAAAGTGACCTCGATCCAACCAAATTGCATATTTCACGTTTGTTCATTCCTCCTCACTTTTTTTTCCGCTCTTTTAAGACTCCAATAGTTAAACATGCGCATTGAAAAATGTTATTTCTGTTCAAGCCCTTGTTATCCTGGACACGGCACATTATTCGTGCGTAATGATTCCAAGCAATTTCGATTTTGCCGTAGCAAATGTCATAGAGCGTTCAAGAAAAAACGCAACCCGCGTAAGGTCGCTTGGACAAAATCTTACCGTAAAACTCGTGGGAAAGAAATGGTAGTGGACAGCACCTTTGAGTTTGAAAAGAGACGAAATAGGCCAGTGAAGTACAATCGTGATCTTATGGGCAAAACAATTATGGCGATGCAGAAAGTCCAGTCTGTCAAAGAGAGGAGAGAAAAGCAATTCTTTGAAAATCGTATGGTGGATGCCAAGGCTGAAAAGAAGGCACAAGCTAGAGTTGAATTAGAGAAGAATGTTGAAATGCTCGTTCCAGCTGTTGCCATTGACCAGAAGGAGACTGTTTTGCGCAACGTAATCGACAGCGCAAAGGCTCGGGTTGCAGCCAGAAAACGTGTGCGGCAGCAAGTGTCAAATAAGAAATCCATATCGGATAATAAGGCTGCCGAAGTCATGCAAGAAGGTTAAGGTTTATATTTAGAAAAATCTCAAACGCATTGAATATTGATGTCTATTTTGTTAAAATTGAAGTTTATAGGATTAGTGGTTTATGTCGGTCCAAAGATTTTTTGATATGTCTATTTGCGTTAAGGACAAATGCATTGAGTCATGATCGAAGGGATATAGAGAGTGTTCGAAATGATAAAACTTTGTTCAGAGCATTCCACTGACTGAACAAAAAGTAATAATCACATTTCAAATAGATAGGACGCAGGGCAGTAGGTTAAGTGCACGAGTACATACTGTTGACGTTTTAATCACTGGACCTGTTTGAAAACCACAAGACCACAAGCGCACGACACTATGTGTGTATTACTCGTATGCGCATTTGGTACATGTATTAAATGTACTTCGAAGTACACTTTGCACATGATTCGATCATATAACAACAACAACTGCTACTACTCCTCTTTTGAAACAGCGACTTGATGAAGAGGACAAGTTATATGATCAATAACTGTTACCGGTACAAGAGTAGATGTCAACAAAACAAGTACCGGTACCGGTACCATACATGTATATCGTATACCGGTACAAAGCTCTGTTCAGTTCTGTATGTGTACGAGTACATTCCTACGCTCGTACTCGTAATTGTTACAGTTACAGTGCATTCTCAAAGGACAAAGGCTACATGTACAAAAATAATGTCGCGTTTCATATTTCACCATGTCCATGTCTCAAGATCTGAAAGAAACATAAACACAGGAAGAACGACGAGAATGCACCACAGATGACAATGCCACCAGCGAAAAGATTTAGAGAAGCTTCGTCTGACGCCGTCGGACTCATTGAGAAGAAATGCCTTCAGCATCTTCCCGACACGCAAGCTTATGAAGTTAGTTATGCACACCGCGATATCGTTACGTCTATGTGTCTAAGCAATGCTCATGATATGCTCTTGACGGGAAGTGTCGACGGTATAGTAAAATTCTGGAAGAGATCTGGGTCTGGGGGGCTCGTTTCGGATAGAGATTCAAAAGCTCAGGTAACGCTAGGGGTCGAGTTTGTAAAGTCATACCAGGCTCATTTTAGCGGACGAAATCCGGAAGGAAGTTCGCTAAGCGGTGTCTTATGTCTAAAACTGAATCGACAGGAAAATATGGCAGCTTCGATTGGATCGGATTGTGTAATCAAGGTAAGCGCTAGATTTTGCCTTTGCGGCGCTCGGGAAGAAAAGCTTATCGGCAATGTAAAAAGCTTTTGCTCATTTTCTTTTCTCTTCATTTATACAGCTTTATGATGTTGCCAACTTTGACGTGTCTTCGTACATAAATGCCAAGGACGTTGACGAATCTACACAATTTTCTCCACACTGTTGCTTTATTGGAGCGAGGCAGTCGAATATAGCCGTAGGTACTGTAAGTGGTGCCGTTCTAGTTTTTGACACAATTGAGCTTCAGTATGTTACTACTGTAACATTACATGCAAGATGTATAGTTGCAATGGAATATAACTTCAAGTATGGAACTATTGTAAGCGGGGATGCGAGTGGTGTAATCGAAGTTTGGCAAGGTGATGACGAAAGTGGCTATCCTATAGGATCTTCACCAATCGATGACAAGTAAGTTATGAATTAGTTTCAGTTGAGCTAGATCATATCTATATATCATTTACTTTTGTCTTCCAGAAAGCGATGTGGTATTTCGTGGAGTTCAAAAATGAGTACCGATCTTTATATTATAATGAAAAACAAGGCAAAAATAGCGAGCTTATCAATCTCATCGAATGGGGAAAAGTTCGCAATTTTCGACAACAAAAGGAATGTAAACTTATTTAAATACTCCACAGGAAGAATTTTATCAACTTTTGATGAAAGCATAGAGAGCTATGATCCCACAAAATTGAAAATGGTTGACGATTTGCTGTTCTCAACAGATGCATTACCTGTCATTGACTCGTTTGAATATGGTAAACGATGCGCAGTGGAAGCAGAGATGGATGATTCTAATCTTTTCTTAGGAGGCGATACAACAAACGAAGCCGTTTTAGCTAAAAGTCAGCAACTCCTACGAATGGAATTTTCAAATGAAGAGGGCAACCGATTATTGCTAGTTCCGAGTGTAAGTGGTTTGGTTGTCTTTGATACTGAAACGAAAAAGAGAGTGAAAACAATAGGCACCGATGATGCCAATCAGATTCGCATCCTTGGTGTATGTGTAGGTGACAGTAATTTCCAGCTCGATCAACAAGCCATTCTTGCTAAAGATCCGAGTGCAAGCAATTTAGTAATCAATCATGATGACAAAGGGAAGCTTGATCCATTCATTGCCGCGTATTGCTGGAATAAGAAGCGCGTATACTTGTTTAGTAATTACGAGGCTTCACTCGTTGAGAGAGATATACTAAACGAACCACCAGAAGATGATTTAGTTGGGAATATGGATGAAGGTCCAGCGAAACTGGCATCTGCCGCGATTCTTCGGACAACTATGGGCGATATTAAGATTAAGCTCTTTCCCGAAGTCACTCCCAAAACTGTGGAGAATTTTGTAACGCACGCTCGAAATGGTTACTACGATAATGTCATTTTCCATAGAGTCATTAAAGGTTTCATGGTGCAGACGGGAGATCCCCTCGGTGATGGTACAGGTGGGGAATCTATATGGGGAGGAGAATTTAATTGTGAAATCAATACGAAACTTCTTCGTCATGATCGGCCTTTCACATTGAGCATGGCAAATGCAGGTCCGAACACTAATGGCTCTCAATTTTTTATCACAACCGTGCCTACGCCTTGGTTAGACTCGAAGCACACAGTTTTTGGTCGGGTAACAGTCGGGATGGATGTAGTTACCTCGATTGAAAACTCCAAAGTGGATTCAGATACTGATCGTCCTTTAGAAGAGATGTCAATCATAAGCATCGATGTTGAAGGTGATCTTAATTAGTATATGCTATGACATATCGTGGAGGTTGCAAAGTCTCCTCTTCAATGATAACTTGTATTGAAGGTCTTGAATTAGATCTAATTGCTGAACGCATTAAATGTTTTTTATTACGTTATAATTTGTACTGTACACGTCCAATCTTGATGATGATTACCCAATGAGTTCATATATGACGTCTGTAATATCAACACTGATCTAACCATTATCTGAGGTAGGCTCTCCAAATTCCTTACAAAATTGGTGTAAAGCCTCAGGGAACTCTTTGGTCGCATGGGATATTTTGCAACGAGACCCATGTCACTGACGTAGATCTGGGCACAAGTATTACCTCTAGTGGAACGACTTTTTCGTAGTCGCGAAATTGTATCATTTTGATATGGTAACTCAAAATTCGTCTTCATAACTTTGGGTCAGCACAGGTTGAGTAAATTTTAATATCTTTCTTGTTATGCTGGATCTTGCATCCAACATTTTTGCAAACTTTGTAACGTCATCATAATCAAAAGAATAGGTTATTTGATTGAAATGACGTTGGAAAGTTTGAAGAATATGTTGGATGCAAGATCCAGCATAACAAGAAAAATGCAGAATTAATGATCACTCAGCCTGTGCTGACCCAAAGCTATGAAAAGGGGATTGAGTTACCAGATCATGATTACTTGACCAGCTGTCATTCTGTTTTCTCGGATTCCGAATGAAATTTAAGAAATAGTGAGGAGGCGAAGTGTACACCGAGGGACTACAATTCCATTTTTTAGAGAACAGATTTTTGTCACATCATTTCCTTCCTCCAAGAACGCTACCTACTTGAATCTTTTGCTTATGTGTTGTCTTCTTCTCGAAAATTACACCTGTCGTACCGTCGAAATTGACGTTCGAGATATCACCTTGACCACCAAAGTAACTAAGGTAGGGTTACTGGCATTCAGTTGGAACAGATCGCGAGGCGCAATATTGTGTATTGGAGCACGGCGTTCAGCACAGTAACCCCACAAAATCATGGGACTATGTCGTTCTCGAAGATGTTTACAAATAGATTCTTTGAAAGTTTGAATATAGTTCTGCGCGATTTGCCCATTAGGAAGATACCTAATGCAGAGGCAGAGCAGTTCTAACTTGATGACAGAATCGTCTGACTTTACGAGAGGTCTTCTCCTTTAAAGGATCAACGACGATGCCCTTAAATCGGGTTCATCTCATATTCCTTAATTCAGTCTCATTACGCCAAATTCCATCAATCAGATGCCGAGGTCACGCATTTGGATCAGGATTCGGAGATCGATCATTGTAGAGTTGATTTCATTCAATTCTAAGCTCCGTTTATCAATCTCAACAAAATGTTTACATCGAAGTGACAGTAAAAGTTAAAATGAGCATTTCCATTACCATCAACTGCCGCGGAACGTACTTTCCGAAACCTGATCTCAGCCTCAGCCCGATCACCGGTAAACAGTAAACCAACCTTTGATTATGGAAGTTCTCGAGCGAAGCTAAACTTCTTTCAAAGAGAATGATTATACATGTTTTCAGCCAATGAAAATTAAGTATCCAGACAGCCAAGACCGCCACGAAACTGTATGGCTCGGAAACAACTCCATTTGTATATTTTCGTCAATCTCCGTTAACCTATCTTCCCCCGCCACCCAAGAAAACTTTGTACATTTTACTCGTAGGAGTATCTCGTATTCAAACGACACGCTTCGGCAAAAGATCATAATTTACTAATTTTTCTCCAAAACTTAACTCACCCAACCAGGCAAAATGAGCAATAACTACAATCAGAACGAAGAAAACCTAGGCGACCACCTTCGGCGAAACTTTTATCGAGATCGTCGATATAACTTTGATACAGAAGAATTCGAAGAGATATACACCACCGACGTAACGGATACGGAACAAGCCAACTTAGCTAATCGTTGCCGAGAGCATCTGGACCAACGTCGATATCTTGATCGAGGAAATGCATTTCTGAACGAAAAAAACGAATCAACTGGGTTGCCATTATTATCATGTTTGGTATCAAAATCGTATAACCTGTTGACGCGCGGAGATTCGAAGAATGTCTTTGGCATGGAAGATGGGGTGAAGGGAGATTGGTTTTATATTTCACTTTGTTTGATTCTAACGGGAGCTGCCAGTAACATTGACTATAATAAATTTTTAAAGAAGTATCCCACTGATGCTGACAAAGTTTTTGATATGATTGAAGAATTGGTTAGGAGTGTATTGCTCTGTTTGATTGTGGATATGGTTGAGAATTTTACACATGAGTCGATTCGGGAATTGGCGGATTGCATGCGAAAATGTGCGGATGGTCTTTTGTTATTATGTGAACAGACATTATGCACGTGTATTAAAGTAAAGCGGAGCGCTTCATATGAAGTTGAGGCAGGCATCAAACAGCAGTTGGATTGTGTTCGATTAGATCTGAAGTTTTTGGCGAAAATCATCGATATAACCATCGCATCCTACGCTGATAAGATAGCAGAGAACGGCAACAGCTCTCAACAAAATATGATGGAAATCTTGAAGTTTTTGGATACTCATTTGCATGCTGATATAGAATTTTTGATGACTGAACCAGGGAGCATACTTTCAATGTGCAAGGAGGGATGTTCGATGGAAATAGAGTATCGTGTATTACATGTGTGGACGCTCCTTGATAGAGATTTTACCCACAATCGTTCGATTATAAAAGAATATTTTCCAACATCATATCTTTCCTACGTCTGCGATGCTATTCGATTTCTTGAGGTACCGAGGTCAATCTTTCCCCTAGGGTATGTAGCTAATAGCATCGCTCGTGGTTCAATTGGAAGCAGCATCTATTTTATTTCGAGAAATATTTATCGATCTACAATGGGAGATGAACCGTTTTTGGAAGCCGTCTATCATACTGCCAATATTTTTGACGTCCTTGAATTTAAGGATTTAGCGTGTGATCTCGTAAAGAAGTACCAGTATAGAGAGAAGAATGATCATTTCATGAGACAAAAGCTAAAAATCTTTCTTTCTTCTCATAAATTAGAAGATGCTCTCTCAATTTGTAAAAATCTTGAAGTAGACGACCTTTCAGTAAGTTTGTTTTTGAAATGAATTGTGTCTATAACGAACATGTCTAAGTTGCCCCGTGATCTACAGCAAAGTGAACTTGAAATGTTTGGTAAACTTATATCAAAGAATCCGCAGTGTATCACTTCTTCTTCATCTTTTGGAGGCGCACTGATGAGAAAACTTGAGAACATCGATCCTAACCAGAAGTTTTTCCATTATTTCTCATGTTTGGGGCCAATAGGCGTTTTGCAGATGTTGGGTAAGGCTGGAGAACCCCTTGAAAACGTCGAACATATTATTTTGGAGAAAGCAGGGCGAGCAGTGGAGGAGAAGTTCTTGCAAAATTCGAAGCAAATGGAGTTGGAAAATTGTCAGGAACATTTGGTATTGACAAATAGAAGTGAAGGCAAGAATATTTCAACTTCAGACGATCGCGTAGTGAATAGAAAACGACCTCGCCTCGATGTAGGCCAAATTTTTAAATGCGATCTTCCGAGCCAGTTGTGGCCCGATGAACCAACTTTGAAGCGGCCTAAGGTTGTTGAGAAAAGTTTGAACATTATTATTGAAAGTAAAGACATTGACGAGGAAGTAGTCGAAGAGGAGTTCCACACTGCTAGAGCGACTACCAAACAATTTGATTTTAACTTTGAAGATATTAGTAACGGTTCCGTCACAAAAGATTGCGATTCGCTTGAAGATGATCAGACTTCAACCACTTTACACAAAAATGATAGCTCTGATGAAAATGAAGACAGCATGAGTGTTGATGACAATGTTTCACACAACAACTGTACTTCTCAAGAAGACGACGATAATGGTAGTTTTGTTATTCATGAAGAAGTAAATGGTTTTTCTTCAGACTCTAATATCGGTGCAGAGAGTAATGATAGCGATGCAAGCTCCAAAGGTTTTAAACAAACCCGTCAGGCATCTGAAGATCACACAAAAGTTGCTGTCGTAGAGGTCAGTCGCGTTGAAGAAAACGATAGAAAAGAATTGCTTGCCTTTGCAGAAGAAGAAGCGGAAGGAAGACATAATGATGAAAAAAAATTTGAGTCCCACAATGGATCTGCTGATGACGGAGGTAGTGATGATACGAAAAGCTACAATTCTTATGACAATGAAGATCGTTCCACTCAGTCTGGTATTAATTGTGATTCGGAAGATCAGATGGTAGTGGATAGTCAGAAAAATTTCAATGATACTTCCTCAATCGACTCGGAAGCGTTTGCTGGTGAAGAACACTTTACTGCAAAGGAAAAGCCAAAGCATTCTAGTGATCAAAATCTAGAAAACGCCCATGGAACCAATAGTGCTAGAAACAAGCTTTCCCGTGTAAACCATCCTGTGAATATTGATACTCAAGGGAATGAGATTGAGTCCATTGTGAAGTCAAAGATTTTTAGTAGATATGAAAATAAAAGTAGGATATCTTTGAATAAAGTGTCCGGGAAGGACTTTAATACAGAGGAAGACAGCGACAAAGAAGACAACAAGAACGATTGTCAGAGTGATGATCATTCTATATCAACCAAGGGATCCCGGGACACTGTAAATAGTGGTAAGAGCACGCGATCGCGAACTCGATCAATGGCTCGCAAGAACGACTTTTCAAATAAGCTTGACGATGTAAAAGAAGAAAAAGAATTTGATTCTTCATCGAAAGCACCAGGCGATGATGCAGGTATTATGGTGAAGGAACGTATCTGCGAAAATGAAAACAATCCAAACCAAGGCATTTCTAATAAAGAAGATAATGTCAATGGCGAGCTTGACTGCAATGAAGTGGAGAACGGAGGTGTGCAAAAAAGTATGCACGAAAATAAAAGTAAGATATCTTTGAATAAAGTGTCCAGGAAGGGCTTCAATCGAGAGGAAGGCATCGAGAAAGAAGACAAAAAGAACGAACAATCCTCACAGAAGAAAGGTAAGAGGAATTCGAATTCCAATTTGAGGGTTGGTCCATGTGAAGACGATCGCTCTGTATCAAGCTCGTCGTTTCATAGTAGAATGAGCACTAGATCGCGAACTCGATTACTTAAACAGACTGGAGGTTTGAATAATGGCCTTAAACCTTTGAATGAAGGCGAGGAATTTAATGATGAAAAGGTGCAAATCTCGATTGAAGATGGAGGCACAAAATTATCAAAAGTCGTCAAAGTTGAAAGTCGTATCAACGAGCACTCTCCCTATGAAGGATCTTCGATGGATATTGATCCTAAATGCAAAGAGACTGAAGATAAAGGCGAATTCGAGCACTCGAATAGTATTGATCGTGAGCACAACGAGGCGGAACTTGAAATCTCTAACGATGCTAATAGTAAGACGCCCTTACATAGCCCAGATAGGAAGGATGGAATTGGTAGGAAAGACAACAAGGTCGAGCCAACTGTACTTGAGAAAGGAAAAAATTCTCCTGTTATAGGAAACTTTGTGGCTAATACGGGCGATTTGTACGAAGACGATCATTCGATTTCAAGTAGATCTTCAATGGCAAGTAGATCGTCAATGGCGAGTGGATGTAGTGAAATGAGCACGAGATCACGGACTCGGTCAAAAGCGCACACTGGAGGTTTGGCCAATACCCTTCAATCTTTGAAAGAAGAGGAAGAATTACAGGATGACAGTGTGCATATCGCCGTCAAATTAGATCCAGTAGATCAAGATATTGCGTCGAAGGGAACATCCGTGCCGCGATCAAAGTCCTCAAATTACTCTACACCCCTACGGCGATCTGCTAGAATAAGAACAAGTTCAGCGTCTTCTGTTGGCAATCTTTCTTCAGCTAAACGAAGCAAGAAATCAGTCTCTTCTATTAAAAAACCTGCTGTTACTAGGCGGAGCAAGAGGCTTGCCGCAAAAAAATGAATGATCTTTATACTATTTAACTCCTTCTTGGGTGCATCAGTCTAAATTACTTCACATATTCACAATAAATTTAAAGTGTAAAAAATTGATTCCCGCTTTTTGAGCAGTAAATTAGTTTTTCACATTAGTTCGACAAACAATGCAGTTCAAATCTGAAATAGGAGTTCATTCGGAGTGCCGTAATTGATACTGGACGAGCTTAAGGCGAAGAGGATTGTTGTTAGATTGTACCAAGCGCTTTCAAGATAAAGCCATAAAATTGTTGAAGAAAAATGCATTAAGTGCAGTGGAAGATTTGACGACCATCTTATTGCACATCCCAGTCGTTGCATCTACTTTTTCTTTTATACCTTCGGTAAAAGTCTGATGATCTTAAGTAAACTATTGGTCAGATGTAAACAGTTTTTCAGATCTCCGTAGCAGGAATTTCGATCAAACCATTAGGATGATGTCACTAGTTCACGTACCCGATGAAAATAGCACATATGGAAAGCAACTAATTGGACTACATAAACAATTATTAAGGTATCAACTATCAATTTACCCACAAGTCTACAAAAATTTCAAAACCTGTAAGAGCGCCTTCCCGACGCTTTATGCTCCAAAAATACGACCTACGCCAGGCAACACTATTCTGGCAATATCCTGAAGTCTTTTGAGAGCCTTTAATGAGTCATCGCAACCAGATTGAGCGCTTTTGAAATACCAAAGGCATGCCTCGCTTAAATCATGTGGCACACCTTTGGCTTCTTCGTAACATTCTCCAATAGAAAAATTCGCTTCAACATGACCAGCTGCTGCGGCCCTTAAATACCAGTCAAGCGCTTCCGTATCGCTCTGATCAACTCCAACACCAAGCTCACAATGTAATGCATATTCTGCCATACTCTCTGAGTGACCTAACTTCGCTGCGAAAAGAAACCACGAAGCTGCCTTCTCTGGACATAAATCAACGCCAAATTCCCCATTTTCATACAAAGTTGCTAAATAATGGGCACTAACAGCGTCTCCTACATTAGCTGCATCTTCCAACCATGATAAACCCTCATCTAAATCTTTTTCAATGCCATTACCAGTCAAATAGCACTGAGCCAATAAATACTTGGAACGAGTGAGTTCTTCTTCATCCCTAGTCTTTTCTTCTGAAACTATTTGCCGAAGATGACGAACTGCCATGGATGGATTTTTTTCCAAACCACCACCTCCATTGAGGAATGCAACCGCTAGATCAAATCTACTTACTGCGCATTCGGTAAGAATATCACGAAAGGGCTTCGATGAGCACGACAAACGAGCCAACATTCCATAATCTGCAAAATCGAGAACTGAAGACACGATCTCATTTGGTAACCCATTGATAACATCAGCTTCACCTTCGCTATAGAAGTAGTGAGGGGGGACAGCGACACTGCAAGAGGATACCTGCGACATATTTCTCAAGTTGTAGAACGTCCAATGCGAGAAAAAATTGTGTCGTGTAATGGGTGAAAACGGTTGTTTTGCACGAGTATTTTTCGAATGCTTTTGGGTGGATGGCAAACGAAACAGGCAACGTAAGAGAAGTTTATGTACGGGATTACAAAGGTTGTAAAACAATAGGAGACACGTCATACGTAATAATTTTAGCCACGTAGGTATGCCCATCAGGGGGATGATTTTGATCTACACTTCCTACGCACTTTTAGTCCCGGTCCCGGATTCTGAGAGATCTCATCGAGCTAAGTTAAAACTCAGCAATGTCAAAAAAGCAGTCTCCAACTCCACCAAAGTTTTAGCCGAACATTCAGCCGGAATTTCTGATGGGCAAGTATTAGGCATTTTGTTTTGGTCGCATCCTAATAAGTATTAATAACAGTTACAGGTTACAGGTTACAGGTCTCATAGAGGTTCGTAAAAGGAATACAACCACGAACCTGCACAATATCTTGAAAGAAAGGGTCGCCAACATTCAATCGTGATCCATTATAGTGAAGTTCGTTGTTGTCTCCGGCATTCAGTGCAATGTAACCGCTTTTAAGATAACAAGACCGCATATTTAGGGTGTGAAACCTAA
>Ga0209092_10001975_pt1 | contig 19339 bp, 12 predicted proteins | sample FraStrMetagenome_FD_187446 | JGI IMG/M metagenome (GOLD analysis project Ga0209092, IMG submission 187446) | Marine eukaryotic phytoplankton communities from Arctic Ocean - Fram Strait ARC3M Metagenome (SPAdes) (version 2) | ecosystem: Environmental > Aquatic > Marine > Oceanic | place: Fram...
ATAGGATTTAAAATAATTCGAACTAATGAACCTTTGAACATCGAATCAAGCTCTTTGCAATAGCAAGAGTCCTGGGTCTGATAAACTTTTAAAATACTCTGTTCTTACCTTTGAACAGTGTGATTATTGTGTCAATATAGTGTGATCAATCGATAGATCAATAAACCATTAAAGTTAAGATAAAACTAAAACAGTGAGCTTATTATTAATTAGAGTCTATTCTAATGAAAAGATATACATTTTCATATATTCTGAATTCTTATAAAAACGCACTTCATATATTTCACGTATATGAATATAACATAAATATTGCGTCATATCTTTCTTATCGATTCATCATATGATTTTCACATACGTAAACGAAGTAGGAATCTGATCAACATTAAAACGTCAATTTAAAGGCTCTGAAAATGGCGAACCTTCAATTTTTTCTATTCACTCATTTGACTTCTTTCTCATTGCATTATATTCAGAAAAGGTAAATTGATATTGACTCTAAATAGCAGATTGGAAGAAACACTGCAAAGCACATTTTCAAAATGTAAACCACAATTGAACAAATGAAAACAGTGGACACAGGTGGACAGAAATGAACCTTGTCCATTTTTCATGGAACTCCAATTCTAACTTCAACTCTTTCAAAATAACATTTTTGACGCGTTAGATTCCAACCACTCTATAACACTTTTTTTTCATTCAGAACTGCTGAGTCAATTTTCTTGAATTCGATACGGTACCAAACAGGATTTATTTTAAAAGGATCCTGGCGACCTCCCTAAATTAAGTACTATAGACATCCTTGTCTTAAAAATAAGAAATAGTCGTGCCTAATCTGAGGTGCCGCGAGTCGCCAACGAAGGACAGATAGACTTTAATAGCTGCTGTTTAATTGTTGAGTTAATTTATTTTATTTTATTTAAAATTTAACCTTAAATCTGATGACGTCGAGCATGACGGATCAGAGAATAAACCTGCTGTATGATGTTCGATGTTGAAGATGGGTTTTGAAAGTAACATTCGACGCCCCCTATTCTCATATATTTTGAGATTCGAGACTTTGTGAGAAAATGAAATTTAGCTCAAAAATATTAGGTTCAATCATTGCTTCTACCTTGATCTCAAGTAATTGTGCATTCTCGACCTCTTCACTAAGAACAACCAGATCAAGCATTGCAGCTGCTCAGAGCAGAACGAATGGAAATGATGAAAACACTCGTAGGGAATTATTGACATCAGTTTTCGCCGCATGTGCTGCTTCAGTTTTCACTCCAAAAAGAGCTTCAGCCGACCCAGAGAACCTCAATGCATTCAATACTCTTACATTCAATTATCGGGGCAGTGACTTTGAAGGACTTGATGGGTCCACATTGAATGAACCTTCCATAAAATATTCTGAGTTTCTTGATAAATTAACTGCTGGAGAGGTTGTGTTTGTTGAGTTTATGGCTCCTGATGGAGATGTAGCATATGCTACCCTAAAATCACAGGATGGAGAAGGTAGTGACCAGCGTATTCGAATTGGGCAAGGTTATCCTATTGAACAACACGATGGATGGAGTAGTCCCGCATTTGCCGTTAGAAGTGTCAAAGAGAAAGGAGTTCCATACAAATTTACAGTTCCGGGCCTTGAGAAGTACAAGTAATTACTCAGTTTTAGACTTTTCACAGGAGAATGTATCGTTTCTAATATTTACTTTACTATTACTGCCACTAGATCGTGTAAATGCTTATCTTCATTTAGACACTATTCAGCCTTAGGCTTAGCCTTAGATCTTCAAAACAAATCCACATTATTTGGAAAATGAAAGAAATCATAAGAGACTTTCTATTCAATTTTTCGTTGGTTAAATCAGCTTCGTTGTTCTTTGTTATATCTGATATACACCGAACGGACTGCATCCTCTAAATGCTTGCAATTACTGTGAAGTTCTTTATTTTCTAAAAGTGCACTTAGCTCACGCTTTATTTGGGAAAGCTCCCGTGTACATGTCCTTAACTTATCCCGTGTGATATTTATTTCTTTATCTTTAACCCGAATTTTCCAATCTTTTTTCTCACTCAATAATTGAAAGTCATTGAATTTCATTTTTTGCTTTAGAATGCATTTTTCTTGTGACAAGGTCTCAGATTGTAAAGCATGAATCTTTTTTTCCAAAGGTTCGTACTTTTTCTTAGTCTCGGTTAATTTATCCTCCAACACAAAACGATGACTTTCTAAGGTATGTTGACTAGACTTCAACACTTGAATTTTTGCATCTTTCTCCTTCAGTTCGTCTTCGTAGTTTTGCAAAAGGGACTTCATTTGCTTGCTAGACTCCTAAATGTATTAGTAATTATAAATATAAACAGTGAGCAATGTTTCTATCAAATAAGTCTTGAACCTATTGCAGTAGTAATTACCTCTATCTCACTATACTTCATTTTTTCCTTCAGGTATTCCCTTTCATGGTTCTCTGTTTTTGCCTTCAGTTCGGAGTTTTTCTTGTTTAATTGCTCCTGTCTAGATTTGATCGAATGTGCAACTCCTCTCATTTTTTGCGTCTCACTTTGTTCTTTGAATAGTTTAGATTCAGTCTCGACTTTTAGATTCATGAGTTCCATCTCATATTCTTCTTCCTGTTGATCAAGAATCTCTTTGAAGACCTGCTCACTTTGCTTCGCTTCATCCTTGAGCCTGCTTATAACTGCATTGAGATGTGTTTCGGTCTTTTCTAATTTCTGTTCACTATCAAATAATCCCTTTTCATTGGACTCTCGAAGTTCCCTGATAGATTCATCATATTTATTTTGAATTTTTTTTAAATCCTGTTCGAGTTCATCACTTTTCTCGATCTCGATTGTCACCTTATGGTCGTGTTGATTCTTTAACGTTTGTACTTCTTTATAATGTTTTTCATCTCTTTCCTCAAGTTCTATTATATGTCTGTTAATTGTTTGCTCATGTCTATTTTGAACTTCTTGGAATCGTTTTCTAGTATGCAAATGAAAAAGCATGAGCTAAGTTATAACCTCCAAGAGAATTCGGAATTAATTTTGACTATTACCTTTCAGCGCTGACTATTTCATTTGTGCTTTCAATCAATTCTTTCAGCTCCCCTTTCCACATTACGTCTTTACTATGTAATGAAAATTCATGCTCTCTCTTTAAATCCTCAATTTTACGAAGTAGATCTAAATTTTCATCCAGGCCCTCAAGATACTCTTCGACGCTAACAAGAACTACATTTTCATTGTAAGGTGAATTAAAATTAATTTCCTCTTTTCTATTGCTAACGGCTAGTACAAACATAGAGCCATCTTTCCCAATACTGAAGACTTCATCACCTTTAGCATAAATTGACATTATTCCCTTTCTTTTATGATTTTGATCATTGATGTCAGTAACAAATTTTTCATGAACGGGATACTCCTGAAATGATAATGCATCGTCATCTAATGGCCAATTGTATATACGTATATTTCCAGCGTTTGTTCCAGCATACATTACTTTGCAATCAGGGCTAAGACAAACTGCGGTGATTTTTTCTGAATCAGTCGAATGTGGACAAATTTCTCTCAAATTTTGCATTTCCTTTTGATTCTCTTGCCAGCTTACTTCCATAAGAATTCCATCAATGTTACATATCACTATCCTATTTATACTACCTTCTTCATTTGAAAGATCGACCACTATATCAATATATGCTCGGGATCGTCCTAACACATTCGTATCATTTATGAGGATATCATTTGGTATATCCCAACCATAGACATTTCCATCTTTTCCCGTGCTGTATAAGATTGTATCGCTATAACACCATTTAAGGACATTTACTTGTCCTATGTGACCTGAAAATGTTCGCAGTAATCTGAATGGCGAAATGAAATCCGTTTCATAGGTTTCATAAACTCTTATCAATGATCCAGATGCAACAGCAAAGTATTGCCCTCCATCAGAAAACAGAACTTTGTTACAGTCTTTGCACTGCAATTCTTTCAAGGGTGCCAATTTTCTATTCAAAACATTGTACATCCTTAACTTATCTTTGAAGCCAACGATAATCTATAGTCTAGTTTAATGAGCTGAAGACGACTTTTGACATTGAATCAAACTGAAGGTATATGGACACTCACCAATAACCCACTTGGATGTATTGAGACACTAATTGGTTCTTCATGTACAAAGTAATGAGCGATCTCGCATTTCTCCTTTTTCATATTCCTAATAATATCCAGAACAAATTACACATCAAATTCATTTCGTAGAGAAATAAGGAATTTATTCTAATTTTCAAATAGAAAAACTCTTACCAAATTCTAATGCTTTTGTCCACCCCACAAGTGACTGCAAAGGGCTTCTGAACAGCAGCACTAAAGTCCAAAATACAGCCGGTATGAAATCCGTCATCTTGTAGATAGGTTGTCTCTCGGTCGACAGAATTGGTATCTATATTATCATTCGAAATAGATACACTACTTACAAGCCTCAGTAAGTTTGAGTTGCTGTCCAGGAAAATTAGGCTCTCATCCTCTGTACATGAACATGCATTTATTACTTTCGAAGATTTTTTACACTTCAAACTCTTTGCATAGTACAACAAATCTTCTCCTTGTTCAATTTTATTGTGGAAGAATTCAAAATGACCATCTCCACCTGCAACAATGCAACCCTGTTTTTCACCCAAAACAAATGTGCTTACAACTCCACCGAATTTTGACGCATCAAGGTTTATTATTTGAAGCCTTTCTATAGAAAATCGTTGATATTCTTGACTGACTAAAAAAACCTGTAAGCAAAATTCATTGTAATTTTTTTCTTGTTTCTCGTCTGCAACCTTTGATTGAGAACATAAAACGGCTAATCTGCAAGAAAGTTTTTGTTCTTTGTTCAGTGTTTTATGTTTAGCTCGAGTCGAGGATCCAGATAGCCATACATGATCTATGAAATTGTAATGCATCTCTTGCTTTTGGCTTTGTATAATTGAATTCTGATTCCAATTTTTCATGTTTGTAGTTGTGATCGTCAGATCATTTTTATGTTTTCCTATAGAATTTGTTGGTGACCATAAGCGAAAATGTCCAATTCCACTACTTGATATGATTGGATATGTGCAAGATACAGGTGAGCGTACTTTAGTTACTTTAAAATTTATGCTTGAGCTTAGTCTAGAGGGAAGTTTTATTCTAGAGGTCCCAGAAGAAACTAAATCAGAAGAAAATATCATTGTTTCCTTTTCCCACGACCATATAAACAATTTAATGTTTGATATGGTAACAAAAAGTTTCGATTCTGCTCCACAAAATGATGCTGAAATGATGGTATCATTTTCCCCGAGGAAATGTGAAAATGATGAAATAACATTTTGATTTGATATTTTGTATATATTTATTTGCCCATGGACTTGTCCAGACTGAATATCAATACAAGAATATGATGGAGCATCTGCTGTATATGCTGATAAGTCAGACTTAGTTTTTGACTTGAGTTTAGAGACTGAGTTTTGTTTTCTAAAAGCATAAGAAGTCACTTTATCACAAACAGCCAAGTATTTCGAGTTCCCTGTTATGGCTGTAATAGATTCAATTTTAATGTATCTATTATTTTTTTTCTTTCTTTGAAAGAATATCGTTGTGTTGTCATGGACGAAGTAACCAACCACTGAAAAGCATAATGAAAAAGAAATATTGATGAATGGGTATATATTCCGATGAGTATAGACATTTAAGTCTTTGTCCAATAATATAAAATCGTTTTCGACGTACCATGTTTACCAACAGGAAATATTGTGAAGTCTGATATTTGACCTGATTCATCTTGAGTTTGGGTTAATAAAATGGTTTTATCATCAAGAGGACTGGACACACCAAAAGCGTGCTTAAACGACATTTGGACATCATATAAATGATTCTCATCCGAAGTTGATTTTGTTGCTGAATTTTGCTTTAGATGCCGACTCATTGATTTGTTTATTTGAAATTTTTGGTCTATGAAATTATTCGACGCGTAAAATAATGTCATCTTTGATAATTTTAAAATGATATTTTAGCAAGCTAACGCAAAGATGATGGCAAATCATATCAATTTCATAATAAAATGATAGATGATATAAATTACTTGATACACTTGGCATCACCTTTAATCTCACATAAATCTTTTCCAATAGTACATTTCACATGTTCGTTCTCACAATCCGGGACCATAGCCTTGGCAACTTTGAATGGAATAGATTCTTCATCCTTGATTTGAAAACTCGTCATATCCCAGAAAGATAAACTTGGCCAATCTTTTAGATTATTTGTACTTAACATCTCTTCTTTTAAGATATCCTCCAGTATTCCCACTTGCCATAACTCTGATATGAGCTCACTGGAACGAGTATCTGCGTTGTATATTGCCTCACTAAAATCATCCATTTTGATTTTAACATTAGTATTGGGAGCCTTTGTTTGCACCATCAAATTTCCTTCATTGTCGTGAAGTATGAAATAAATAACATTGGAGAAAGCTTCAGCATAGTCCAACTCCATACTAGAGATGTCCATTGTCAAAAGACTCGTGTGAGCTGCAACATGAGTAAGACGTGATTGAAAACGGACAATTTGTCGCATAATAGCCTCCGCTGTAGATTGAATTCGTTCCGTTTCCAAAAGAGCTCGTTTGCGGTCTTCTTTGAGAGCACTCTGACCATGGGAATTTTTAATCTCTCCATATGTCATCATAACATCCGTAATTGCAACAGGGAGAGGAGTTGCTAAAATACGAATAATTTTTGTCCATCCATGATTTCTACCATACCCATACGGGGGCACATGTGTTGTCCTAATCAACTGGATTTTTTTCCTTTCATCTGGAGATTCTACGGGATCATATATTGAATCAAGCGCTGTATTCAGCAAGGCATAAAAAGTGTCCCCTATCGCACCAGGTGGAGCCATTATGGCGATTCTATAATTGCCATTCCCATCAGGACTATGAAAACAACTCTCATCAGTACAGCTTTTAAGAGTTCGTATAAAGGCATGTTCATGCTCAAGAAGAAGAAGATTCTCATCTGGTGTTGGATTCTCCTTGATGACAAATGTAGAAGCATTACTATCTCGAGAGGTTGGTTTCAGGTTTTTCTTCTGTTTCAAATCTAACGGTATGTTTATAAAATCTTGCCCTCCATTGAAAAAAACTGTTTTTGGTCGGGATCTTCGTCGTTGTATTGCGAGTGCTTTGTAATTGGGATAACTTTCAATAGTCGACATTGGTGTGCTCTTCAAAAATGTCATGAAACCTATCATCAAGACCAGAGTTGAGGACAAAAATATTAGTGCTATTACTTTTATATGCCATGATCCACCAAAGATGTGGTCCTTCCATTTATTTCGTTGCTTCAAGGATATTTTAGTCATTCTTTCCCTTCTCACTTCTCATTCATTCATGCTGTTATGAAAACTAATGACAACAAAAGATCTTTTCTGCTGTCATTATTCTTTACTGCGACCTACTGCTTCGAATTATTTCCTGTAGACTTTTACGTACATATTCATAGTATTCAAAAATGCTTGCAATTTTTAATATTTTTCTTTTTTTGACATCATGATGTTATAGCTTCATTCAGAATGAAATATATTATATATGATGTCTCTGTTGAAACAGGAAACTAGTTTTGGGTACTCAGATGATAGTTTTGGGGGTAAACTCTTATAGTGCTTTCGACAAGTTTATTGTATTATTATAACAATCGGTATATCAAATGAAGAATAGAATCATGTCTGCACAATTATTGGATTCCGTCGATTTGCAAAACTAAAAAAATAATAATTTAAATACTCCAAAGCCGTCACATTCGATGTTGCTTCTAACTGCACCCACTATTATAAAGTTTTGGTGAGAGTCGGTTTGTGGAACTGCTGTTTGTAAATAACATCACAGCAGTCATGTTTCGTTTGAACATAAAAATGCAACACACAAATGAAAATGGTCATCCTTCACGTTGGTGTTGTTTAGAATATCAGTACGTGACGTTACCATACGAAAACAGTTCTTATTTTTATGAAATTCCTTTCACGTTGCGCGAAACATCTCAAACCAAGTTCAAGTGGGGTACTCTTTTTTACTACATACATATGAATAGGAATATCAGCAGTTGATTACCTAATTATGAGACGTGTATCTTTTTTACAGGAATTTTGTACTGCTGAGGTCATCCCAGTTTATTCTCAAAAAAAATAATTCCTCTCTCATACAAATATTCCGATAAAAATCGCGCTTTCATGTCAGGGAACAAAACGTTCTTATTCTAAAAACGACACAACATTCTTTTACTTGAGAAACCAAACCATATTCGTTCCCAATTCCATAAATCACCCTTCATGCAAAAAAAAAAAGAACTTTGAAAAATGGGCAGCTCAACGGATATAAATTCGGCAGAGGTTGAGAAAAAACTAGCCATGGACTGCAGCAGGCTGATATCCTTCATGGCACGAGAAGAAGCATCCTTACCGGAAACGGAAAACTCAAATGCATCATCATCAGGATCACCTATTATTGAGTTATCTCAACTATTAGCATTAGGGAAACCCTATTGTAAGTCAGATATCGTTGGTTCGGGAGATGAACGTCATTACAAAAAGGATGAATACAATAGTTCCGTATATTTAGCAGTTGCACGAAGCGATAGGGTATGCTGTTGTCAGGTACTCAGTTGGAATCGAGATGGCCCTGTGCAGACAGAGCCAATCATGTTATGGTGTTCCCTAGATGATGATTATCAGGATGAATATAGAGAGGTAGAAGAGGAAGAGAATGAAGATGTGGAGGAAAGCATAACTTCAAGTCTCATCTTAACGTGTCCTTCGATATCTTCTTCAGCGTCTTCCATCGTGTCTAATGATACTTCTTCTATGATAAGTAGTGTTATAGTATTAGGTACGAGCAAGAGTCGTATTCTTTCCATTGAACTTAATATAGATTTAGATGAGATGGATATTGCAAGAACGAATATTATTCAAGCAGATGATTATTATGAACCACTTCCATTTATGTTCCCACGAAAAGCTATTACTAGTGATCTTGATCAGAGTATGGAGAGAGAGGATAGTAAGAATGATAAGGAAGACAGCAAGGAAGAAAAGAATGATAAAACATTTCATACATTTCATCCTCTTGGGGGAGTCTCCTCCATTTTTGCATTTCGCAAAGCGAAAACATCGACTGTATTTGTTTGGGTGTCTTATATGGATGGTACAGCTGTTCAATTGCATGATCGGGATTTTTTCAAATCTCTCCTTTCTGAATCGAAAGATAATGTCGAAAGCAAGTATCCTAAAACACGTGTTTCGATTGGCATTCCACATTTAGCCAATTTTTTCCCATTGCCTACATCCCACACGTCTATATTAGCACCTATTCCAACCTCCACTAATCTTTCCAACATTAAATCAGATTCCTTTGTGTTTCAAGCATTGTCTTACGGTGGTGACAATGGATATAATAACGCACATGATCCAACCAAGGGAGGAGCTTCGGTTTCATTTTATTCCTCTGAAGATCATTCCTCTCGAGATCCTGCCGAAATTGAATCTGAACAACAACTTGTTGGACTCTTAGGTGGATATGTTTTAGGTGGAGCAAAATCAATCGTCAGTGGTGTGAGTACAGTGACAAGTTCTGTCACAAGTTCCATCGTAGGAGCTATGAAATGGGGTTGGAATATGGGTAGTACTAGTGCAAACGTGGATGATGATCCTTTACCAGAGGAAGAAGATTCAGAAGATGAGGATGACATTGATCTATTGTTAAATCATCCCAATAAAAATTTTCTCACGGAAGAAAGTCCTCGACAAATACCTCATATAAATGTCATTTCAGACCCTCCTCGTCGTATATCGTCCGTGTCCGTAGATCCAACTGGAAAATTCGCAACCATAGGAGATTCATTAGGAAGAGTGTTACTCATTGATCTAAAATCAAAGCAGATTGTGAGAATGTGGAAAGGTCTAAGAGAATCACAATGTTATTGGATACAACAATATCATTCTATCGATATGGGGAATTATAAAAAACGACAGATAGTCCTATATTTAGTGGTCCATGCGAAACAAAGAAGTATTATTGAAATTTGGAGAATGAAGCATGGTGGAAGAGTAAAGGTTTTGAGTGTTGAGAAAAAAGCCCATGTTCTGCAATGCTGGGAAAGTAATGGAAAAAATTATAATGACGTTCTAGCAAAATGTTATCTTTTGCATTCTCCAGAACACAAGACTGTCAAAATCTTTGAACCTATAATGATTGATGACAAAGACCTGCAAAGGCAAACGTCTGCATCTATGACGACCACAACTACTTCAAATAGAACATCTCTTTTGGAAGAAATTCCAAATAATAAATTGCATCCCAATATTCACCTCAAACTTCTCCAGCAGATGCTAGCCTCTGATACGAATATTCCATCCAATTCAGATGCAGTATTTTCTGCTGTCACAAAAATAAGATCCATGGCTGATTTAAGTAAGGCACTTGATTTGCTTGCTGTTGCAAATTCAATCGAAGAGAAAATGAATATCAAGGGATCGTCATTCCATGCAAAAGCTATTGAATACTGTCAACAATTTCTAAATAATGTTGAGAGTGAAGAGGGTAATGAGGGTATCACACATGAAAATCCACACGCAATTAATTTACGAAAACAAATTGAGTACCAATCAATGGTGGTCCAGGCTTATGATGTTTTGAATCGATATGAAATCGGCATGCAAGATGATGATGCGAAAAGAGTGGACGAAGACAATGATTCAATTGCTCCTAGAACAAGTTGGTCGGTAGAGGCAATCAAATGGATTGAGACACATGATTCGATTCATGGGATACAAACCAACTTAGATTCTAAGAAATCAAGTAAACAGTTGGGAATGATCCGATTTTCAGCATTTTCGAAAGCTTGCTCTTCAGCAAAATCTACGAAAGATGATACTCTGAAAGTTCATTTTTGTGATAGTACCAAAGATAGAAAAGCAGCATTAATGCATGTATTTCATCCATTTTTGCAAGATATCTTTGTATTTAATGTGGTGAATTCCATATTTGAAAAAATGGGGATATCGGACGATTTGGATAATCTCCTTAAGGTGAGTTAGGGTATACTTAACATAATTTGCCACTTCAGGTCAACTACAAATCTAAACCGTCTCTAACCTCATTTGTATACTCTTGACCTTTTGAAGTATTTTGGAGAATGGTTCATGTCACTACCAACGAAAGATTCTGCTACAGCGAGTCTCTTTGGAACATGGTGCCCAATCCTTAGGTGGCTTCAAGAGATAGTTGTGAGATCAATTGACTTGGTTATTCAATTGGAAGATGAGCCAAGAACAGCGTTTCTAAATCCTTTGATAGAAATGTGCATGAAAGCATCTGATCTTCCGAAAGCATTCTTACTTGCAGCCGTTTCGCGAGAAGCAATTTGTCTAGCGACTAGGCAGCAAGAAGAAAAGACGTATGGCAAAGTTTCTTGGGAAAAAGCGGTTCAGCCTTGGGACGAACTTCTGCGTAAACTACGAGTTTGTTTATTAGTCTCCTTCCGTCTGAGGGAAGTGTCAACAGGACAATTCGCGATTAATCCAGAGAACATAGAGGATGGAAATATATTCTCGGTATACGAATGGCTTGCTCAAGACGAAATAATGAACACCCACAAGCAAGATGAGATTGCATCTTTGGAATTGACAAGTCGGACAAGTATAGATGCGTTCGATCCTTGCCATCCCGATGGCGATGCTCCTTCTAAGTGGAAAATTTTACAAAAAGGTTGCGTCTTAAGTGCGAAAGAAAACAAGACAAGAGCTGCAAGAATGGATATTAGTCCACTTCTTTTGTACTTCACCAAACATATTGATTCGGTGAAGCTTGCTGCCCATCGCGCATTGATCTTGAGTGGGATATGGGGTCAAAAGGTAAGTTGCAATGAAACGTTATACGAAGAAAACGTTTGCGTTCTAGTTATACTAAAAATTTAAAATATACTATGTGCACTTTTTCATCAGCCTGGCTCTCTTCATCTGCTTAAAGATGCTGTTAGTGCCCTACGTGCATTAAAAGACGGAGAAGAAAGCAACTTAAAGATCATAAATGCAGTTCGTATTGAAATTTGGCAAATATACATACGGCCAGTTTTCCGAGCACTACTTTTTGGTTTCGAGGATGTCCATGAACTTAGCGAAGAAGTATGGACGCCACTTTGCGCTGACGGAAATTGGCTGAGAGGTTTCTCGAAGGTTGCAGGAGAAGTTTTAGATCTAATTGAACATTCTGAGAAATTGGCTAGAGATGCAGAGGATTTCGATACTGTCACTATTGAAAAAGTTGATGCATGTGAAGATATTGAATGTTGGCCTCCTATACAAAAAGACGTCATTTTACAAAATTTGGTGACACGAAATATCAATTCCAAGGTACAGCATGATTACTCTAGCTCTTTGAGAGATCATCGATCAATTGTTGCTGCCGTGCACCTTGTTGCCGACGATTTGTCTATATTGGATCCATGCATCCCAGAAGACTCCGAGCTTTTCCTTCAGCACTCTCTATTTGGAGTAATGTTTCCAGTTCCTGATATGGAAGAGACAACATTTTTTCTCGAGTATATTCTGGAGAAAAAAGCAGAATCGTTTGCAAGTCATTCTGTTGATTTATTCAATTTAGGTAAGCTATTTCAGAGCATCCCTGCATATATTTTTCAAATGAGTTGCTGATATTCTTTTGATATTTGTTCTTGAATTATGAACAGGGGAACTAGAGCTATTGTGCGAAGCATGGGAAATCTCAATGAAGGAAGTCCGCTCACAATATATCCTAGCTCTATATACTGCTGGAAAAGATGCTGTTGTAGATCTACCAGTTTCTAGCTTTCACTACATCGATACTGAAATATTCATTGAGGGGGCATTTCAGATTATTTGTTCGAGGCTCAATACCACAATTGTAACGCTTAAGAAGAACAAACAGCTAAGGAGTCTAATTGGCACCTTAGATGCTGACACATGTGAATGGGTGAAAGATCAAGCTGAAAAGGCAGGAAATGAATCTTTTGGAGAGGCGAAGCTCACTTCTTTATCTTCAACTCATGATCTTGTCCTCAAAGTGCTACAAATAAGTTCAACAAAGCCAGGTTCGAAATCAATCCAACAAGCCCATTCTTTGAGCATTTTGACAGGAACGTTGTTGAAAGAGATGGAAGAAATAGAATAGATAAATTTGATACCTAAGCATCATACAATAATATTGAGAGTGCATGTTTAATGTAGACAACGATATTTATGTTATGTATACCAATTCTGTTTTTTCCGTAATATTGTTGAGTTGAGAGAGAAAAATCATGATTCGAACACAAAAGAAAAAACTCACGCTTCTCATCAATTCAGAGGCAAGCTATTCATTAGCAATTCCATTCAAATCGTTTGGTTGGTTTCTCCCCGTAAGTGAAAAAGTGCGAATCAAAATGTAAACGTGTTCTGATACAAACGATTCTAATAAAAAATTACGAAATCTTCGAGGCCATGTTGAGAAGCTCATCATTTTCTCCACCGACTAATACCATATCTTCCATTGAAAAAGTTCTCAATAATCTTTCATTTTCTTTGTTTGAAACTGAGGAATGACTTACTAAAGTTCGACTAGCTTGAACATGCTGCTCATCCTTAGATTCAATTAAATCATCTTCTGTGTCATCTTGACATTTCAATTCAATTTTGACCATGTCGCGACCTTGTTTTAAAGCAGCACAGTGAAAGAAGTAGTTTTTCCAAAAAAACAGTTCATTCACTTTTATTGCTGTGCATAAAATGAGAAATGATTTTGATAAGATGTTCAAGCTTTAAATGAAATGCAATCTTCAAGGGAAAAATAACGAAATGCAAATTCTTACCAGAAAGCCTTGCATGAGCTTTTCTTAGATTTTTGTCCATTTGCAGCAAACGTTGAATCAGAATCATATGAGATTCCAATTCAAATGCAAAGGCGTCATCATCTAAACTGTTCTGTTTGCACTCATCGCTTTCTTCCTTGAACGGTTGGGTAAACGTGGATTCTTTGGTACTCAAAGAGAAAATCTCACTTTTTAATTCCATATCCTCAACAAGATTAGTTACGACTAAAGATTTTTTACTAGTACAAGTATCAATATGGTTTTCGCTATCATCATGGACATACAATTCTTCTTCTACTTGCCATGGAAGAGTAGTATATTGTCCATAATACTCTTGATTTTCATCAGATTCATACAAGTTCTCAGCCCATTTTCTAGCTTCAATTCCAGCTTCTCTTTCGAAGTTAGCAAGCTCAGTTGCGAGAGCATTGGCAGACCTTTGTATGGCTCCAGCGATGTCCTCAAGTGCAGTCTTAGTTTGTGGAATCGTTTCCTTCAAACTTTTTGTGAAAGACGCAGTTAAATCACCAAACCATTTCCCTACCTCCTCTTCCTCATCGAAATCTTCCTCTCGCACCTCTAAGTTATTGCAAGGCTTGTGAATGAATAATGCTGCCATATTCTTTTTTAAGAAATTGTATATGTCAAGTATATCAAAGAATTATAATTTTGTGGCTTTAATATGAGGGCTTCACACTCTTTGTCATCAACTAAGAAAGAATTTATGGTTTGACGATTTGTTTTTGAAATCTATTGACACGTACGTAGCTCCACGTGAATTTTAGTATGTTCGTTAAGATACTAGAAAAGTTGTGTACGATCGAGAGAACATCAACACATATACTAGAGACTGTATGTGTAGTAGATGTTTATTGAAAATATGTATGGCAAAGTTGAAAGGGTTCAATTCAACTTCATCATATAATTAGAGCCTAAAAAGACGTGAAACATTTCTATTTGAATGTTGGAATGTATATATGTAGCATTTAAGCTGCAGATAACGGCCAATTCGAATTTCAATGCTAGTATTATGCTTCTTCGAATACCCGAACCCTAAATGAAAAATGAATGGTGTCAATAGCACCTAAACAGGTTAATAACAATTCACATATGAGTATAGTACTTTGATCAGAAATATCCTTTAGAAGCATTGTTTGAGATCTAATTAGAATCACGATAGGCCTAATGTTTTGAGAATGTTGTTCTCCGAATGCGTCAGTGCATTTCTTCCTAACATATAATATGAAAAAAGAATGTGCAACGTACCTTTTCGAGAATATTTGTATGAATTTAAATTCCGTTGTGGACTAAAATTTAACCAAATTAGCATAATTCCACTCTTATTTTCTCTATAAATTGTTCTTGTGGACGTGCTTTCAAAAAATCAAAAAGGCTTCAGAGATTTAAAAATCAGCCAACTCCGTGGTTCTTGTCTTCTCAAGGAAATCAATAAGGCATGGATTCTTATGTTAAATCAGAATAAAAGGGCCATTTCATTTGTCATTGGTCACGGGACAAACAGATTTAGATGTAATGACAAACTACATTTATCTTACAATCGGCTTACTTCCTAAAGCAAAACGTGGTGGAAGAAAAAAAAATTGGAAGTTTTTTTCTCAAACAAAGACTCGATACGTTCACATGAAGATGAAAGTTCTAAAACACAAAAAAATTAAAAGGTATTATAATTGCAATTTTAGGTCACAAAATATCTTTATTTGAGATCGCATGACGGGTTTACTATGATGGAGCCTTAATCTGTTGTACTTTGTTGAGATAGTGGATTCTTGAACAATGATTTTTTTTGATGGGATGGTAGACTCGAATTAGAATCTCAACATATATTGCTGACAAATTTGCAGTGATAATCTGATAATATAATGCAAAAATCTTCATTTGCGCATGAATGATTCGTTAAGGATTGACTCTTTCCATTACCCATTTACCCTCTTCGTTTTCATTGTTATTCGTCAATTCATCTACTTGACGATAATTATCCCCCAAACGTAAAAAGTCCACTCTTTCAGGAAATAACAACATTAATAAAAAGTTGTCAGGTGGAGGAAGAACTTTTCCTTCTTCATCCCTTCCACCTTCTGGAACTTTCGACTGCGTTTCATAAGACGTTTTTGGATCTCTCCAGTAAAATTGTTCCCGTGCTGAATCACTTAGATTCCCCCATTGTTGTTTGCGTGCTTGCTGATAATATGGGTCGGAATCTAAATCAAAAAGACCACTAGATCCTGATCCTACAAATTTAAGCGTCCCAAGGACTCGATATTGTTCACTGGATTTCGAGAACCACCATAATAATTCAGCTTTAGAAGTGCTATGCTTTGTGATTTCATGGACTTTACTGGATCTCAAATCGGTGATCATTTTCATAATGAATGGATCATTCCCTTTATCATTTTCTGTAGGAGTTGATAAAAAACCCCGAAAAACCACAGTTCGAATGCGTGGTTCTAATGTTTCAGGATCAACTGTGGAGATTTGTACGAAATTACCACCGCGTACTTTGCGGGATTTTGCAATAGATACTTTGATAGTCTCTCTCCATAACGATACTGAAGATTCTTTGTTTTCCATTCCAGATGCTGAGCCGATATCAGTCATACCTTGATTACTCTTTGTGTCGCTATTCGTGGTCATGGACATGGTAGATCTCGAGAAATGTAAGTGCTTATTCAAACTAGAATGAAGTATACAATCGGAATTTGTCGATGTAGACACAGCTGTTGTTGCTAGAAGTGAATAGCTTTTAAGAAAGGATCTACAGGTATCGGTGAAACAATTTACACAACCAGTTCTATTTGTGAGCGTTGTTAGTAACAATAGTGTTCGTTTGCTGTTCATTTTCTATTTCCAGATGATAAATTTATCATGGTTGAAATGCACTTTTGTTGTGAGTCAGTTAACCTGGGCCAATCCAGAGTAGATGCTACGTATGATTTTCACACGCATTATATAATTTGAGTCGTGTTAAAAATCGTTCCACATTATTTTTCACATTTTAAGGAATAGTTTCAAAATATGAAAGATCTCAAGATGCTGAACAATTGTTCCTGCTACTCTTTCATCATAAACCAACATTTTAAGCAATTTCAGGTCATATTCACTGAAAAAAGGCTTTTGATTCCGATTAATCCTTTACATCTACCTGATCATGCTGTAAGAAATTTTGTTGGGACGTTGTCTCTTGTGTGTTTTATTTTTAATGAAGGCACAAAAGAAAGGCATGTAGGATTTAAAATTGTTGCGATCATTTGAAATTCCTACTGTTATCACAGATGAGGTTTGTATATGTTGATAATGGAAAAAGCAATTTATATTATTATCATCACTTGCGCGTGTACGCACTCGTTCCTCATGCCAACAATCGCTCGATCCTGCCTTCCGTCAAAAAACCTAGATTTCAATTGGCTGACACATGTTGACTTTCGTACGTTCTAATTTTTAGAACTACGATTCTATAGTTTTAATTGGTGAATTGGTGTCCGGAACTTGGGGTCCGAAACTGGGGTCCTAAGCTGGAGTCCTAATCTAGTCGGGAAGCATGGTTGTTTTGTTAGAATGCTTGGGTAGCAATCCAAAAAAAAACAGAAACAGCATTAATGTGGTTACGTTGAGTGTATTTTGAATAAAATGGATAGCACAAAATCGCTTGCTCAAGATGATTCAATTGATGAAACACTTCAATCAAACGGTCGTCTTTCTCATGGCAACTCCTGTTTACCTCCATATGCACAAAGTCAGTCAACCATCTCAAACAATCAAAATGACAATAATCCTGACTTGCCAAGAAGCACCAGGAATGCGGAACCTTTAGTACCTTCAGTGGAATGGGTTTATCCATCCGATTACGATGGACCTCGTCATGAACTTGGAAGCGTAGAGCTTGAATTCAGAAGCGTAGGAGCAGTAAACGAACCGTCTGTACAGCAAGAGAGCACAGCAGAAATTTCTACAAATACCATCAGGATAGATCCATCTCAAACCATTTTTATTCCAACAATTAATGGAGAGGTTGTTACACCTCGACGCTGCTATGTTAAGATATTTGGTTTTCGCATTTGTGATGACAATTTTACTACTAAAATCCACCCATGGATCCTCATTATAACACTTATCATTGCGGTGATAGCTGGCCTAACAGGAGGATTATTGTATTCCCCAACGACAACTTCTCAAGTGCAGTCCGATGATCTACCATTCACAAATCCCCCCTCTACAATACCATCTGTGGCCCCATCTTTCGATGCTAGAACCAAGAATATCACGGGAATGCTTTTTACTTTGACTGGCGATGCAATACTACTATTTGAGAAAGAATCGCCACAGAGCAAAGCGCTAACATGGATATTATACGAAGATAGGATGAAACTTTCACATGAAAGCCCTAATTTAGTACAGAGGTATGTAACGATGGTATTATATTATAGTTTGGGAGGAGAGAAGTGGACCAATAATGGTGGATATGGATCCGAAGAAGACGAATGTGACTGGCTAGGCATTGTCTGTAGTCAATCACCCAACAATATTATAAGTATTGAGCTTGAAAAAAACAATCTAGAGGGTACCTTACCTGAAGAAATTGGATTTCTTTCCCATTTAAGAGAATTGATTTTCTCAACCAACAAAATAAGTAACACGCTGCCTTCATCTATAGGCATGTTGGCAAAGTTACAAATATTAAAGATTGCTGGAAATGATATGTCAGGTACAATTCCTGAGGAGTTCAGTGGTCTGAAAAGCCTTGAAGCAATTGGATTAGCAGGAAATCAACTCAGTGGAACCCTACCATCCTTTTTTGGAAACTTTCGTTTTTTGCAACACGTCACATTTGTCAGAAATGGATTCACAGGTACGATTCCCTCCAGTTTTTCCAAATTACGGCTTTTGACTACTTTGCTCATAACGGAAAACAAGCACACTGGGACTATACCTTCAGAACTCGGGATGTGTCAAAATTTGGAACTTCTTGATTTGAACAATAATAATTTTGAAGGTACAATCCCATTATCCTTGGGCGATCTCTCCTTTTTGAAACGAATGAACCTTTCTCATAATAGGATAACTGGTTCCATACCAAAAGGGCTAGGTAGGTTGTCCAATTTGTTGATACTTTCTTTGAGAAATAATCTATTGACGGGAAGGATTCCTCCTGATCTTGGATCGCTTTCTAAGGCTGATCTGATTGATATTTCACATAACATAATCAACGGTACAATATCATCCAATTTTGAAAATCTACACAATCTAGAAACTTTGAAGATGCACGACAATATTATAACTGGTGAAGTTAGTGAGAAAATTTGTGAGCTTCAGTTGAAAACAATGACGGGCGACTGTTTAGGTATCGAACCAGAATTGTTATGCTTATGCTGCACTCAATGTTATTAACAACGAGAAGAAAGATGAATTTGGTTTGTGATATAACTGGAAGAATT
>Ga0209092_10001976_pt1 | contig 19335 bp, 8 predicted proteins | sample FraStrMetagenome_FD_187446 | JGI IMG/M metagenome (GOLD analysis project Ga0209092, IMG submission 187446) | Marine eukaryotic phytoplankton communities from Arctic Ocean - Fram Strait ARC3M Metagenome (SPAdes) (version 2) | ecosystem: Environmental > Aquatic > Marine > Oceanic | place: Fram...
TCCCTATGAATACCATGCGACGCATCTATATAAATGTCAATTTCTCCAATGAGTTTCATCGAAATAACTCGCTCTAGATCAATGGTTCCGCGAATGTACTGTAGGAGTCTCCGTAGCTTGTTCCAATCTTCGATTGTTGGCCGTTTAACTCGAGTGCATAAGAAACCTACGCTTACTTGTAAGTCAAGCCTTGCCCTTTTACTTATGTGCAATAACTTCGCCACTATATGGTGGAATTTTTCTTTTCTATACATCTCTAACTCATCTAAATTTTCATTGAACTCCATCAAATATTTGGTTGCTGGCGTTGCTGCATTGCATCGGATTGACTCACCATATGCATCAATGCATTCCTGTAAATATTTCTCCATTCGGATATGAACTCGACGATCTTTCAGCTCAAAATCAATACCAAGGTAAGTGTGCTTCTCTCCACGAGTAATTGTCATTTTTCCAAATCGTTTTTCTATTTGATCAATAATGTCTGACACTACTTTGCTTGATGCATGTGACAATTTTAAATCGTCTACGTACCAACACACTGTGAATTGTTTTCCTTCTATAACTTTGTTTGCGACACAGGGATCATATTCGTTGATTTTAAATCCCATATCAACTAGGAAAGCAGCCAGGAGTTGATACCAGAGAATTGGTGCGGTAAGTGTACCATACATGGCTTTCATAAGCTCCATGTACAGTATTTTCTTTCCATTTTCATTTACCACATACTCACAATACTTTTCTCTATTTGCCTGTAATATGGCATCCACGGCAGGGCCCCTCATCTTTATTATCACCAGGTCGGGTTGATCTGCCTTGAGGAAAGCTCCAGCTATATCAGCTGTTGCTACATCTCTTACCTCGGCAGCATCAATTGCAAGTGTTGTTATGAAAGCCTCTAAGGTGAGTGCCGAGGATGATGTCTCATCTTTTTCATACTTTCCACGTTGTCCTCTCCCATCAACCACTGTCCTACCCTTAATTCTTCCACACCTTTTCTCCTTAATCAGGTCGATAACGCTAAGTGCATCATGTTTTTGCTCTTTAGATAATTCCTTTCCATACCTGGGTTTAAAAACCGATAACTCATCGAGCTGAGAATATTCTTTGGCCATTGCGGTAAGTGCCTTCTTTCCAAATACTTTGATACCCTTGTATGCACTCATTTGAGTCATACACATTCCGACAAGATTCTTGTGTAAGTTGTGTCTGCAATGTTGTTTATCATTTCGCATCTTAGACACTTCTTCTAACAATAACTTTTTACACATCTTCTCATTGATCTTACTGGCTCTGCGCTTCCTGCTTCGAGCATTGGTTGCAAAATTGAGGTAGTTATAGTACTTGCTATCGAATTGTTGATCTCTCTTCTTCCTTATTCTTTTCCTCAGATTGTATCGGTTGATCTCATGTTGTAAACTTGCTGCATTTATGCCCAACTCACTCCTCACATTTTTCACCTTTTCACTTTCTTGATCATTCACTTTCTCTACTACGCTCCTATTCTTCACTTCGTTTTCAGAGTTTTCCAGAGCTTCTTCATCATCATCATTCGTTTCTAATTCGCTCCTCTTCTGGTCGTCTTCTAATGTAAGTTCAACTGCATCATCTTGATCTGAAATAGATACATTAGGCTCACTTTTACTCTCATTCTCTTTGTTCTCATTCATGCTCACTTCGAACAGATTCTCAAACATCTTGATTTCGTCAGATTTATCTGCTTCATTGTGCTTCTCAGGTGCGATTTCAATCTCATTATTTTCACTTTCACCTTTACTTGCATTCTCACTCTTTTTCTCATTATTTGTTTCGCTGCTTGCAACACTACTGTTCTCATCATCGGTAATTAGTATATCGTTGTGAAAGTTTCTGTCCTCTTCATTTTGTTCGTTATTGCCAAACTCCAAATTTGCATCATCAGCACCGTTATCGCCTGTGTCTTCGTTGTTTGGTTGTTGTGGAATGGATTCTAACGCTCCTTCGGAGAGAGCAGGAATTGGGAAGGAATCAAGAATAGGTGGACATGGTTGAACAGAGGAATGAAGCGAGTGTGCGAGTTCGTGTACGCGATTGACGATCGCCTCAGTTACATGACATTCTGTCCACTTGTATCGTATAAGTTTGTTCCCAGTTGCTAGGGAAAGGAAAAACCACGCACCATTGGAGTTCGCAGGGTACAGAGCAATAGCTCCTGTGGTGCGTGGGCTCATCGAGTTGGAAACATTGGATGAGTTATGCACTTGGGCATAAGATCCAAATTCAATTGCAAAGTCATCGGATGTTGGCAGTGGAGCCCCAGTTATCTGCATGAGGGGGCTCATTGATTGATTTGCACGAGGAAAACAGTTCAAATTCTTCACGACTAAATGGAGAAGTGATCGAACAAGGAGTGGTGGATAATGAAGGTAAGGAAGACCACATATGATAGATCTTGTTCGTTCTTTAACTGTTCTAATCGATCTTTCTATCTTTGGAACATGTTCTCCTTTCGCCGCTACGATAAACAGGGTAGGTAAAAGAGAGGTTTCAAGACAAAGGAATTCAGAGTCACCACGCACATGGGAAACGGTAAGGCCACGTGCATTGTAAATGTTAATCACATTTTGAATGCAATTTAACAAACTCTTATATTTTCTGTTTTCTAACTCTTCAATCGTTCGAAACATGAAATAATCCGAAATTGTATGGAAAAATGGGAGCCCCATAACGAAAAGAATATCAATGTGTATAGTGACGTTGGAGTGAAATTCGAGCACAGACGAAGGAAGTGCAATGGTGTCCATACTTTTTAGTTGTTGCGGAGTAGATCTCGTTGTAGTTCCTTTAATTTGTGCCGAATTTGGCCCATAAATATAATTATAAATTTTTGCATCTCTTGAAGTAATCGTACAATTCCTTATAAAATTGTTGTCCAGTACGTAATAGAAATAACTTAGAGACGGATGGCCTAAACGTCGATGTAGTTTTTGAGCCTGCTTAGCACTCTTTATTTCACGATTAGTAAATTCTGATTCTAGAGCCGCTACAGTAGTAACAAACGAATAATCATAAACTGTATTTAGATTATCATTAGTTTCTACTTTAGTAACAATAGTAGGGTCATGAACATATAGCCCCATGCGATGTTCCGTAAAAAGCATAGGAACTCCGTTTGAGCGGTACACTGTGATGGTCGGGTGAGGATCATCTGGGCCGGTGTCCATACTGACACGAAACTTCTTGCGCACGTTGGCAAAAGACAAGATGTTGGCAAGCGAGTCGGGGCTATACCAAACAGTCCCATATCCTGTTACGTCACCGACTTGGTGAGTGTTGAGTTCCCCGCCATTTGAGTAAAGTGTGAGACCTTCATCGTTGGAATCTCTGACGTTCTTAAGTAACTTCCTGTTGCGAAAGATGTCACAATTGGACTGCGTATCTAGTAGCACCCAATTTCCGTTAAGGCCTTGATAACGACCTTCATTGGCTTGTAGAAGCGAGTAGGAAATCTGAAGGAAAGCGAAGTCGAGACGCGCATCATGCGCCGATTCATCTACATTTTCAACTGGTAGATCCGTGGAGTCATGATCGGCCGGCGCGCGCTGGAACAAACTCGTACGTTTGGGACACTTATCTGAGTAATGACCGGTGTCACCACATTTAAAGCATTGAATGTGGGAGTGAAGCCGGCCGTCCGTACCCTTTACTTGTTTACTGGGGGCCTGCGTGGATTGAAGAAATCCAATAGCGTTGTTCCTACGACCTTGGTGAGTACTGTTTACTACCTTTTTCTGGCTGTAGTTTGCCATAAGTTGGTAAGCTTCAGTTACTGAAGATGGGAAGAAATCGTTTCCCTTCAAATAATCATTTTCCAGCTCGACCACCAAGTTTTCGTAGAGATCAGATCGACCTCCGAGAAGAAAAGCAATCGCCAGAAACTTCTTTTTGGCCTTATCGCCATACTCCAACTTCGTTACATCATCAACATCATCGTACGATAGATCATCCTGTCGCAGAACCTCCCTCACATACGCTTCATGGTCCCCAAAAGTACCGCCATACCTTTCAATGCTCTCCACCATCACCTGGAACATTTCGAAGTATCGGTGAAGACTTTGGTTCTCGCTTTGACGATTCAAGTAGAAATACTTGAGTTGCTTAAAGAGGGTAACGTAGACACACCTCTTGTGTTCGAAGTCCATTAGAATCTGCTGGATGGCCATGAGAAGCTCATCGCAGGCTCCTTCTTCTTTCCACACCTCCAACTCATCAAGACTGGACAACTTGGTGATGACATTCAGCGAGCATTGTCCCCAAATGACGGAGAACAGAGCTCTCAACGATTTCTCCATCGCTTTCCTCTCCTTCACGAACTGTTTGATTTCTTCTTTGTAGGTATCAATCTCCACTTCATCACTATCGGCTTCGGGACGTTTGGGAAGGGTCACACTTGGAACTTCGGGTGATGGTCCAAATAGAGATCTCATATCAACATCATAAACTTTGTCGCAGTAGCGCTCCAAAGCTTCAACGGTCCGCTTATACTGAGTCGGATCCTTCGACTCTGCCTGTGTTTGAAACACGTTTCCGTTGAGTCCATCAGTTTCCCCTTTGAAAGATGTTGCACTTTGTCCTTTGAGATTCCTTGATCCTCCACGAAATCCACGTCCACCTCTGCTTCCACCCCTTGTGTATCTATGGTTACGATTGGTTCCATCGTTGCGATGGGGGTTGCCGTGACTGGCAGATGCTTGAGGCCTTCCTCCTTGTCCAACTGTTGGGTTTGCCTGATTAGGAGTTTGATTGTTCATGTTCATAATTTGTGATAAGATGATTGATTGTTGTTTGAGCTTCAAATTGTTTCTGTGGCTGTAAATTGCTCTCAGATTCTTGCAATATTGTGTGGTGCACGACGAATATCTTGATATGATTCTACGTTGTTTCTGAGGTTTACTACTACACGGACTATCACGTAGGTCCCAGTAAAGCGAACAATTGAACCTTGTACTCCTCTACTACTCCTGAGGCTTCCTCTCAACCTGACTGCGTTCACGATCTCCACACGATCTCCAATCCTTAATGATCGATTCTCGTTCTCTTCTGCTTGTTCCTGAGCTTGATTTGCTGTTTGTGGTTCGTTGGCTAATCTATCTCTTATTTCTGTCAACTGAATACGTGTTTGATTCACAGTGATTTGCAGTTGTTCAATACTATGGGTGATAAGGTGATCGATTTCGTCAGCGTTCATTCGTTTTTCAAATTCTTTATCCTATCCCCTATAAACTTCAATGGTTTGTCTATTTTCTATAGAGATAATGTTGATATAAACTACTATTTGACTTGTAATCCAATGTAGTATAATGTAAGATGACAATTAATCTGTTACAATATGTGTTATCTCTATAGAATGAGAAATACATAATTATTTCTCATTCATATTAATAGCTAATCAAAATGCCGTATTGATTGGTCAACGTACTTCGTATCTTTTATTCCGGTCATTTTTACCATATCTGCGTACGTAGCATTTTTCTCAACTTTAACATCATTTTCATTCTTTGCTGATTTAACGCTGCCGTCAAAACGAACCTTCTTTTTAACGATAGACGCTAATTCTCCAACAAGAATAAGGTATTCCTGTTGATAATAACGATTCTATTGATAATGAAAATTACAGACGATACTCCGGGCCATCAGCATTCAAGTGATTCTAAAGACGAAAAAGAATCGTATAGTCAAGGTATCAATGACAAAGGGGTTTTACACACAACTGCCAATAATCATGGTTCTCAACCACACTCAAATAGGAATATATTCGACGAGTCTATAAAAGATTACTCTTGCTTGCTCAATGATTTCTTGAATGAACTGGAAGTAAAAGACAGTAATAAGTCTCAAAATGAGTCAGAACCCACCATATACAAAGCTGATGTTGTATTTTTTGCGAAAGAGCTGCAATGGCGATTCGAAACAATGAAAACGCTATTGGATAGTTTTATGCGTAATGCTGATAACAAAGTAGACTACAGCTCACTTGCAATAGTACCATTTACGTTATCAGCATCTATGGAAAACAAAAATATTAAAACAAATTTCAAGGAATCGAACAAAGAAATGCAAGACGAAAATACGAGCGACGATAACGAAGTGTCTCCTGATTTAAAGACAAATGGAGACTCAACCCCTTTGCAGCAACCAAATAAAACTGTTGAAAATGATGAAGGAAATTTGACGAAAGTCGAAAGGAAATGTGAAGGAACTCAAACTGAAAGTGAAAAAGTCAATGTTAAAGAGTTAGAAAATGTCTTTAACAACGAAATAGAAAAGCTACAAAATGAATGCAATACAAGGAAAGCAAATATAGAAACATTGCAAATATCACTTCAGCATAAAAAAGAAGAACTTGAAAATTCAAACAGACTTGAAACGGACCATCGTAAGCAACTTCTTCACGCAAAAAGTAGACTCAAATATCTAGAAATTGCATTAAATGCTAATCTGAGACATCAGCGATATTCTTTATCTCCAAGACTTGTAGATGCTATTGCAACAAAGAGTATATTGAATGATGAGCAGAAAGAGGATTGCATATCATGTGGGACAAAGGTCATCGAAGAACAAAAACAATCCCCAATCATTGAAGAAATGAGAAAAAAGATTGTCGAATTGGCATCTGCTTTAGAGACTTCAGAAGAGAAACGAGCTGTTTTATATGATGAGAGGTTAAAGGAAAAAGAGCAGAGCTCCAAATTGATAACAATGTTGGGCGAAAATGTCAAAGAGCTAATGCGTTCGCAGCAACTATCTCCTGCGAAAGCAAACATTGATTACGAATTATGAGCAAAATCGACATGTGAACTAAATATTTGGAAAATCTTGGATAAATTGAAGCACATTAAAAAATCTAAAATAGTCTAATCATGCTTATCTCTTTTACATAGATGAAGTAATTTGATCTACTCTTATTTATGATGAGAAAAAGCTACCCGCTAATGGCCCTTCAAACATACGAGATACAAGTTGTTGAACAGAAACTCTCACAGCTCTATTATTGGACTGAATCAATGGGCTCATCATTGGACATAACCAAGCCATTTTTGACAACATATCGTCATCAAAGTGCATATATCCATCCAGAAGCTGTGAAACTAGTTGCGTTATGTATGCCACCTCTCTGGCCTTACTTGCGCTTAACATCAAGTCGTCTGGAGATGTTGAAACTAACTCCATGTTAGATTCCTTCTCAACAAATGTTTTGAAAATGTTTTTTGTTTGCTCCTGTATAAGTTGCTGTCTTGACTTCTGGTGTGCCTCATCTTCACCTTCACTAAAGTCTTCCTTCGCAAGTTTTAACAAAAGTTTCGTCATCCATTGCATTCCATACAAAGCATTTTCCAAATAATGGGGCCTTTTTAAAGGAGATATTGACGCGATTGAGGTGTAAAAAAAAAGAAGTTAGTATATTCTAACACACACTAAGTCGTAGGGTGAATATAGTAGACTTACGGACAAGAAGTAGAATCTTCTGACTTATCAACTTCGAAACCAACAACCTTTGCAGCACCCTCCCAGTCCTTAATCCCAATGGTTAATCCTTTGAGCAAAAAAATATACCACCTCTTACCAATACACTCTGAGAGCTTGCTATCACAAAGGAGAGTACCGATCACCATAGCTGCATTACAGCCAATGAATCTTTTTCCGGAGTACATTTTTTCCTCCATGATAAACTCATTTATAAGAATTTCGTCCTCTTCTTGAGCATCTTTTTCTTCTTGAACAGCCAAGTTCCTTCGTTCAACAGCTTTTAATACAGATCCTAAGCCTCTTATTGTTAGGCATCTACGAAGCATATGACAAACTACTGCCCAAGTATCATCTGAGATAAGATCCGTTGATAAATCCGTCGTGATAAACTTGTGGAGTCTTCTTAAGCCCGTTACAGCTAGCGCACCAGAATCCGAAAGAAGACAACTGTTGATCACTGCTAAAACCTCTTCGATTAAGGAATCACTCTCGTATATTTGCATGGCCTCAAGGCAGATTGAAATACATCCATCAAGAAGAGGTCCAAATGTTGTAAAAATCCAACTGTTGTCATTCATATCATCATCATTTACCAATAAGTCCTCGTAAGGACTACTTTCTTCATTTGATGTGGCGGGCCTCTGTAGGCTTTCTTTGGTTATAAAATGCGGAAATCCTTTTGGATGAGCCGACATTTCACCCATATCAGTTTCTGCATATTCCAGTGTCGGAATAAAAATACCACGGAATATAAGCTGAAGTGTTTGCAAGTGGTATTGTTTTGCTTCTTCTGTCACAAAACCATTTTTCATATCTTCGATATTTGTACAAGTTAAAAAGAAAGTTTTAACAAGATCTAAAAGGCTGCGTAATGCTTTCTCTCTTACAGCTCTACGCTTATCACCGATGCTTTGAGATAATCCGAGTAAAATTGGCCACCATAATTGTAGTTCTAGAGGTTTTTGTGGCTCTTCAGTATCTTCTTTTTCGTCACTTTCGGTCTTTGCTCCAAAAGTACGCTTTCTTGACGTTGGTAATGGGATGGCACCGTCAGCGATCAGAGTCGACAATTCAATAAGATGGTCAATGGCTTTAAGACTCATTTGAATTCTCTTCCCTGCAACAAATATGACTAACGCATCAACTAAAGTGACAAAATGCTCAGTAACTAGGGAGATTGTAGAAGCAGAATTTTCGTCTCCATTTATTCCACTCGTGCGCAAATCCTTTTGAGCAAGGCATTGTTCAAGCTGGTCATTCAGCATCTTAAATCCAGCATTGGCTATTGAATCATCTTCGTCATGACCAGTCAAACCCAGAACAGTTAGTACTGGTCTCCACCCACTACGAAGCATTGCCTGTTGTTGTTTTTTATGATTACCGAACCTAAGAATAATCTGTTCAACACACGATAGAAGTAATTCTTTTGTAGTGACATACTCGCTATCTTTCATCACTGCTTCAAACGGTTTCAAAAATCGTTTTTGGAACTCGAAAACACCAAGCTCTTCTTTTTGCAAAAAATGAATACTTAGTTGCCTGAAACTATCAACAGCATACATTGCAACTGCTGGGTTTGGATGTAATGCAGTACTTGTCAAATGGCCAGCAATGGTAGACCATAAGTCTGCAAAAATGAGCCTAGGTCTCGAGTCCATATTATAATGAGCAACTTCTACCAACTTTTGGAGAGAATAAATAATAGGTTGATTATTGCGTTGTTGAGAATCATCAAAATCAATCTGATTTGCACGACTTCCAACTTGTCCACCATACCCTGATATTTCCATTCGACTAACTCTACATAGTTGTAAGATAAAATCTTTGACAGATCGAGGTGATAACGACGAAGATCTTTGAAAGATACCATCGACATAACTTTCGGGAATAGCTTCATGCAAGGAGAGTGAGTTTGCAGCATCGATAGACCTTCGATCCATATCTTTAGTCTCCAAATCAATACTATCCTCATCGTCCGAGTCACTATCGTCACTAATATCTTCACCTGCCATATCTTTTAGGACACGCATTTCCCTTTTCATCTCGACTCTTTCATTCCTGGCAACTGTTTCATATACTTGACCAAGACGAGATACTGCACTTAAAGCTTTAAAAACATGTTCCCATGCTTCCCCAAGTAATTCACCATCTTCGTGACCTAATTTAAGAAGAGCTTGAATGCATCGGACATGACGATGCTCCATCAGTTTTCCAGTATCGAGTAGTGTAAAATTATTTAAGGCATGAATAAAGGCTCCACGAGCAGTGTCGTTGCCACATAATCCTGATGTACAGATCGCAAGACGAATTGAGGCTAAGCAAACTTCTGTTGTTTCCATCGCATTGTCCAATGCCATATCCATTTCTTCCTCGGAAAACTTAGCCATGGCAGATAGTGATGCTGTACCATTAGCACTCTCTAAAGCAGTGGAAAATACTGCTAAGCACACACCCCAAGTAACATCGAACATTGGTGTCACATATTCATCTCTCAATCCAGTATCTTGAGTCCGCACAAATTTAGAATGCGCTTTGTTCGATAGGCGTGCAGACGTTGAACGCCTCTTAGAGCGACGCTTTCTTTTAAAAAGAAGTTCGGTTCGTCGTAAAATTTGATCCCTCTCTTTTAGATAATTGCTTTCTCGAGTTCGTTCCATCTCATCGTAATGATTACCAAAAATTACTCCTGGAGATAAACCGGGTGCTCCTGCTGCACCAGAATTTGATGTGCCACCGGCACGCGCTCTTGCTTCGTCATCCTCTTTCAAACTTATAGGGTTTGTTTGAATGCGGTCAAAGATCGACATCAAAAGTTCGTCTGGTAAGTCGTCACCTTCACAAATACCGCGATTCATGCGTATAAAAGCATCTTTAGTCATTCTGCGTTCTTCTTTGATTGCAGGATTGTGTAGGTCGGTGTTCAACATGATTACCGCGAAGGCAAGAATGAAGGCAGCATCAGCTGTAGAAAATATCGATGGGTTTTGAACACAATATCTTTCGGCAAATTTTTCCATAATACGATCGATCTTTTAACAAAAATCAAGAAAATAAAAAATGTAATAAGAATAAATGAAGAAAAGAATCTACATTATGGTATTTATATCATGTGAGCTTACCTTTTGTGCTTCTCCCGGTAGACGAAACCCGCTTAAGAAGTAACGAATTGATTCATCGAAGTCCATATCCTCAAAATCCAGTAGATTTGTGTATTCTTTTAATACTTCAATACAAAATCCTTTTTTATATTCTGCTTCTCTCCCGAGATACTCTCCTATCTGAGTCTTATCCATTTTGGATGTGTCTTTTCCATTTTTCAAAAGATACTTTGCAACTTCGACTGAATCACTAGCATCAAGATGACCGCATTCTCCTGCATATGCTATTCCCTTTGCTGGAGATCGATTAAAACGAAGAATTACGTCAAGCTGCTCTTCCTTAAACTTCTTTTTTGAATCATATATCTGAACTAAAGGATTCTGCTTCTTTTCTTCTTCATAACTTTGATCTAGATCAAATTGCTCTGAGCTACTGTGCGGGCTATCTAAATTTGACTCATCAACTGCTTTATTAATGCTTGAATCAAATGGAATGACAATACTGGAGTATAAGCTTGCTAATACCTGCCTTAAAGCTCTCATAGCGTCCAATCTTAACTGTCTAATTGATTGCCTTAAAATAGATTTTCGTTTCTCAACGCTTCCAACTAATGCTTCCAGCTCGGATGGTGCAAGTTCTGTACCAGCACTAGGATTATTTTCATCAATTTTAGCAACTTTTCCTAAAGTATTCACAATACGGTGAAATAAGTCCACAGCAGACAAGTCACAATCGTAGTTTAGAAATATCTCTGCTAATGTATCAGGGTCGCTGCAAATTTCTTCAAAAAGAGTTACAACTAAGCTCTTATGCTCAATTGTACTATTGTTGGAATCCAAAATGACGAAAAACACATTAGTGACAAATGCTTCAATCTCTGTTTTCAAGTGTGAGCGGAAAAGACGAATCAAAGGAACAAATATTCTTAAGGACAGCCCTACAACTTGAGTGTTATTAGAAGTTGTATTTTTCAGCAAGGATACGCACAGATAGTGTCGGATCGCAAATTGAAATGGTTGAGAAGAAGATAAATGAGTTGGCGTATTAGAAGGGTTGGAGTGGTGCAGAGGAAGGTAATCCAAGGACAAAATGTATAAAATGAGTTCCAATGCAAGAATCTTTGACTCTAGGGCTGGATTATTTGAAAGTGGAGAAGAACTGGATACAGAAACTATTGGGTCACTAGTCATTACTTGTGCGTTGGATGCCTGTTTAGGACGTGGTTTCAACGGCGATGCGCCAGAGGTTTCTGCGTTGTCCTGGGAAGTCACTGTATTTGGGGATTCTTTTGTGCTGACAACATTGTCATCGTTTCCAAAAGCAGAGGAGTCTTCGGATTTCCGTGCCTTTTGAGTTTTTATTGGAATAGACTGTCTTCCGCCAGATACTGTTTTCATACTAAGTTTACATAAACTTCTTAAAACTAAAAACGCGTCTCTATGGTCTTCTGAAAGAAATGTGAGCCCCCCACCTGATTTATCTCCTTCAATTGTATCATCAGTTTCCAGAATTGATTCAGGGATAGAATTCTTAGATTCAGGATCTAACTCAAAGGAAGCAGATTGTAAATTTTCACTGCATCTTTCCATTCGAACAAACACACTTGCTACTATTTGTTGTAACGCTGCTCGGGCAGTAATTTTGTTGGATGGACTTCCAGTTTTTAAGAAAACATGATAACAAACTCTAATTGTTTGTAACAAATGAGTTCCTCTTAACATAGATTCTCTTGCAGGCATAGAATTAGTTTGATCTGCAACAGCTTCTTCTGCATTGGTATTGGCACTACCACCCTCCATGACTCGACATCCAGTCGATAGCAAAAACTTCAGCGCAGCCAATTCGACAAGTTCATCACTTAATTCGGACAAAAATACGGATTCTGCCATGACGTTAATTGCTTTCACTGGTTCTTTTTGTGTTGGTAAAATGATATAAAAATGGTCAAGACATCCATGAGCTACAAGATTTTGAGCTGTATCAATACACATACACAATAATTCGGATGTGACCCAATTTTGAAATTTGATAGATGCATCTTGTGAGGGTAATAGGTTCAAACAAGAACGGCTGTGCGCCCAAGTTGAAACCAAATGCACAAAACTGGAAAGACTTTGACGAGCTGTTGTTTCATCGTCTTCCACTGCTACTAACAACATGGAAAATGCCTTTAAACAAGGATCTGATGATGATTCATAATCAAAAGAAGACGTAGAGCTTCCAAAAAATCTGGAAAAAAAAGACGTGGTCCTACTAGTAGCACTGTGAGGGATAGCAGCAGCAGCCTTTTCTGTGAATTTAGTTAAAAGACGTTGGATAGCACCTGGATTTAGCACAGGTGTGCGTGTCAGTACGTGATCTGTACTAAATTGAGGGTTCTCTGTGGTAGTAATTTGTGATGCTGGGGGAAGCTTTTTGAATGCCCCTAAAGGTGGAGATTTAGAGGGTACTGGTATTTCATTCGTTTCTTCATTTGTACTGTTAACTGCTTCTACAGGAGGAGGTTGTGAAATGTCTTCAGTCTTTACTTTCGCTTCCACTTCAAAGTCGGCATCCTCAGTTTTTTCTATAGAATTGGGCTCATTCTCTTCATCACTATCATTTTCAAGAGCGCCATCAATTTCATTAAGAAGATCTTTGTTTGTTTCTTTTGCAGTGTTAACAGAAACATTATTTGAAACTCCGTTTGGTTCCTCTTCAATTTCGTTTGCATCTTTGGTCATCCCATCTGGTTCAGGCTTTTCATCTTGGTCTTCTTCAACTGCCTGTTTTTCAATCGTTTTTTCAATTGCATCTTTATAAGAGGTTGCACTAGTATCTTCCTCGTCATTATCATGCATGCCATTTGAAATACCATTTACCACCTCTATTTTCAAATCTATCTCAGACATGCCATTTAATTCTGTATCAGCACTTTCCTCTTTCTTTGCATCTTCCTGCTTTTTTGTTTCTTCTTCTACTGGCGGTGGGTGTTTTTCTTCAGAGATGGTCATCCCTTCGAAGAGACTACTCATAATGTATTCGAAGGCTTCTTCTTTCTCTCCGATGCCTTGTTGTTTGAGATGCTTTTAGTCTTTGATAGAGTTTTGCCCTTTTGATACGTGCAAATGACTGGAGATTTTTAGCTAGGAAGATTCTTACTTCAAAAAAATCTGTATAGTTTGTTTGTACCTTAAAAATGCTGTAGTCCTGCCTACTAAACGTGTACGGCATAAAAAAACGCCATTTTTACAATTAATTTTTTATGATGCACGAATATCCAAAGAGTGCCTTCGTATCGAATCTACAGGCGTATATCTTTTTTAGATTTCGAGATTTGTAACAAAGCTCGTGCGTTGGTTCAAAAGGAGACATTGTAATTTAGTATTTGCAAGATTAAGAAACATTTGTCAAGACTCAAGCAAACATACTGCGGTGTACATGAGACATAAGAGAAGAAACTCTTACAACTCTATTTTTAATTTTGCTAATCTTTGCTTTTACATCAAATATGGTATACATTGCTGATCATGATCTTTCACAACTAAATGGTTTGCTATTGTGATTACTACTGCTATTTTCATAACGAGTTATTTTAATTTCAGTGAACCCGTTTTTTCAGCAGGACGTATGAAGCACAATAGTACACGAGAAAAATCCCCGAAGGTGAAGATCAGCAAGAACTGTAATGTGGTTGATCAATTTGATTAGTAAAGCTATTTCCTGTTACCTGGAACATTTCAGGAGGAGCTAGATACAAATACTAAAGATTTAAAATTAGGTCCTAACTTCTTACAAAATAAATGGAAACACAATTTCTATTGTTAGAATGGATATGTACAAAAGAGCTCACAATTTATCATTTCATACCAATTATGTTTTATTTTCAATATTTCTACAAAAAAATTGTCAGTCTTTCAATATATACATAATAAATATGAGGTATGAATAGGGGGAGTTGACCATATCTGCCGCAGTGCAGGGGATGAACCCTCGTTAACAAAATATCTTAGAACAAACAAACAAACATAATAAATATGAGATTGTGCATTCTTTGATCAGAAGTGCTTTGAAGTGTGAAACTTATTTTTGTGATGCATACTGGTATTGAAAACAATGAAATTAAACTATTAATTAAAATATCACAAATGAGTGATAGATTAGGGACTAGGGTTTTTAATAAAGAATGTAGTAAAGAGCAAAAACTCGAAAGAATTTTTTCAATCTCCGTGAACATCATTCAATATTATTGTGGTAATATTTTTTACATATTTTCTGTCGCCAAAAGTATCAAAGTCAATCATTGCCGCACCAAATCTTGTTTCAATTTTGCATGGAAACGAGTTTTGACAACTTCATAAAAATTAATCGTCAATGATTTGAAGTCACAAAATGTCATCTTCAATTTTATGACGTGAGACTGAAAACTTCCTAAGTAAAAATCGGAAGATACCATCCTGAAAGAAATTCTTCACACATTTTTTTAGCATCGTGGTAAGATTTAAATAAATCAGTCAGCAGGATGGAACGCATGTAAAGTTCAGTTTGTATTTTGACACCCCATAATATAGCCTTTTGATCACTGAGATTATTGGTTTTAGTGGTCAATCATTTTAAGTCACAAAATGTCATCTTCATTTTTATGACGTGAGACTGAAAACTTCCTAAATAATAATCAGAAGATGCCATCCTGAAAGAAATTCTTCACACATTTTTTTAGCATCATGGTAAGATTTAAATAAATCTGTCAGCAGGATGGAACGCATATAAAGTTGACTTCGCATTGCAACAAGCTATAGTTTTGCTTTTTGGGCTCTGAGACTGGTTTTAGTGGTCAATGATTTTAAGTCACAAATTATCATTTTCAATTTTATGACGTGAGACTGGAAACTTCCTAAATAATAATCGGAAGATACCATCCTGAAAGAAATTCTTCACACATTTTTTTAGCATCGTGGTAAGATTTAAATAAATCAGTCAGCAGGATGGAACGCATGTAAAGTTCAGTTTGTATTTTGACACCCCATAATATAGCCTTTTGATCACTGAGATTATTGGTTTTAGTGGTCAATCATTTTAAGTCACAAAATGTCATCTTCATTTTTATGACGTGAGACTGAAAACTTCCTAAATAATAATCAGAAGATGCCATCCTGAAAGAAATTCTTCACACATTTTTTTAGCATCATGGTAAGATTTAAATAAATCTGTCAGCAGGATGGAACGCATATAAAGTTGACTTCGCATTGCAACAAGCTATAGTTTTGCTTTTTGGGCTCTGAGACTGGTTTTAGTGGTCAATGATTTTAAGTCACAAATTATCATTTTCAATTTTATGACGTGAGACTGGAAACTTCCTAAATAATAATCGGAAGATACCATCCTTAAAGAAATTCTTCACACATTTTTTTAGCATTAAGGTAAGATTTAAATAAATCTGTTAACAGAATGGAACGCATATATAGTTCACTTCGTATTTCGACACGCTATAGTTTTGCTTTTTGAGCTCTGGGACTGGTTTAAGTGATCATGTGGAAAACTAACGCGATGAGATTCATATTGAGAAGGGAATGTGCTTTAAGGAGTACATCTAGAGCTAACAAGAAATCTCATAAATTTCACCCTCAAAGCCGATTTCTTCAATCCATCATAACAAATAGTTCCCATCCCGTGTTTTATCCAACTACACTAGAGGGTTTTAGTTCCGTGCATGGTACAAAAAGAACCTTTGCCACAAATGCAAATTCGTTCTCGATGGAGGCCGTTAATGGTCATCCATTGGATTCTCTTACAACATTCGAAATTAGTACTGTGTCTGCATCAGTTAAAAAATACCTATCCAGTGCAAAAGATTGTAATCCTTCATTAATTCGTTTCGTTTCTGTAAGTCTTTGTGAACCAAAAAAGAACGACTTGGTGTCCCAGAAAAACAGAGTTACGGAAAGAAAAGCTGAAGTAGTTACGTTGACAAATGGAATTTGCTCTGAGCTGGTAGTGGACCTATCAAAAGAAAATGATGTGAAAGTGATTGAATACTCTGATTTACCCGTCGGGATTCAGCCTTTATTTTCGCCAGACGATTGCGATTTAGCAGAGCAAATTTCCAAATCGTCTCCTGAAGTTCGAAAAGCAGTATTGGATCGTTATGGAATTAAAGATGTTGAAAGAGAGTTAGTTTGTGATCCATGGTCTGTTCACTTAGCTGACGAGAATGATTCGGAAATGACCATGGATAAAGAAACTGGTAATCCTAGACGTTTGATACAAACTTTTCTCTATCAAAGGATGTTGAATTTAGACACTTTGGAAGATAATCATTACGCCCATCCTATTGATATAGTCCCTGTTGTTGACTTGAACACTGGAAAATTAGTTCGAATTGATGGAATGGATAGGCCTCCTCCAAAAATCCCGAAGTTGTCAGTAAATTATCATCCAAATTTGCTCTCCACGAATTCATATCTACAACAAGAATGGAGAAATGAAAGACTTCGAGAGCTGAATGTTGTTCAACCGGATGGTCCGAGTTTTGCAGTTGATGGAAACCACGTTTCTTGGCAGGGTTGGACGTTCCGTGTTGGTTTTAATTATAGAGAAGGGCTTGTCCTGCATGATTTAAAATACCAGGGGCGAAACGTTGTGAGTAGAGCATCACTTGTTGAGATGGCAGTTCCTTATGGTGATCCTCATCCACCATTCCAGCGTAAATGCGCTTTTGATGTTGGAGATTACGGTCTTGGATATTGTGCTAACTCTCTTGAACTTGGTTGCGATTGGTAAGTAAATGTTGTTTTGTCTAGAATAAAATTCTTAATTCATTTTTTAATGAAATCTTTTTTTCCTTCTTGCGACATATTGTATGCAGCCTTGGACACATTTATTACTTCGATACAGTACTTGCAAATAGCAAAGGCGAGCCTGTTGAGAAAAAGAAAGTAGTTTGCATGCACGAGGAAGATGATGGTCTCCTCTGGAAACACGTAGAATTTCGAAATGGGCATAATGAATCGAGGCGTGGACGGGAACTCATCATAAGTTCTATTGCAACAGTAGTAAATTATGAATATCTCTTTTATTGGAGATTGAAGCAAGATGGCACTATCGACTTTGAGATCAAACTTTCTGGAGAACTCTCAACAAATCTACTTTCACAGGACGAAGAAGCAAATGGGGATACACCAACTCATGGTACAATTGTTGCACCTGGTATAAATGCACAGGTGCATCAACATATGTTCTGTGCACGCCTAGATATGGCTGTAGATGGTGTGAAGAATACAGTTTCTGAGGTTGATATAGTATCTCAACCAGAGATATCACACTATGGAAATGCATTTGGAGCTAAAGAGACAGTCCTTAAAACAGAAAAAGAAGCCATTCGTACGTATGATGCAACAAAGTCAAGGGCATGGAAAATTTCAAATGCAGAAGGGAAAGTAAATCCTGTAAACGGAAAACCAACTGCTTACAAATTGATTCCCTTCTCAAAGGGTGCAGCAGGTCCAACAGTATTGACTGCCCCGTCATCTACAGTTAGTTCAAAGGGAGAGTTTGCGACAGCAAATTTGTGGGTAACACCTCATGATGACAAGGAGCGCTATCCTGCTGGAGAATACACTCCTCAAGGTGATGGCAGTGATGGGTTGCCTCAATGGACTAAAAATGACAGAAAAATTGAAGTAAGAGAAAAATAAGCTCATGCGATCGGCTGTCTTTTTCTCTGAACTATGCCGTACTCACTTCTTTTCATTTAATCATTTTTCTCTTGCGCTAATCAGGGTGAAGATGTCGTGCTTTGGCATGCATTTGGTGTGACGCATATGCCTAGAGTGGAGGTGAGTAAAACGAAATGTTATGCCTTTCATTTGCTTCAAACATTCAAATTTAATTCACTATATTCATCAATCTCTAATTATACAAATCAATCTTGCGACGGTTAACAGGATTTTCCAGTCATGCCTAGCGAAGTAACAGGATTTATGCTTGTGAGTAAAGCAGTAAATCATTTGTGGGTTTACTTAAATTTAAATTATTATACACTAACAATTTATTTTGATTTCAATAAAACAAGAAACCTGATGGATTCTTTGCAGGGAACCCAGCTATTGATCTTCCTCCGTCAAAAAATGAAGCTAGTAAGCTTGCTAGCGAAGGTAGCTGTTGCGATTCTTAAGATTTGAAGAGGTTGGAGGGAATCAATTTTCAATTTTGTAAAATGTAGCTTTTATTCTTCAATGAATGATGAGAAATTTGTGTTGACTCTCATTGCTGAAGAGTAAAATAGTTTATGAATTAACGGATCAATTGTTTAAAAATATATCCATTATGATTTCGTGTGTTTATTATAAAACTATTTCAAGAGTACAAAAGAGTGCCTATTCTCTAGAGACTACTAAATATGATTAAAACTATTCTGATAATGAAAAAGTACGTTCATTTGTGAAAAATTGGCAATACGTAGCTTGAAACCTAGAAGTGCAAGGGATTGGTTTCTTTGAATAGCATTTGATTTACCTTCTGTGGCACTGAAATATTTTGTTTCTTTTTCCGATGAACACAAGAAAGGCCATGTCAAGTAATGTACGAATGAATTCGAATTCTATTTTACACATAACCATATTAAAAAGCTCCTTTTAATCGTCAACCCGATGACGTATGGAATTTGTTGTACTGTTTAAACAAATGTTTTTTTTCTTTCGATTTTTGTTTGAATGTGGGGGGGAGGTTTTGAAATTTTCGTTTGTTTTTTTT
>Ga0209092_10001977_pt1 | contig 19333 bp, 27 predicted proteins | sample FraStrMetagenome_FD_187446 | JGI IMG/M metagenome (GOLD analysis project Ga0209092, IMG submission 187446) | Marine eukaryotic phytoplankton communities from Arctic Ocean - Fram Strait ARC3M Metagenome (SPAdes) (version 2) | ecosystem: Environmental > Aquatic > Marine > Oceanic | place: Fram...
TGAGGAAAAGCCATGCCGCAGGTTTGAATATTGCTGTTTGCGCCCGTTCCATAGGTATACCAAGTAGTCCAATAGGCACTGGTGCCGTGTCCTCCAGCCTGTCCATTGCTTGCGCGATTGTACATCTTAGTTATGGCAGGCCAAGTGTATGGGTTGCCTGCTCTTGGGCTTGTATTTGCAATGTAAGGGACTGCTCCATCACTGGGACTAGATCCAGATAGAGAGGCCTCATTTTGAGCAAGGGCATTTAAAATGTGAGCTTTCATAGAACTAGTTACTCCAGATGTGAATAGCCTGTCGGCGTGGTTGTTTTATTGAGAGTTATATTGTTCCAGTAATTCCATGGGCCGACAGAGCCTTGGTCTGGCACACCACCTTCATAGGCAGCTTTTACAAAATCATTACGGGGCTTTAGCCCTGTGTTTGAAAAGAACGTAGACAGGTTATTAAAGCCGTTTAAATGGCCACCCATATAGCCCGAGCTCTCAGTGTAATACTTCCAATGTGTGATATTGAAAATCATAACCACTGTGTTCGCAGGAATTGTTACTTGAACATTTGCTGGGCCATTTCTGCTACTGGTTGACCCTACAGAAGTCTCTGTAACCCCTGTATATTTTCCATCAACAAGAGTGTTTGGTGTTACCACCCATGTGCTGCAATGACTGTAAGAAGAGTACGCACTCTGAAGAACTGACAAGGTCTGGGTGATGCTGGCGTTTGTAGTATTCTCTACAGCCATCATACGGACACCAATGGGAGGATAATTGTAGTTGCTGGCGTCGGAGTAGCCCCCCAATTTACGGACCTCTGAATACGCCATTGTGTCAAAGTCGGCGTGGGTTACATTACAGGAGTCTAGTACGGGGCCGCGTTGAGTTCCAACAAAGGAAGTAGTAGTATTATCCTGAGCCAGCCTACTGTTTATAAGTTTGTAGCCATACGTGTTGAGAGTATAGACGTTAGCACCATTTATGCTGGAGTTTTGCTCATTACCGTATCCACCTACGTTATTGTACCTATCCCATACTGCAAACAGACTTTGCACCGACCCCGTAGGGGCCGTTGAGGTCGGTGTACTTTCAAGCTTCTTAACACGGCTGTTTAGCCATAAGTCTGTCATGTTAGCCCCTTGTTATTTAGACTACTTCAATGTTGGTAATTTGGCCTGTGCCGCTGTCCACATTGACGGTGTAAGTCCGTGTAAAGATTTGGCCACCGATAGTGACGTTCTCTTTAAAGGATTCCATGTTGCCATCAGAGTCGTAGGTAATGTTCCAAGTCAGTTTGCCGTTAGACAAAATGGAACTTAGACGACCATCTGAGTCATAGCTGATGTCGGAGGAAGGTACTGCCCCAGTAAACATTAGGGTTTGGATTTGAGCCTGAGTGTAAGAGGCCACATCCTGTGTGTAGTTACCTAAGTTAGTTTGTAGTGTACTAAATGCAGTGTCGAACTGCTCTTCGTATTCTACCTGCTCTTTAGCAATATTACCAGCCATCTCGTTCAATTCAGTTAAAATAGAACCCAGAGAGGCATTCACATATGTCGTGATATCACCAAGCTCTGTGTTGGTATGTGTCTTGAGTGCGGTAGCGATTGACTCAATCTTAGTAGGTATCTCTCTAGCAATAGTGTTAGCGAAAATACTTACATTGGTAGTGAAGTCATCTACAGTGTGGTCACTAAGGATTACGCCACTAGTTTTAATAGAAGCAGTAGTTCCCATCATACCACTGTGGCTACCACAATAAATGTGCAGCAAGTCAGGTGTAGTAGCACCAACAACGATAGTTACAGTTGCAGATGAAGTTCCTGCGGTTCCCGAAACAGTTACGCCTGTTGTGAACTCTGAACCAGAAGCGTGTGTGCCGTTCAGGGTCTCTGAGAACTTGATTGGGTGCCCAGATACACTGGCATTAGATACGTCAAAAACGTAAGTGTTGCCTCGTGCAAAGAACAAGTTAGGATGCTTAGCACCATCAATTTTAATTCGGTTACCTTCGCCTGCGTAGTTAGCGACTGTAACGGTGTGGTTAATTGTAGCCATTAGGTTACTCCGTTGTGATTAAGCCGCTGATGCAGCGTAGAAAGTTTCAAGGACGACATCACCAAAAGACTCAATCGTCCGCTGTCCTGCCACAACTTCGCCGTTGATATCGATGTTGTGACTGTCTTGGTTCTGGAGCTGCCAACGCAACTCTGAGCCTAGTGCTATGGTAGATCCAAAGGAGATGGCACGAGCGACATACATCATGTCATCTTGGGCCAGTGTTTGGGTCATTACCGTGCGGGCTGCACCTACTAATTTCTCAATTAGTGCAGTGTACCCAGTGGCGTTTGCATAATCCTCCATGAGTTCGAGGGTTTTGACACAAACGATTAGTTCACGGACTGTTGGTACATCCAGCGAAGTGCTGAGTGTCGCTATGGCTTCTTCTGACGCCGACTGACGGGCGTTAAAGTATGCGAGAGTTGACATTATATAAGTGCCCCTATGAGTGGTCGTTCCAGCGCGTCTACTGTGTTACTGACGAATGCTGCTTTTTGGCTGGCTATTATGGCGCTGTTTGCCGCAGAAGTTTCTGCAAGGCCTACGTTTGCTTCTGAGGTAGCACTGGCTGTCTGGCTTGCAGCTGCCTTAGCAGCGTAGTGAAGCGCAGAGTATCCAGAGACACCTGTAGAGATTGTGTACTGTGAGTCTTCCGCTCTAATCGCTAGATTCTGAGCATCTGTGCGGTATTGATCTACGCTGTTAACGCCTAGGCTTAACTGGTTCAGGACGTACTGTTTGTTAGCACCATCAGTGAACTGGACAGGGTCTCCGACGTTAGTGATAGCTACGCTGTTACCATCTACAGTTCCGGTGAAGGTTCCTGTGTGATTACCTGATGCGTCACCAACAAGACTGCCCGTTACAGAGCCAGTGAAAGCCGCGCCTGTTCCGTCTGCCCCGTTCTGTAAAATTAAGCTAGTGCCGTCGTCGGCGTAAATGTCACCTACATGATTGCCTGTAGTAACTCCGACAACATCGCCTAGCACATTACCTGTGAGGTTGCCTAAGAAGCCAGAATTAGCCGTGATACTGGTTCCTGTAATAGGAGCCGGAGTAACATTACCCAACCTACCGTTAAGGTTTTGAGCATAAGCCGTACCAAACAGGTGTAGGTCTCTAAACTCGTAAGTATGACTACCTAGATCTTTAACGCCACTTGTAGAGGGTATGATATGCCCTTGTGCATTAAAAGATACTAATTCGTACCAGCTTGCGGCACCTACTGCGTTGCCTAGGCACTGAAATATTTTTCCTGCTGTTACGTTTATCCAAAGAGATCCTACAGCGTACCCATCATTCGCATCATCCGTCTGCATGGGGTTAGATGTTTTATCTGTAGCATGTTTTCCGCCAACTCCACCATTGATGTCTTGTAGGTAGCCTTGAACAGATGTCGGTAGATTAATCTTTGGGGCACTACCGGCAGAGCCATCGTGTAAGTGGCCCGTGGCGCTATTAAAGGCCCCTTGTATACTGTTGAACTCCGCATTTAACGGGGGTGCTGTGACGTTTTCTCCATTGAGAATGTCTGCAACCGACTGTCTAGTGTATCCAGCCATATATTATCTTCTCCCTGCCACAGAGAACTCGAAAACCATTCCCTGAATTGAATGAGCGCTATTCTCACCTAGTGTTACGAAGGTGACTTTTACTGCGTAGCCAGAGCCTTGAATGTCTGTGGACATGATGGGCTTTTCGTTGCCACCGTACTTAGTGTTGGTGCCACTATAATTGATGTCACGGCCCGCATAGACTATGGGAGCTCCTGAAGAGGCCTGAGAGTAAGAAGCAGGTTTAGCCGTGTCTGTGTCGTTCCAGTCGTAGGCAACAGAGACGTTCATCTCTAGAGGACCCTCAGACCGTATGAAGGTGTTTAACCGACGTAAAATCTTACGAACTTCGGTGTCACCAAAATCAAAGTAAGGAGTACTGTATATTCCTGTAATACCGGCACCGTTAAAAGTATTAGTCTGCTCCTGTCGATAAACTCCGCCATTGTAGTCACCATGTAAAACAAACTCAGTTCGACCAATGTAACCCGACGTGCAACACGAGGCACGAATACCTAGTAACTCACCAAACTCCCACCCCAACTTCTGGTCAGCTGTTCTTAGGCCACCAATGATACCTTTACTTTCAGATACTGCTTCAGAGTCATCCCCAATGAAATAACGTAGCTGGGACTTAGTCCTAACCACCACCCCCACAAGCACACTATCTAAATCGAAGTCTGCGGGCATATCTACAAGAAGAGCTTGAATGCTCTTAGAAATAGTCTCTAGCTCGACGTCACCAATACGGCTTGTTCCCGCTACGGGTCTAAGTCCATCTGGGGCTAGGAAAACTAGATCACCACCAATCTCCAGTACAGAGTCAGCGGCAATACAACCAACATTAGTGGTTACCTGATCTAACAAGAACCCTAGAGTTAGGTCTGTGGATACGCGCTTAATAGCATTGCTACCAAACACAAACATGTTGTCTCGGAAAGGCTTGATCTGGACAACATCAAAGCCAGTATTAAGCTGTCCTGCGCCTGCCGCTACATTAAAGTTATAGGGGTCCTGTGGTGCGCTGTGACATACTATGGCCTGCTGTCCACTATCTCCACCAAGGAAAATGTGGTTCTCAAAGACATCAATCAATGAGGGGGTGTCTATGAGCTGGTCGCCGCCGGCATCTGTAGAGGTGCCTGCTCCGCCTACTGTAAGTTCCTGCCAAGAAGAGGAATCAAAGACTATCGGAGGATTAACCCCATCAACAAAAGCAATCTTATTTCCATCACCAAAGTTAAAGGTAACAAAACGTATTCTGTTAACCGACACAAAGCCATTTGCTGACGTCATGGCTCGGGTGTACCCTGTGGTCAGCTTAGACCAACCAGCGTAAGGAAGGTATTTGTAGAAAGAGTAAGAGTTAGTGCCTACGTCTTTTCTAGCAGCTAGGAGGTCGGCATTATTGTATAAAGTGCTTCTAAAGATAGCCAAGCAAAGTACTTTTCCCTCTGCTTCTGCTGATGTCCCTACAAACTCACTTGCGGTAGCAGTATCTAAGGGTTGGTACCCGTCTATCCTTCTATACCCACCATACATGCCAGCCTCATAATTAACGAGACGAGTAGCTGATCCTGGAAAGTTCTCAGCTAGATCTAGGTGGTTCTCTGTAGAGTTTAACCCACCAGAAGAAATAACCTTATATGACTGAATTTTATCCGCCATTAAAAGGCAACTCTGTGGTCGGTAATGTACTCGTAGTTATTAATGTAGAGGGTCTGTAAATTCTTCAGACCTTGAGCAAATAATGATTGTGCAATCTGGGCTGCTTCCACGTTATCTTTGAACATGTACATGTGCATCAGAGCACCATCTACAATGACACTGGAAAAGCTCTCAGGAACGCGAGTCTGATCGTCATACAGGTTGAGGTCAGCGTAGTTTAAGAAATACCTAAACCGTACCTGATATGCGCTGTCTGGAGAGGGGGTGACGCCAAAACCATTACCGTGACTAGGGAACACCATACTTGGGGTGGCTCGACCTATCGCATCGGATTGATTATCGTCGTCTCGGTACTTATCGTAGTACTCGTCTCGACCAATATAGTTTAGGTGCGTAAATTGGTTCGTGCCGCTGGCTGACTCAATTACTTGAAAAGAGTTCCAATCAACGACTTTAAAAAAGTTAGGCCATTCGTATTCTTCTTTGCCCACCTCAAGGGTCTGGGTGTGCTCAGCTGCGTTAAAGGGCCACTCAAACTCAGACTGATTAATAGATGCAATTGACGCTTGGACTGCGTCCTTAACAAGAGCCTGCACACCTCTAGCTGTGGGGAAGTCAGATGAACTGAACTCCACCTCATTAAGGCGTCGTAAAACTCTGTTTGATAACTCTATAAAAGTAGCGGGCATCTAGTTCACTTTTTAACAGATAAAAGGAAGGGAGGCCCCGAAAGACCCCCCTTAACCAAACTACTTATGCTACGTTGTATTCCGCAGTGAATAGGCACTCTGGACGCAGAATCTTGCGACCGAAGAGATTCATTCCACGGACAACATCGGCAAACGTATCTGGTGAGCGGAAGCTCTCCGTCTTAGAGATTTGCTGAGCTGTAGCTACTGCTGACTGGTGTCCTGCAACAACAATACCAAAGTTAGCATTAGAACCGTCTGCATCAGCAGTACCAGCTCCAGAACCAGCGTATGGGAGGTTGTTAGACTTATAGACTTTGAAGCCTCGGATCAGACCAGAAACAACACGTCCGTTACGAAGAACGTCGCCTGCATCCTGACCACCAGCAAAGTCGTTATTAATCAACTTGCTGTTCTCATCCATTAGCAACTCGTAGAATACTGGATCAGCTACGAACCAACGATCTTCTGTTGCTACGTTTGCTTGGTCCATCTGACGAGCAATGCGGTTAAGCATGGCTAGTGGAGAAGTGATTGCTCCTGCACCGCCGCCCGCTGCCAAAGGCAGAGAGTTACCAACAGTTCCGCCGAAGGTAGCTGCGTCAATCTTGTTAGCTGCAAACAGTTCGTCAGCACCAGTACCTGCATCGGCTTTGGTACCAGCCTGAGTAGTACGAGCAGCCCAAGAAGAACCGCTCCAGTCGTAACCGGATAAGTAGCCCAATACGTTCTGGTCGAAAGCGTCCTTCAGCTTGTATGCTGCATTATCTGTAGCAAGGCTGATGAAGTTGTGGTGAGAATGTTGAGTCTCGATGTCGTCTACTTGGAACTGGAACGCATTCGCTTGGTCGATGACCAAAGAAAAATCGGTATCCGCAAGGTCTTGAGAAGCCAAGGCGGTGCCACGCTTATAGTCCGAAATAGTGATCGTAGGTTCTTTCATGATGCGAACTGAATCGCCCATTGAACCAATTTCGCCCATGTAGTCGGTGTTAGTAATGCCTTCTACAATAGACTCTTTGCGCAGAGCAAGCTGCACTTTTTTGCTGTAAATTACGGGGCTGAACGCGCCGTTGGGTAGGTTGGTGTAACCTGATGCTGATGGAAAAGCCATGAGTTGTACTCCTAGTGGCGTTAGACAAAGTCCCAGAAGGGGACGAGCTTAAAACCAGAAGACGACTGCGAAGCGGCTGTTACAGCTATAGGGTGCATGATGTGCTAGGAGGGTTGATCGACACCTCTTTTGCGCTATCACGGGCCTAGCTAAACTGGTGGACTTATCGTCAAAACTTCTGTTGGGTGCGATTTGTAAGGGTGGGCTGAAAGCGGCCTTACTGTGCTCCTGAATCGGAGCGAGAGAGAAACCCCCAATTAAGGGGTCTTTCTATTGTAGAATTATATCACTCAATTAAGGGTTTCTCAAGAGGTATTATCTAGCTGCGCCAGAAAGATCGTACACAAAGGAACCTTTTTGCATAGAATCCATGATAGCGGGCTCATTTTTCTCGTATTCAGCGGACGACATCTTAGAAACTTGGCTTTCACTAAACTTAGATTGGCCCCGTCCTGCTGGTGCTGATGAGTTAGATCTAGATACTGCTTGTGCTGCTCCGGCACCATTAGAGGGACGGCGTTTGCTGGCGGTATCTACTTTGTACAGATCAATGGCCCTACTGGCGGACATTGCGTCTGTGGAGTTCTTATAAAGAGAGTCCTGCACCCACTGAGGTTGCACCATGACCCACTCGTGAAAGGCGGTAGAGTTTCGGATCTTATCAAAGTCTGGATGCAGCTTGCGAAGATGCTCCTCTGCCTTGTCCTTGTTCATGTTTTGTTCAAGCTTCTCTAAGTTAGCAATCCGCTTCTCACCAGTCTCTAGAACCTCATTTGCGCGTTTCTGCGCAATCGTGTCTATGATCTTGGCTACCTCTGGATAGCGCCCACTCCATTCCGCAATTTCCTTATCGGATTTTGGAAACTTAATTTGGGCCTTAGTAGCGTCATCCAACTGATCCTTGAGAGCATCTATCTCCCCATCCTTTTGTGATTGGATAGTTTGTAGGTGCCTACGCAAATCACCGTAGCGCTTTTTAAACGATTCATCCCCACTTTCTACGGGAAGGGTATCCGGTAGCTTAGGGGGGTTAATGCTTTTCTCAAGCTCGTGAATTTCATTTTGTAACTGTTCCGACTGGGAACCACGGTATTTAGCCATTTTAATTTACTCTAGTTTGGGGGCCGTGCATGGGTAGCCCAAATCATTAGCCCTTGGGTTTTTGACTCACCTCGGTTGGGTACGACTCCACTCCCGCAGAATCCTCATCTAGAGGATATTCTTCCTCGACAACTATGACTTGCGCTCTAGGCGCTTCTGGATAGTCTTCATCATCTCCTGTGTCTTCTTCGCTGCCTTCTTCAGGAGCTCCCATACACACAGGGCAATTTTCATCACCGCAGCCGTAAGAATTGTCATCAATACTTTCGCATGAGGAACAGCCTTCTTCACCACAGTCACAATCTTCTTCATATCCATCTTCTTCGTCACCTTTGATTTGTCCTATCTCACGCATCATCATAAGACCCATCTTGGCCTCTTGGTGCATGTCCATGTATCGTTTCAGACCAAACCACCGGACCACATCATTTGGGACGACAAACTCCCCAGCAGATAGTGCAGCGGGGATGTCATCTCTGACGTTTTCAGCAGAGGAACCAATAGGAATGGGGTTGCCCGATACTGGATCGGTGCCCGTAATATTATCAGGTCCCATAAGACCCATAAAGGACCCCATAGCCATGCCACCATGAGACATGCTAATTACAGTCTCTGGTTTAGTCTTATCGTCTTCTGGGGCATCCCCTTGCGAGGCAGGAAGCTTATTAGACGTCACCTCTTTCCGTGCATCTCTTTCAGAGGGTGTACTTATAATATCGTCTGTCTCAGCCGCTGCCCGCAAGGATGTGTCTAGCTCCTCTTGGGTTCCGCTATCCATTTCCTCGACTTCAACTTCCCCACGCCGAACAACACCACCTGTATTCATCTTGTTAACCCTCACTTCGCTAGGAAGCTCCGTGCCGTCTGATGAGTTCAGGGGCTCTGGTGCTTCGGATTTTTTGTTTCATTACCTGCGCATTGTTCAACATAAGAAACAAATGCTTGGGATTTTTCTTTTATCTGTCTGTGCGCCCATCAATTACCCTAGAAGTTTTCTCCAGTTTTCAACTGGGGGTAAGCCAAACTCATGTCTGTCTGCTGATTTGAGCGTCATTAGGACATCCATAGTAATGCTGTATCTTGGAGATCCTGTCTTGTTAGGGGATGTCCTGTGCCCCGTCTTAGAGGGGAAAAGTACTAGTAGATCATTAGACACCACTAAGCCCGTCTCAGCTGCGCTGTGAGGGTTGCTTAAAGATACCATTCTTTGTGTGTACTGCTCGGGACGAAACATGCCGTCGTAAAGCTCATTCTGGTGACTGTCCGTAGCTAACTGTAGGGAACCTGAGCCCTTGGGTACCTCGGGGTAGTACACAATACTTATGTGAGACATCTCATGTCGGTGGTAATCTACGACGCGGCCCTCAGTCTGCTTAACTGCCCAACTACGAGTAAACCAATAGTCATATTGATTAGGGGCTATGCCCGCCGCTGTGTTGTACTCGATTAGAGCCTTGTGAACTACGGCTACAAGAGGAGCATAAATAGGATCATCATGTAGCTGGTGGTAACCATTGACGTCACCCGTCCATGAAGAGTTGTCATCTGAGTAACCGGTGGACTCGACTGCTAAGTCTACGTCCCTAACCATGTCCGCTCGCTGCTCTATAGTTAATCCTGCTAACCCAGAGTATATGCTAAGGGGAAAGAACTGATGTAATTTTCCCTTCATAATGCGGACTCTCGAATTGACTCCTTTAAATGTTCCCAGCGCCGGAGCTCTGATATAGCTCCCTGTATCTGGTATATACGAACTGTGTCCGTAGTACTCTCTAGGTTCTTTAAGTGCCCCTTAATCTTATCGGCTATAAGAGCCTGTAATCTATCGTAGGACTCCATTTCGTTAACTAAAAGAAGTAGATACCGCGCTAGTTCTTTATCCATTAAGAACCTTCTGGTATTTGTGGAGGTAAGGCTCCTTCAGGGGGAGCGCCTTGAGGGCCACCTCCGGTAAAGCCTGCCTCGTCAGGTGATGGAGCGGAGCCTGGAGCTATGTTACCGCCAGTTCCTGTCGGGTCCATTGGGTTTGGTGCGCCCTGCATAGCGGCCTGTTCTGCCTGTGGTTGCGCGGCTTGAAGCTCGGCCATGAACTTAGCCTGAATAGCTGCCTCACGAGGATCGTTAAGGATCTTATCTTCATCCAGATCCATAGAGGTGGCCAGCTCGCGCAAGATATAATCAAAGCGAACAAATGGGGCCATTGTTGGATTAGCCGCCATCTGCATAAATTGTAGCAGGCGCTGGGATCTGACTTCGTTTCTCATCAGGGACTCTGTGCCCTTAGAGATTACATCTAAATCACCAAGCATTTCTTTCTTGAAGTTAAACTGCATGTTGAATGCAAAGAGGGCTTTACCTAAAGGACCCAATAAGAAGTCATCAATGTTTTTAACGACAGCTTTAATGTTACCCGCAGCAGCGCCCATAAGCATCGACATACCACTTGCTGTACGTCCAGTACTCATAACACCTGTACTACCGTGAGAGTAACTAGGTAATCCAGTAGACTCATCCGATAGCTGTCGAGCCTTATCAAACATCATCAAAAGCTCATTTGAGACGTTAGGAAACTTGGTTCCAAAGATGGCTTGTCCAGGGGCTCCTGCCTGACGGCGGAATACTTTTCCAGGATATACATCCATGGATTGGCCTGGAGTTAGGTTAGTCTCGTCTATCTCAATAAGAAGGTTTCCAGACAGCGCAGCGTTATCTACAGCCATCCGCATGAAGCCATTCATAAGCAACTGAGTGTCTGCCATGTTCTCAGCAATACCCACACCAAAGAATGAGTAGGGGTTGGCCTCATAAGGGGCGGCATGATAAGGAATACGTGATGGGACAAAAGGGTTTAGTACGAGACGAAGTGTCTGGCCATTACATATCCATGCATTGACTTGTACCTCGTCGCTCCCTGAAAATTCATCTGGTATTTCAATTCCAGCTTCATCAGCAAGATCAGCATCTATGACACCCCAGAACTCTAGGACCTCATAGCGCTCTGTTTCTGAACGGGCACTGTTGTCTTCAAGTATCGTCTCCCAGTACTCAGACTGGTAGTTTGGACCTAAAGAAATAGCCTCTTCGATAGACTCTTCCCTAAACATAGGGCGACGTTTAAGTGCGCGGAGCTGAGTACGGCTCATTCGGTGACGATGAACTATGTACTCCGCTTCCGTCATAGACCGTGCTTCTGGGTCTGGGTAGAAGTCCCAAACACTACAGTGCTCAATCTTAGCAATGGTTTCAAATAAGGGATCATACTCACCCTCTTCGTTCCACTTAGGATACTCTTTATCATAAGCGAAGGGGCCTTTGACTACACCATGTCCGAACAAGGCCATTTCAAATGCCATAGATCGAAGGTGCTTTGATCCTTCACTTTCTTCTAGCTGGTCATGAATTATCTTTTCCATAAGCTTAGCCGCAGCTTTAGCAGGCTCATAGATGATTGCAGAGGCAATGCCCGACCCACCTTCTACTAGGTCGTCCTTTACTGCGTCTAGTGCCTCTGAGTAGGGGCCGGCTAGATCGATAAGCTCTTTACGTTTAACCGTAGACTTCTTAGGTTCTTTCTTCTCTTCTTCGGGCTTTCCCTGTGCATCAAAGTGTACGGCATCTAGTCCACCCTTAACAACGGGGGTGGGCTCAATACCAATCGGGAATTTTCCGCCCGCAAAAAGGACGTCAGATATCTGGGCATATGCTGCCAGAACCTTTGTCTTAGTAATCTTTACGAATGCTTGGCTTTTTTCTGACTCATTAAACTTAACGTCAGGACCATAAATTCCACGGTAGTTACGATAGTTTTTTAACCAGCGCTCTTCGTCTTCGTATCGGGAATCTTTAGATCGTTGAAATCTAGAATTTATCCACGACACAAGATCAGATAGTTCGCGGTTTTCCGATGCAACGTCGTCACCCTCTTTTGCGTGGAATATAGGCTGGGCCGTCGCGTCAAGGTTCATGTCGTCTGGGGGAGTAACTAGAGCCATATATTAGTATCCAAATGTGGAGTCGCTAGGGACGTAATGTGCGGGTTGATTTGGCATTGAGTCGAACAGAGAGCCTGATCGGGGACGAGACATAATAGCGTATCTTACGCTGTCATATGTGTGGTCACTCTTGTAACGGGCGTCGATATCGTCTGTGCCTTTAGGGTTACTGGGTATTACGGGTAGATCCGCAATGATCTGACGGCAGGTATCAAAAAATACTAGCCCAGCCATCTCTGTGTCTGGATCTACTTTTAAAAGTTCGTGTAATCTGTTTTTGCCGGCAACTCGTGATCCTGCGCTCCGGTCAGATGGACGCCAACGACATCCCATCGTTATCATCTCTTCTGCAATTGAGGGGCCGTTTTGTCCCCGCTGATGCCAACACGAGGAGTCTAGTATACCATAGTGAATCTTGTCGCCTTCTTCTGCTTCAAGTACAGCTTTGGCTAGATCTCTTCCTGTATGCTTAGTTAGGTATAACTCCCTATAGCATATCAGAGTTTCATAACTTGGGTCAATAGCAAACCAGTGAACTGCGCTATAACTAGAGTACCCGTAGTCACAACTCCGAAAGCGCCTCCAATCATGGGGTATATCAAAGGGTTCTACTACGTGGTCTTTTAATTTAAACTCAGAGAAAGCCGCACCTTCAGCAATACTCCAGTCACCCTCTAGAAGCTGTCGTCTTTGCATCTCAGGTAGAGATAGGAGGTTGGCTTCGTACTGCCCGTCTCCAGACAGGTGGGGGTTGTCATATAAACTAGCCGGTATAAACCGTCTGTAAAATAGTGCCTGCCCAGCTTTAGATGAAGTGTCGGGGTAAACCATTGCCTCACCTGTCTCTAGGTCGGTGGCAGCAAAAGCTTTGTTAGGGGGTGATGGGTCTATGAACATACTCTTAACCCATTGATGGCCTGGCCCACCTGGATTAGTTGTAGCTCTCATAAAGATCGGAAGCGTAGGATCTGTCGTCCGTAAACGTGATCTCATGTAGTTCCACGCAAATGGGGTCGAGTGCTGTGTCAGCTCGTCAAACCCTACATACGAGAATGCCTGTCCCTGATATCGTAAAACGTCTTCGTCGCGTTCTAGGTAAGTTAGCCATAAACGAGCCCCACTCGGGAATACCCACTGAGACTTCTTCTCTTGCCACTTAGCCCCTTTAAACGCCTTGGGGTATATCTCCTGCGTCTTCCATATAATCTCACGAAGTTCGTCTGTAGTACGACGCAGAACTAGACCGTTGAAATTTGGGTTGTCGAAGTAGCGCATTGGATCGGCAATTAGTGCCATCGTTTTTCCGCCGCCGGCGCTGCCGCCGTAAAGAACTTCGCGCTCCGAAGCAGCCAAGAACTCTGTTTGAGGTCCTTCGTTGGGCTGGAATATTACATCCTTCTCAACAGGGGCCGCAGTGAAGTCCAAGGAAGATGAGAAGTCCTCTTCCGTTGCCGGTGTTGCAGGATCATCAACATGCTTCTTAATCTTCTTCTCAGCCACTGTAAGGCTTCGACGTGCGCCAGCTAACTTCTTCCTTAGCTCGGCTTCTTGTTTTTTCTCTTTTGTCTTAGGGGCGCGTTTCTTCTTAGACTTAGCCAGCTCTTTTACGCGGTCAGTCTGCTCACCACCTTGGCGCTTTTCTTTCCATATCTTGGAGAGGCCTTGGTGGGATATCTTACGCTCTGCCTTTTCAGACAACCATGTAGCCGCACTTCGTAGTGAGTGCCCATTATCTAGATACGACAATGCCTCCTCTAGGAAGGGGATTACAGTTGGGTCTGGAACAAGCTCAAGGGGGTCTGTGTCACTAGCCATGTACCCGAAAGCAATTCGTGCTGTCCGGTTGGGTCTAGTCTTATTAGTCCAGATCGTCTGGGTCATCGGCTACCTTCTTTGGGGGCATAATAAAGATGCCGCCCTCTGGACCCGTGACTTGAATTTGTTCCCGCTTCACTAGCCCTATACGATCCAGTATCTCTCGCGCCGCTGACACGGCGTTTCTAGCCCCCATAGCTGAAGGATCGTCTAGTACACCAATTATGCCAAAGGCAGCTTTTGGTGCGTTTAGGGCAAGCAGAGTAGAACTACGCTCTACAATTTCTTCTTTAAGAGGTCCAACGACCTCACTGACTCTTGTGTTTGCAGAATAACCCGCAACATCCATTGCAGCACGAATGTTACCTCGCGCAGGACCTGTGAGGGCGTCTAAGAAGACTTCCTGCATCTCAGTCAGTTTTTTAGTTTCTTCGCTCATCAATGATCACTTTTAGTTGATTTCATGGGCAATTCACTCACGTAAGAGTGCTTTTTACAATCCAGAACACGCTACCTACTGCGGCGGTAATGACGATCCAAAACACTCTCTCAAACAATCTCAGGAAATGTCCTCGACCTTGTGAGATCTCTACGAGCTCATCTACACGATCATCCAGCTTCTTTTGGTAACTGTCGTAAGAGTCCATCCTCTTAAACAGCGTAATCATTCTCTCTTCCATCCTCGCTAACGACACAATTGCGTCTGATAATTTATCTAATTTGGACTCTATTCGTCCAAGGCGCGGGTTGTCGTCCTTTTCCATGTACTAATCTCACACGAGGTTATTGGGTTGAATTATAAGATTAAATCCTAGAATCTTTCTACTAGGAGTATGGATATCGTTGTCACTAAAAAGATAACCGCTAGTACAAGGCCCACTAAAACATTAGGGTCTTTAAAATCTTCGCTCATATCTATCTCTTAAAAATCTCAGTAGTCTTTGGGTCCACATACTTAGGGAGGCAATACGCCTTATAGGGCACTGTGTAATCTAACTTTGCCGCGTACTTTGAAAAGCCTTGCCGAGTTATGGCGTTGGCAAAATACACGCAGTGATCTATATCCTCAAAAACTCCGAACTCTTCTGTGGTATCGACTTGCTTATTAACTAACGCATCAAGCATTAGAACAAAGGCAAGCTTCATCGTAGTACTCTAGTCTTCCCGTCTACCCATGCTAACTTACATACGCATTCAGTGGGCTCATACCGAGACTGTTTTCTTGCATAGTTTTGGGCGTAGTAGCGGCAGACATTTAAATCCTGAAAGTACAGGGTCTTTTCGTGATCTATTTGACCATCAAAGATAAACAATAACGCCACTACTAGCTTCATTTAACTATTGTGTCGGCTGGCGCTGAAGCAAGTTTAAGATTGCCTTGGTGTCTGATCTAACCTCACTCAAGTCCTGAACTGCGTTGTCGATTTGTATTTCAGTTCGTGTCATCTGCTGTTGAAGCTCGTTAACCTCATCTTCAATTTTCTCCACCTGTTCGGTGACATCTTCAATGTCTTCAGCGTTCTCTGCTGCCATAGCGTCTAGGCTTGCGTAGCTAAAGATTGCTCCCGTAGCCAACACCACCATGGGTAGTAAGCTTAGCAGATTTGGTGGTTTAATTTCCATAAGCATACCTCTCCTATACTTTAGTTAGGGTGATAAATCCCCAAGAAATTGCCGCTAAACCTAGCGCGAAAGTTATCACTCCGGCTGCTATGGACAGGTACAAAGTCCTCTGGTCTCTTGCAGCAGCTAGGGCATCTATTTCTTTCTTACGGCGAGTTCTGGCTTTAGCTTGTTCATGAACAACCATATCCCACATACCTGAAGGGCCATATAGTTGGCATACTTCACGAAGCTCATTGTGGGCCTTACGATGGGCCATACGAGCCTGTGCAATAGCGAACCCCTCTTCTTCAGAAGAAGTTAGCTTTCCTAGAAACCCTTTATGCTTCCCTGTCTCTGCGGCGGTAATCTCTGCACCAAGCTTTGCAAACTTACCAAAGCTCGGCATTAAAGAACCCACATCTTGCCCAGCTGAAACTGCTGCGGAGATGCTTTTTGAAATGGCCGTGACAGAACTAGCTAATGCTAATACCTCAATCATTCCACCCTACTTCTTTTTGTTAGGCTGTTAGTTGTTTAGACTGTTGGACCAGCGCCTATGACCTGTGTGCCGTAGTAAACTGCTACACCCACACCGATCAGAATAGTGGTGCCAAAAACAGACTTAATTGTCTCTTCTCGTTTTGTTATTGCTCGGTTCTTAGCTATGCGTTGCTTCTCTAGCCTGGATTTGTGATCCATAACCGACTTATGCTGAATAGTTAGCATGTCCCGCCAAACTTCACGCGGGGTATGTTTCTTGAGTTCTTTCTCTTTCTTCCGTATCTCTGCCTTGGCCCAAGCAAGCTCCAGACACTCCTCTTGACTGAGAATGTGGTCGCCTTCTTTCTGCTTGTGCTCAATAGTCTCTACTGCAACTTTACTCTCCGTCAGGGCAGAAAAAAGCCCTGATATACCCTTGAGGTGACCGGAGCTCTCTTTGACAGTCTTTATTCCCTCATTAAGGGTTTTAAGAGTGCCAACCAGTAAAGTTAGTTCTGCAAGCATCTTCTCAGATCACTTCTTCTTAGAAGCGTAGCCGCCCTTAGAGTAACCTGACTTTGGAGGCTTAATCTCATCTACTTTAATGCCATTGCCCGACACGGACATATAGCCGCCACCGGCTGCTTTAACAGATGCACCGCAGTTAGCCTTGGTGGTCTTAGCATGCTTGTATTTCATATTCATAACTACCTGTCAGATTTAAGTTCTTCAGCAAGGCGGTATACCTCACTGGGGTTTTCTTTTTTACGAGATGGTGTGTCTGAGTTGTAGAAGTCATGGTAGCCCGTGAATATCTGGGCATTCTTCTTCGCTTGCCGAGGAGTGATTAGCCGCTCCTCTACAAGGTACTGCCGGACTTTCTCTAGCGAGAGCCTTCTACCCGTGTTCTTTTGAATAGCAGCACGGATGTAATGGAGGTTTATGGAGTCTGTATCTTTTGAAATAGCCATAGGTTTGACTTAGTGTAGTTATATCACGGGGGTGGTGTTAGTGTCAACACGGAGGTATTTAACTAAATATTTAGCTAGACAGATTGTTAAATCCATGCTAAAATCCAGTTGTTGTCTGGGGGGTTATATATAGAGTAGATGGTAATCCATGAGCTCTAGTGTAGGGAACTATCTATAGAGACGGGCCATTCAGTGTCTGGAGCATCTATTACTAGGTTACCATTGAAGTTGTATCCTGATGCTTTCAGGAAGCACTCAAAGAACCCCAGCATCTCACTTAATCCTACGTCCTTCTCATACATTACATGCTGAAGGCTCATGTCTGGAATAGATCCCTCCTCACACTCATACGGATATTGGGTAATAATGATGTACGGCTTAGTCGTCATCTTGTTCCTCTCTAGGTAAGTAGACCTCGACGTAAACCCCACAGTTAGGGCACGACAGGTTAGTGACTGTAGAGAAAGTGTCGGACTCTCCGTCTAGATCATGGTCACCCCCCCAGATCAGATCCTCTCTACAGTGCCAGCAATTCACTTCTTCCCCCAATCTATCGCATCATAGCCTGACTTAAACGCATCTCGCGTCTTAGGTGTGGACTTACGCGCCTTATCGCCTTTGCCTCCCTCTGATAGGGGGATGCTCTTGCTACTAGGGGTCTTATTGGCCTTGTCTGGTGGCATACTCATAGGTACGCCTCCAAGGTCTTGTGTATAGCGTCTTCAGACACTCCCGTAGAGTAGGCTAGTAGTCGTATCTGCTCTTCTACAGAGGAATCCTGCTTTAATCTGTTAGCTTTCTGGGAAATGATCCTGACATTACCCGAAACATAGCCGTCTTCAGGTGTCATCCGGTCAATTGATGGACTAAAGTTAGATCCACCATGACCTTTCTTGAAATAGTCTATATCCAGGCCTAATACCGGACACTTTAAGGGGAAGGGTGCTAGATCATCTAAGGTAAAGCCGAACTCTATGTTGTTCTTCTCGCACTTATGACGAATGACGTTGTATGTCTGGGTTAATTTAAGCCGTACATACGTTTCCATCAGGTCTGACTTAGAGATACTCTCCAAATCGTCACTGGAATACATTTCAGTAAGCATATTAATGGAAGTTACCGTCTGCATCATCATCGTCATCAAACAAACACGCCTGATTACCCATGATCATGTCCTCTAAAGCTTCCGCAGAGGCTACTATCCCTTCAGCAATACGCCTAAGCTCGTGGCCTACGACGTACATCTGCCCGAAACCTTCTCTAGAGAGGTCTTCAGAGTAGTATTCAATGATGCTTTCAAGCAATTCCTCTATGCTAGTGCGCATTTCGAGGGGCTCTTCATCCTGATTAGGATAAATGTAAGAGACAACTTGTAGTACTCCGTCAGAGTCCACTTCCAAGTCGTGTTCAACGTCTATGTCTAGACTGATTTTAACGATATCACTGCTTGCTGTACTCATGGATCTTGTCTCTTTTGCGTAAAAGAAAGACCTACCCGTTTACTCCCAGTAAACAGTTACAATCATTACACAAGATGTAGTGGTCCGTCAAGCTATTGTACACTAATTAAGGGTTCTAACTGCACTTTCTTCTACGGCCCCTAGATGATAGTATTTCCTTTTTTAACAGGATACTACTATGCTTAAAAACTCAGGCCACGGATACAACATCCCTAATCCACTGCTCGATATCCACAAACAGATTCTCGTTGATGACGAGAGGTACTACGGACAGCATATGCTAGTAGATACACGGCGCTGCAATCGTAAGATTACTTCCATCCCTGATGTAACCAGCTTCATAAAAGAGCTAGTAGTGCTTATTGATATGGTGGGCTGGAAAGAGCCTATGGTTACTCGGTTCCCTGAAGACAAATCCATAGGGTCCCTACAAGGGGTTAGCGCCATACAGATGATCTACACCAGCTCCATCACCCTACACGGGCACGATAATACGCGAGACATGTACTTAGACATCTTCTCGTGCAAGGAATACGACACCGATAAGGTAGAAAGCTTTGTTAAAGAGTTCTTTGAACCAGTCGTGTACAAGAGCCAGACTTTTCTAAGGAAATAGGGTGTTGACAGTTTTATTGTCACCTACCCCCAAACAGACTTTAGAGGTGTACAAGGATGTTTACGTTTTTTACGGCTAGGTATAAGTCTATATAGACCCACTTCGTTGACAGTTGTCATTTTCCCATCTCTGGTCAGCTAGGTATACGCTAACGCCCCCACCCCCCAGTGGCCCTCGCCCGCCCCCCTCAGCTGGGCTGTAGGCCCCGCCCTGTA
>Ga0209092_10001978_pt1 | contig 19333 bp, 11 predicted proteins | sample FraStrMetagenome_FD_187446 | JGI IMG/M metagenome (GOLD analysis project Ga0209092, IMG submission 187446) | Marine eukaryotic phytoplankton communities from Arctic Ocean - Fram Strait ARC3M Metagenome (SPAdes) (version 2) | ecosystem: Environmental > Aquatic > Marine > Oceanic | place: Fram...
CAAAAAGGGCGCAGAATTGTTAAAGACCTCGTTAAATGCTACCGATTGATGACAAAAAAAATTAATTTGTTCCATATATTTCATGATTTATTCAACGTGCATTCCATGTAGGTTTATACTTTACCCCGTACAAAACATTTCTTCGTTTTGATGAGTAAGTTTTTGAAGGGAATGGCACCAACTTCCTCACACGACGAAAAAACGAAAAAACGAAAATTCTTCAAAAGTATTCAACAGAATGCATGGAATGTTCTCTTTTGTAAGGTCGTTTCATGAAAAACACGAACGGTTAAAGAAAAAAGTTCACACAGCTTGGAGGTATCCACTTCCCACATGGGGAAGGTATGCTATGGGATGTTTGTATGCATCAATACCGATTGTTGGAGGGTGGTATGTGATGCAATGGTAAGTCAAAATCAAGCACGAATATTTCTTACAAATAAGTCAAGTGGAAAAAGACATTTGATTCGATCTGAGTTGATAAGACTTCGTATTTATCTGAAAGTTATCTCTAAACATCTTTCCGTTAGGGCTATTTCAAAAAGTCACGAATCAATCGGTGAACATGGTAAGATCAGTTAGTCGAACTATTCTACTTGCTTCGATATTTCGGCAAATCCAATCATGAAAAATATCGCTCATTATCAAATTTTGTTATGAATCAAACTTAGGTGAAAAATTAGAAAAGAAAACCTTGGAAGGTATAGGAGATCAAATCATAAGGAATGGCGAAACTGTAAAATTAGGTGCAGGTGGTCACTTGGGTGGTGTGAGATTAGCAGTAAGTAATGAAGAAGTTCAAAAGAGGAATCAAATTATGTTGAAGTCTTTCTTGAAAAAAGAGGCTAAAAAGAGAAAGCAAAAAAGAAAAGAAGTACACGATGAGGATAAATCGTCCACGAAGAACATCGCATGATACTTATTCATAAAAAAAGATAATGTTGGATGTGCCGTTGAGCACATTAAAATTGAGAAATCGCACGATTTTTATGCAGAAATGCAAAAATCAATCCTAGCTTTGACTATGGTGCTATATTAATAATTGGCACATCAAACTAGTAAATTTGATATTGATAACAAATTTATGATGACCAAGTGATCATGCTCTAGCTTGATTAGTATACTTTTTTGTAGTAATTTTAAACTCAAGCGCTTAGTCTTTACAAGAAAGAAACTTGCAATCGATATCGTCTTTACAATCATCTTCCCAATCTAAAATATGACTCCAAATGTTAGTGAGGGAATCAAATAATTCAGGGTCGAACTCTTTCAATTGCCCTCTAGTGAAAGGATAGAATTTGTTGCAATGTGGCATTCTTTGACTAGTATTTCTGCAACCTCCAATGTTTGACAATGCTTTGAGAAATGCTTCCCATAAATTATTATCATCATCATTGTCATTGAGAAAATGTTTTCCACACAATCTCTTAAGGTCACCTTTTGTGATTGTTGAGTTCCCTTTGAACGATTGCTCGCAAAATTTCTTATGATATTCCTCAATTATTTTAGGATGAAGAAATGGAGGACAACATTTACTCATTTCCATATCTTTGTTGTTTAATTCTGGATAGCTTTGTGAAAAATAAGTCACTGACATTTCTGCAAAAAATTCCATACGATTCACCAAGGCGTATGCTTTATCATAATCAATCTTACGCCCAGCCCAATCTCTTCGAATAGTTTTCTCGTATTTTCCTTTGGATAAGGTTTGTTCATATACATCAATTACCAGTTTGTTATCCAACCCATCTGGAAGTACAACGTTATGGATTAGATGACAAAATTCGTGTAGCATCAGACCACAGCCATTCCAATGCAATCGCGACTTTAAGAATTCGTAGCAATCATAAATTTCAATACCTTTCGCTTTTTCAGGAAAGTCACAGGCCCTTCGTTATCGATAATGAAAAAAAGAAAAAAATGTATTTTTGCATAAACGTTATTTAAAGATAGCAGAATGATGTACAGGCTGAATATGAGATTCCTAAAGGGACAATGTAGACGTACCATCGTAACCACCCTTCCGCATGGTGAGTTGTTGCAACACTAACGCGGCGGGGATTGTCTCTAGTGCCAAGCCAATATGATTCGTTGATCCAGATTTTTGTTCTCTTAATCAAACGATGAATTGATCGTGGGAATATCGACAAGCATTCTCTCAAATCTTGATCCAAATCATGTAGAACCTTTGGTAAAGATGAATATGCGATATTAGAATAAAGTTCGAGAAAAATCGAAAATGATTTTAGAAGCACGAACATAGGAAGAAAGTATGAGGTAAAAGTCGCAAAAGATGTTGAATGACCACAATAAAAGCATCCCAATTCTCTCCATCATTGCTAAGCTTATATCAAACGTTACGACTTACTTCAGGGCAGTTTGAAAGGACTCCAGGGCGTGCTCTTACTTCAATGCCACATGGAAGAGACAAGGGGATGTATACATGATTAGAATTATCAATCCGAAGGGGCTTGGAGTGGTCATCAGTCTTATGATTACCCATCTTCGAATTTTTTTGCTTGAATTCAGATGGTCGATAAGCAAATAGAGAGAATATTTGGAGAGAAGAAATCAATGAAGATATAAAGGCGGTTTTCATCCCGTGTATTCTCGAGATTGAATATCGCAAGAAATCCCTTGAAAGTAAGGGTGTCCTCACGAAAATTTGAGTCCCGCACACTTTTTCAAAGGCATATTTATTTGAATTCGATGAAAGCCTTCGTTGAATAGGCTTTTATACCATGGTAGAGGAGTCTATTATACCATCAGAGGACATTGTATGGTTAAACTCTTATCATTGAAAATTATTTAATAAAATCAAATTCCTTATTCTAAGGAACTTGTTAGATCTTGACCATTTATATTAAAGTATATACAAGAATTCCTTCCATTTTTCCCATTTTTTCCTTCACAAATGAATGCATTATCCCAACCAAGAAATTCAACCATATTCAATATGAAAAAGGAATCAGTGGTGTTATGAGTACCCAAGTTTGTAGAGTACTATGTGATTAAATTTGCTTTTGATTTTAGCATGCATACAAATTCAGTAATAACGAAGATTACTACATCAAAACTTATCCATTACGGGCAAGCACTTAATTTTTTACTTAATCTATAAGTTGTTTGTTTGTTTGACTGTATTGATATTGATTTAACTAAAGATGAAATCATTTTTGTAGCAACTTAATTCTTCAAAATTATGAACTCTTTTTGCATTAACTTTTTTTTCGTCGCGTAAATTTTGTGACGAAACATGTATCCTATCGTAGAAATATATCTGGTATGACGTTTTGAGATGTCCGTGCATCATTTTTATCCATTCCAGCGTTAAAACCAATCACTTCATTTGCTTTCATTTCTTGAAGTAGAAAAATAGTCCCTTGAACATGTTTGGACTTAGCAATCCACAATCTCAACTTACACAACAAAACCAAATTATAGAACTATCTACACCTTACGTAGCAGCATCTGATGGTGATCTTAACCTCCTTCAAAAATCTTTAGCAGAATTGCAAATGCCACTCATGACTCCAGATGAAAATGGCCTGACCATTCTCCATTCTGCAGCTGCCTACAATCATATTCCTGTATTGCAATGGATATTAAGTCAATTACAGCAGCAACAAGTAAACTGTAACGTCCCTGACTCGGATGGGGATACTCCATTGATGCACTGTGATCATGTAGAAGCTGCAAAAATATTGATAAATGTAGGAAAAGCAGATGCATCAATAAGAAATAAGGAAGGAAAGACAGCATTGCAAGTGAAGACGGAAGAATACGAAGAAAATATGGAAGAAGGTGACGACGAAGACGGAGATCAAAGGAGCTTAAGGGTCTTGATCGAGTATTTGAAGCAGGTTGAGGAGGGAATGAATTTATAAGATTGTACATACAAAATTATAATATGATATTCATACAATTGTTGCAAGATAATGCTATTATTTATTTGCACAAGATTACTATATACATCCAGCAATAAGAATGACAAAAATGAATTATTCGAAATCAAATATTTAAGTTTACAACTTTTATTTGATTATATGCAGTTTATTAATTTTTTAAGTTACGGGATATCTTTGAACTTCTTTCATTCAATCCTACAAACTAATTAGTCGAACACTTTTTTATTTGTTTTTGGCTAAAATATTCAACACAACGCTATAAAAGAACACTTGTAGTTCTCGTCATCTGCTTTGGTTTAGAAGAGACCCTACTGCTATACAAGCCTTGTCTATTGATTTCCAAACAACACTTCTACCGCCCCATTTAGAATAAGCTATCTTTCTGAGATACCCATGTTTCCACAATTCCACATAAATCAGGCCAAATAATAATCCTCCTAAGTGTGTAGCATGAGCTATATTCTTGGTAGACGCTCTACCTCCATGAGTCCTCCCAGAAGAACCAAAAACCCATGGAAAGAAAACGCTGAACAATGTCATACCGCTAAATAATTGTAACACGTGACTGGCAGCTAAATTGACTGTGGTATCTGGAAAGAGGAGCCATAAAGGCCAAGGAAGGCGCATATGGAGTATTCTTGCTGGGTAACGGAGAGCATAAATACAAAAAAAGCTGGATGTGACTCCAGATAAACCCAAACATCCACCACTATTATTCGAATTTTGGGGAGTAAGAGTTAGAAAAGAAATGGATCCTATAAGAGATGATCCAATAACGACTGGCCATAATGGAAGTGGTGACATACTGGAATATAGCTGTTTTCCCAAGGACAAGAACATGTATAAGTTGAAAGCTAGATGAGTGAAGGAGATATGCGATACCGAGGCTAATATAGAGGCATGAAAATGATTTTGTCGTAGAATAGTATATTTTGAGCAAACAAAATGATTCTGCAAAAGTGCAAGTAAATGATTTTTCCCTCTGCGACCCCACAGGGAGGTGCTTTGCCACAAAATAAATACAACGACGGAGGAAATTGTAAAGATGGATAATGTTGGAGAAAGCGCATGTAATTGTTGAATGTAGGAAGTGATGATTTTGAAAATGGATGGAACCTTTGTTGTACGAGTGGACATGTTATTATTGTTATACATGTGATTGAGGTTACTAGGATAAGAAGATGCAGTTTGTAAACTATGAGATTGTTCCTTTTCAATGTAAGATTTTTCTTCAATGTCATACAATGTTACTTGCTTCATCTGGTAAATTTGGTTATTGCTATTCTGATTGTTGTATTGATGCCCCCCATGTACTTGGAAGATGATTTGTTGTAACTTGAAGGGGATTTTCTTCTGTATAGAAGTGTGAGATCGAGCATTGGTCTCAACTTTGTTTTGCAATAGAATCAATAAAAAAAGAATTATAGATGCACAGAAGGGTTTATCCGATTTCCTTGAACCGTTGCCCATGATCCTTGTTTTATTCCGTAATGTTTGTCGTTCCTTTATGCTTGACTTGTGTTGAAAAATTGTATAGTCCTACTGTTTCGATAAAAGAAGAAAGTTATTACCGTAAATTTGTGAATTTCTACAAGAGAATTTGATGTTTATGGCTTGTGTTTGATGATTCAAGTAGATATCTAAGAGGCACGTCTCTCCCAACCATCCAAGTGTTGTGATGTTTCCCTCCACCTTGCAAAGCTCTTTTTTTTAATGATAATTTTGAGAAAACGACAATATACACTCACGTGGATAGTAGTACCCTACGTATAACCAGAGATTACCTTCATGCTCGAAAAAATACCCTTTTCGTGCCCTACGAAAACACACCGTGCAAGCCTAAAATGTGCAAAAATAGTTTCGTCATCTTCATTCGAATTTGTTTCTCAGTGGAGAAAAAAGGCCACATCACCTCTATAATTTGCTTTGGATGAATCATCAAATATTATTGACGACATAGGCAAGAATACTTTTTTAACACAGTGAGCTGAATTAATGAAAATATCGACTATCAAGGACAAACAAATAGTTGATTACCAGCAGCATCCTGAAAAATATTAATTGAAAAGATGTTTCTTCGATTCGAAACTATCGGTATCGCAATAGGAATCATCTTCATCACTATCAATCACAAATATCAATATGCAAACGGATTTTCATCACCAAAATCTGTTGTCTTTCCAAGCAAACCTACAAAATTTCTCTTTACACAACTATCGTCACCCAAATTTTTTGCAACATCTCTTTATCAATCCAATGTATCGACTGAATCTTCGACACGATCAAGCTCATTTACTATCAAAGAAGATATATTGAAGAATCTAGACAAGTGCACATCTGGTACCATTGCAAGCCAAATTCTAACAGATGCTCTCATAGAACCAAACTCATCCAACGATGATAATAGTAAAGCATTGTACAAGTCACTGAAAATCCCTCCACAGGCATCATCAAAATTTACAAGCGATGCTGATCTTGCTATCCAAACTCAAATACGAAACCAAAAAAAGTCAGTGTTAGAATTAATTGAAACCAACGGAGATGCAGATGCTGATAGAGCCTCTTTGTTTCTATTTGGACTTATGATAGCCTCTCCCATTACATCCATTCAGTTCCAGTCATTTTCTCAAAATATCGGTCTTCCTGTCATTATCAATTTTGCTATTGTATGGCTCTTGGCATTTTCTCCCTTATTTTTTGTGGGCGCAGGTCTTGCAATACCTGATCAACTTCAGCGTCAAATGATTTCCCTACAAACATTCTTTTTCCCAAGTTATCAAAAAAGAATGATACAGCATGAAGCAGGACATATGCTCATGGGACATTTGCTTGGATATTCCATCAAAAATTATCAGATAAAAGGGAGTTCCGCAATCAGAAATGCAGTGGAGTTCTATCCGTTAGCTGATGAAAGTATTGGAAGTACTCGTGCAAATTTATTAGGTTTTGATAAACAAAAACAATATAATGATGATGAAGATGCAATATTGCAAAAACAATATGAAGAACGAATGGAGGCTATTAGAAATTCCGAGAAACCATTCTTCTCAGACGGGGGTCGAGGTGATGAGTTACTGCAAAAGTCAGTATTTCAAGACGCTCCTTCCAAAAAAGAAAAATTATCAAAAAACCTCATTGCTCCAGAAAATGATTCTACGTCAGTATGGCCTTATCGGGTATTGAATGAAAACACTCTGGATATTTTAGCAGTCGTTTCTTTAGCTGGAGTTTGTACAGAGATATTAGGTTTTGGTAATGCACAAGGAGGTGTTGCAGACTTAAATCAGTTGACTGCATTTTTAAAATCGAATGATTGTACCGATGAAGAGATTGAAAATAAGATAAGATTTGCTATTGGTTATAATTTTAGTCAACTCAGACGTCACATGGGAGTATTGGACGAATTGGCCGAGGCTATGGAAAAAGGCCAGACAGTAGCAGAGTGTGTGTCAGTGATGGAACGCTGCGCCAATGTTGCAGGACTAGGTACTGTCATGGAGAGGTACGAAGACACACGTAAACGCAAATTCGAACAGGAATGGAATCTACAAGAGAAAGTGTTGTTGGGCAGGCAGGAAACTTCGAACGGGGAAAGGACTGATGTCATTGAAGGAAAAGGTGGAGGAGGCACCAAGGATAAATTCCTATTGACAGGCGATGATCCATTTTATGCAGCTTTAGCTCTTGCTTTTGCATTCTTTGTTTGGGCTTCCTCTGGAGGTTTATCATTACATTGAATTCTATCAATAGAATTTCACTCTTAATATAATCAACTAGTTTCAACATATTTTTACATGTTAAATTAACTCAAAGACAAGCGTTTCGTCATTTCACAATCATTCAAAATGCCAACTACATAGTCTTCTACATCTTGAAAAGAATCTTCGCTTGCACAACCTGACTTTTCTCCTTCATTTTGGAATAAGTTAATTGAAACTTTGTTTAGGGGAGTGTTGTTATTGGCTGCGATAGGCTTTGCATACTCTTTGTCCTTATCTGCAAGAAAAGTTATTTCATTTCCAAGTGAGAACTTCACTTCATTAGTCTGAGGCGCAGGAGATTTCTTTTGATTGTCTTTTATCTCTTCTTGCGATGGAGAGTTCTTTTTACCGAGTTTAAGTTTCATCGCTGATCTCATCTCATCATGCCGTTTTCTCATTTCCTCTATACTTTCTCCAAGTGAGGTAGTTTCGTTGTACATGTTTCGATCCGATTTCTGTGTAATCATGCCGTGTTCTTCTTGTTTAATAAATGAAAATTTTAAAGCTGGTTCATTTTTTTCCTATAAAATTGGATACATAAGAAAGGTTAGCATCATTTCGAATTTCATAGAGAAGCATGAAAAGTGTTCTGGATTTTTGACATACCTTTTCAATCTCTTTTTGATGACGTTGGAAAAGATTTTCAATTTTCTCGTTGTATTCTTTCTTCAATTCTACGCAAGCAAAATGTATAAATTCATCTCTGTCTTTCTTTACATCTTCTAAATTTGTCTCTACAGCCTTATTTACTTCGTCATTAAATGAACCTATTTTTGCTCGAAGGGCATTATTGCATTCAGAAATCAACGCTGCTTGCTCTTCTTCATGTTTGGATATAAGATCAGCTCTTTCAGCAGACCGACGAATGCGATGAAGACGGTCCTGCATCGTGATATCATTTTCTACTTTTCTATTCTCATGCAATTGTCTAAATGGAAAAGACGAATCAAGGTGTAATTTGTAGAATTTAATCTCATTCTCCTTATCTTGACGAAATTTTTCCAATTTACTCTGAAAACCTTCCTTTGTTCGTTCAAGATCCATTTCTAATGATTTTTTGTCACTCAAAAGTTGGGAACATCGGGATATAGCTTTTGTTAACTGCTGCTTCAAGGTATCATTTTCCTCAGAAACAATTTGGTTAGGGGTATTTGTTTCCTTAGTTTTATGAATAATTGGTGAAAAAGCATCCACTGCCTTGTGAGCCATGCCAGGAATGATATCAATTTCAGTAGCAGTATCAGATTTCTGAATCATGGACTTGATTTTATTGCTTTTGTTATCAACATTTTGGAGCAACTGTAACAAGTTTTCCACAAGTATTTCATCTTTATTCTCAAGTGAGTGTTTAGTTTTGCAATTTTTTACAAAATTATTTGTTTCACTTCGAGATTCTTTTGAAGTCAAACTTTCTCTCTTTGAAATAAGATCTTTAGTTTCATCCGTTTCAATCCCATCAACAAATATCTTTTTTTTATTCGACATTTTCGAAGCATCCGATCCTAGTTTCTTTTCATTCATTTTCATTTCTGGAATGCCGAATTGTTCCTTTTGGCATTCGATACACTCTAAAATATTCTTCAATTTCGATTGAAGAGCTTCACCTTCCATTTTAAAACCTAATTGAATGATAGATTCTTTTTCTTTCTCTCTTGAATCGGAAAAAATTTGAATTTTGGTAAGTCCTTCCTGCATTACTTCTTCCATCCCCTTTGCTAGATTCTGTGCATGAGTTTCTATATCGTTAATAACGAGCCCTTCCATATTCTTGTGTTGTATGTCAACTTGCTGATCTTGTTGTAATAAATCATCAACTAACAAATGCAATGCAGAAGATAATGCATTAGTCACAGTTTCTGTTGTATCCACGATATGTTGATCCATAGTTGACTCCCACGATTGTAACCATTCATGTAATGGTATGTCTTCGTTGTCTATAGTAGGGTACGGTGAAGACGATTTAAGTAATTTTGACTTAGAATCTATATGTTCTGTCAGGGCGACGATGATAGTTTCTTTTTCTAAAAGTGCTGCCTGTAATTCTTCTATATTTTGCTTCAGCTTTTTCAGCTCATGAGAATCGATAGCATTGATCTGTTTGTGTCTGTTTGAAGGTGCGATTTGAGGAGAATCCATGAAAGATAGTGAGCCTCGACCCGTCTCAAACGTCATGATTGATGATTGGTCGAATGATATAGTAGGCAGCACCTTTTGCAATTCTTTCCTGCTCGGTAGAAACGGTTTTGATTGTTTCTTCTCGTCAATCGCTTTTTGCTCCCAATAGTCTCTCTCTTGTCGAGTATAATCTAAATCTTTTTTCAATTTTTGTAGCTTCTTTTTGTAAGCTGATCGCTCACTAGAAACATTGTTATTAAGATTCGATTTTTCTATCAGGAACGAATTTTCTTTCTGTACATTAACAAGAAGCTTCTCAACTTCAACACGCTTTTCAACTAGCTTTTGGTTTTCTTCTTGGATACACTGTTTCGATAATTGCAAAGTATTGTTTTCTTGAGTGAAACGATCAACTTCATTCACAAGATCATTTTGACTTCTAGTATATTCAATATTTTCATCCACAGATTGTTGGAGCTGATCTTGCAGCATTTGATTCCTTGCTTGCAGTGATCGGTTTTCGCTAATCAAGTGTTGATTTTCCGATCGCTGTTCTTTTTCTTGTTCTTTTTGAATTTGGTATATTTCATCTTCATTCGTATTTGATCCCGAAGTTTTATATGCATAATGTGTTTGAGTTGATATTTCATGAAATTCGGAATTCTTTGAATCAAACTTCTTTTGGACGGTTTCGTTAAAAAAATCATTCATGTGAATATTCGGCATTCCTCTCCAAGCATAGTTTATCATATCTTCAACAGACGTAGCATTTTTCGATTGAAATAGAAGTTTTTTCTCTTGCAAATGGAATAAAGTTTGAATTAAAATATTGCATCCTTTTTTTACATCTTCTAGTCTTTGCAGCGATGCTGATTCATTGTGCTGGGATTCTTTACAAACTTTAGTTTTTTCGTTGAGTGTACTTTGCAGTGATGATAATTGGTTTTGCAAAATTTTGTTTGTTCTGGTATGAGAAGTTTGTAAACGATGAATCTCCGACTGAAATTGTGAATCTAGTGATTTCCCATTTGAACCAGATTGTAATTGAATCTCATCGAGTTGACCACGCAATGCATTCCTTTGCTCTAACAGAGTAGCTATTTCAGATTGATCTTTCTTCTGTTGCTTTTTGAATAAATCGATTTGCTCTCTTTGATGATCTCGCTCATGTTGCAAGGTATGTATGCTTTGCAAATTTACTTCTTCTCTTATTTTCCTTTGTTCTAGATCTTGAGTGAGAGTAAAAACTTGTCCTTCAAAATTATGTAACTGCTTTTGCAAATGATTTTCTACCCTTATTTGATCCCGATCTCCATACGAAGAATGACTACGGAAAGATATGTGTTTTTTGAGTTTTTCATTTGCAGTTTCTAAATGTACCTTCAGTGATTGATTTTGAGCTGCAAGGTGTTTTATTTGATGTTTTGATTCCTGCTTAATCCGATTAAGTTGGGAATAGATTTCGTTTACTTCTTGTTCCTTTTTCATTAAAATCATTTTTGTTTCATGCAGTTGCTCTCCTCTTAATTCTGGTAATGTAGGTAAAATACTATCAGAATTAGATAAGGATGGATCTGAGTCAGATGAAGGAGGAGGTAGTAGATGTTGAAAATGTGCTTTCATTAGATGCAATTGTTCCATGGATTGAGAGTTTGAATACGATAGGTGTTCGAGACTTCGTTGGTCCCTATTTATTGTATTACGAAGTGAGTGATTTTGCGTTTGAAGATGTGCAACTTGGAATTCGAGAGATTGGATATGAGCTTGAATCAAGGGATGGCCTTCTAATGCTGTAGAACTATCACTTGCTAACTTTGGTGCTCCTGTTCCCATTAATGTCCCATGAGATGCTGACTCTGTTGATGCATATGGCAGTGGTGGGTCCTGTGGAATTATGTCAGAACTTAGGTTTGATAAATTATAACTCGGTATATTTTCTTTATTTGATTCTTCTAAGCTATTGCTGTTATTCGAAATATCACTGATCAAACGTTGATATGAATTTAAATTGTCCTCAAACGATCCAACACTAAAGGTATCCTCACTATCTTCATCTATACTGACGGTGACGGCGGCTGCCAATGCAGTTTGACTTTGGTGTAGTTCCGACAAAGCTATTTGCATGCTTTTCTCGCGATTAATCCTTTCAACATCATCCCATCGTTTTGCAGCATCTGAAGATAATCCTTGATCTATCGATGCTGGTGTATCTGGAATGATGGACTCCATATTTCAAACTTGTCACGTTTGAAATGTTACTTTGTGCACTCTTTCTATAAAGGAGGCATCAAACCTTTTCTGAGTAGGACAATGAAATTTGGTTAAGGATCGTTATAAATGGTTGCTCAACAAAAAATCTCAACGAAAAATTTAGATTGAAAATCGTTCGATGAAGAAGACAAATTGTTAACTTGATTTAAACTTGTTTTCGGAAAAGAAATTATTTTTAAAATCTGTTCCTTTTCCTCCAGAGAGAGCCAGGGTCAAACGTAAACTGCTGCAACATTATAATCTTAGTTAGTACGGTATAGTAAGTATAGTAAAGTGGATACCACAACAATCTATAGAAGCTACAAAATTTCAAAAAATTGGAATGATTAGGCGGGAAACGCAATTTTGATTCTTTTGATAGGGAAAATGTTGTTGAAGTAATACGACTTCGAATATGATGCCTAAATAAAATATTTCAGTGTGTAAGTCTATTATATGTGTGTCGAATTTGTGAGTACATATATGTCTCAAATTACGAGATGGATTTTTCAAAGAAAAATTAAGCTCAACAAAATCAATGGCAATGTCATTCCAGCTTCAAGTCCCCGGTTTGATTCCATACGCCCCCGGCAGTGAATGCCGATGCAATATTTTTGAATTTCCTTGGGTTTTCTGTCTTGCTCAATTTTTCGACTGTGCTGAAAAATGTACATCGGGTAAAGATATTAATGAATTCAGATGTCGAGCAGGATCTAGTTGTGCATGGAGCACAGGTGATGGTTCTGGTAATTGTGAATGTCCTGATAAGTGCAATGATGACGATCAACGTGAGGATTCAATGAGAGAACTTTTTGTTTCCCAGTGTCCGCAACAAGATAGTTGGGACTTCCCAGGAAGCTGCGCGGAAACTGTTGGTGAGGAGGGATGGGAATGTGGGGTTCTAGGAAATGGCTACAGGGTTGATCCTGGGTTTGTATACCAATATTTTACGAACGGGTATAGCTCATCATCTGTAAATAATCTCGAATTGAAAAATCATACCTCGGGGGAAAATGTCACATTCACAAATGAATTAGCACAAGATTGTTATGACTCTGGATCGTATAATGGGGATCGATCCTATTCGTACTCAGTAAAGAAGTGCTTCGTGTGTATGAAACAAATTCCCTTCAACATTACATCAAATATTACAGACGACTATTATATACTAAATTGAGCTCCTATTTCGCAAAGTCTTAGTGTCCACTAAATATCATTTTCCTTTCCTTCGAACATGAGTTGAATGTGCTTTTTTTCAAGTTTTGATAAAAAAATACACTTTGCTTTAAGTTCACAGATTCACTAATCGTATAAAATGTATTCAAATCTCAAACTATGGACATATCTTTTGTAGAAATGATGGATAACACTTTGTAATCAGCTAGGAAAAGACTGAAAATCGACCAAATACATTCGTAATTCTTTCATTTTTAAGGAGCTCGAATAGCTCATGATAATCGATTTCATTGGCTCGTTTGAATCTTTTCGATTTTGAAATGTGAGGAGAATTCAGCATAAAAAGTTGAGTTCCATCTGTCACATACTTGATTATCGTATAGTGGTAATTGAAAAACAATTTTAGATTTTTTGATTTTTATATGCTTGATACTTCGGTAATGTCAAATTGTATTATTTGTTTTTTTTTACTACTTTAAATATTATCGAATATATGAAAATGCCAACGAAAAAAATAAAAAGGTAAAAGGAAATCTCTATGCCTACTTTTAATCAAATCATTACTGCGCTTTAGCAAGTTTTATTTTAGCTATCTGAATCGCTTCGTTACTACATCCATGTCCTCTTCTCTTACTCTTTTCGCACATCTTATACGTGTATTACCTCGACATTTGAAGTTTGACTTAACTAACCATAAGTCGATAGATCGTGCTTTAGCATCGTCAGCATCAAACATGGTTCTTGCTACACCCCTCATAATTTCTGCCATGATTTGAGATTCGACTCTTTTATAGGTTGTATTCTCTGCATCGTCCTCATTATCTTCATTACTTACATCACAATCATCTTTATATTCAGAGAAGAGCTTGTTCGCTCGAACGATCAAGTCTTTTCGTAACTCGACAAGTTTTGATTCAAGAAATACTCTTCCTTTTCCTGCTGCAGATGCTTCATATTCTGCTACAATGCCACCAGGTTCTGATTGAAACAATCTTGGTTTCCCAGAATAGAAATCCAATTCATTTCCATCTTCTTCAGTGCTTTGATAATCACCATCTTTTTGTTTCGCATCCTCTCTAACAATTAATCCATGATGAAAAGTAGCATCTTCAGGATAAGGGTCCACTCCGATAAATGTAGTCGTTACACCTAAAGGACGAGCACCTGCTGTTCGAGTTAGTTGGTGCTGAATTTTGCTCATCTCATTAGAGATTTCTGTCATTGTTGGAGTTTCTCCATATGTCAAACGAAGTCGTTGACAGGACATTCTAGCATTTTGTGCTACAGCTCTACCATCTCCAACAAGACCTGTTGTGATGAGAAGACAGTGATCATCGATACGGTGGACTTTTTCAGTAGAGATAAAGGTGTTGGTTAAAGTATGTTTTTCTGTTATTTCTTTGTCCTCTTCAATTGAAAGTGCATCGTTTTCACCATCATCATTCTTTTCTTCTACCACTAATGCTACACCTACAGCTGATACCCTACATTTACCATCAGGACTTTTCCATTCGAATTCTAAGCATGCGACAGCATGTCCTTGATTTGAAGCTTCCATTCCATATTCTACCTGTAATAATCTTCCATCATTTGAAAAAGTTGTAATACTTCTATCATATTTACTCGGATGATTGGAATATAGATTCGGTGCAGATGGTCGGGTTACACGGCGCGCTGAATGCGCAGCTTGTACACGTGTAAATTGATGTTTTGTCATTGTGTGAAGGATGAAGAACATGGCGAAGAGATGAAACATAGTAGTTACTCTCCAAAGCATCATAATGATCTTGGCTGAGAAATGAGCTCGCAAGTTGCTTATTCCATCAGATACGGCTATACGTGTGACAACAAAATGGACCATACTGCTGGTACGTTTGTGTGAAACTGTAGGAGATGGATACTGCGGCAACAGAAAAAATTGAAAAAGTGTTTGCTGCTGCTGATACTTTGCCCAGAATCAATAGAAAGTTCGGTTTTAAATATGGTCCATCAGGGAGGAAAGTAATCTTTTAGAGTAGCATTCACATCACAATGAAGACTAAAGATCGTAAATAAAAAGCTGGTTCATTTTGTGTATAAAAACTAATACTCGTTCGTATGTTCATATCATTAAATTTTTATTTTATAATCAAGAAGTTCCGGGAAATTTACTTCAGTCTTTGTCGTTTAGTTGAGCCTTCACAACTAACTGAGTCCCTTTTATCATTATCAACACTTACAGCTGCTTCTTTCTTGTCTGCATCATTATCTTCCACTAATGATTTCAGTGAGGATGCTACAGATCCGACAGATTCCGATGTATTAGAGGCGTTTACAATGCTCTCACTCGATTCTTTGTCAGTTATTTTACGAGGGCGGGCAAGTGGGGCACCTTCATTTTCCAATGCCTGATTATTCAATCTATTAATCATATTAATGAAAAGACGCTCGTCTTCGTATAAACTTTCCTTTCCATCTGATACAAGTCGTCCTGATACTTCTTCGTATAATGCTTCCGTACGCTTTATCATTCCAATAAGCTTTGGATAGGTTGTAAAATTTGCTTTACTCACAACATTTCCCATGAATGCACTACGAGTGGTGAACCCTGTCATCTTATCATGTTTTTTCAGTATTTTAGAAAAGGTTACATATGTCATGATTGCATATGTTTCAAGTAGAAGCAAATCTTTATATAGACGATATAGACTCTTCGACAGAAGCGACCATTTATCATTCACCATTATTGAGTTTGGTCTTTGCATAATTTCATATCCTTCTTGAACTCTGGCTTCACGAATTGACATTTCTTCCTCTGCTTTTTGGAAAAAAACGCATGACTTTTTAAATTCAGAATGTAAGAGTTTGAAAAAGGCTATTTCACCAGGGCTCTTTCCCATTGCTTTTACTGCCCCTTTTTGATCTACAGGTTTTATTGTCTCTACTTGATTTACACTCTTATCTTGCTCCTTACTTTCACGTAGGCTATTTTGATCATTCGTGGCATTTACGGCTCGGTTTATTGTATTCTTATGGTTGATAGAAGATTCGGTCATCTCGTTTGATATATTCTGTTGTTGATTCTTTGACTTGTCATCAGTTGGAACCAATGTTGGTAGCTCTTTGATTAGTTTCTTGATCACAATGAAATTGTAAAAGGAATCCGAAGGTTAATCCAGACATGTTAGCAAGGTTGTTAAACGCTATTAATTCAGTTTTTCCTAACAGATAATTAATAATATCGCAAATATTCAGAAAGAAAAGTAGCTGCTAAATCATTCACGTGCCTTCAGATTATCTAAGAAGATTCGAAAGATTCCATAGTCATGGCTCTAATTAAAAAGTACGTAATAGGATGCACACTCACCAATAGTTTCCTGATATTTATGCGAGACATCGCTCAAAACTAACAACTTCAATCTATAGACCAGGGGTATATCTACCATACGGTACAAAATACAAATTGCAGCCATGTTTCGCATAGGGTAAAAGTGCATCGAAATTGAAAAATTAAAGGCAAGGAGAAAAAAATTTGCCTACGTATTAGCATCCTGTGCTTTGTCCAAATCAGAAGAAAGGTCACTTCGAGCAAATTAACTTGTTACAGATCCATGCAGACGAAGATCGTTCAAAAAAATTGTTGACAATCATGATAACAGAGAAAATTTGATGTGCTTTTTTCGATTCTGCACGGACAATGAGCTTACCTTAAGCATTTTATAGTTCGTCCAATATGGTGCCCATTCTGGATCAGAAATGTCGACCACTTTTTGTAAGTTCTTTCCAAATTTCATTGTTCTACAAATAAATGCTGTTATTGGGATCAAATTGGACAAGCTTGCGTTGTGAGATGCAAACCTTTATACAAAGAGCCGATGTTTAAGCACCTGGGATGCGGTGCGCTTGATGGCTGCGGTTTTCCTCTTCTTGTCGTTGTCCAAGTCCAAACTTTTTGTTATTTATCGAGATACTCGAGGCAAGAAATTAAGTCAGGAATTTGTACTGAATTATGTCGTAAGTATTAAAGCTACTATAGATTTTTACTACGTATTTATTCAAATTAGATTTTAAGGATAAATTAACTAGAAAAAAAGAATCTTGATTTCTACGCAACAGATATTTTATGTCGGTAGAACTGCTGACAGCATTCACACACAATTGATTCAAATAGGAATCATAAGATTCGCGTTTTCATATTCCTGATTTCCTTTTTCTTTTGCTTTTCTTCTATTGAACTATTTTTTGTTTGTTTTTCGAATCAAAAGGCTATGGCTGTTATTCTTCCATATTGAAATGATTCAAACTCTGATATTTCTTGCTCCCCATTTCCAGTTGTCATACATGACAATTTGGTGCTATGTTTCGAATACACTTATTCTTGCAGATTCTAGCTCTTTTTTTAAGAAATCATGCCGTTTTTTATTCTTATTATGGTGACTTGCATGTATCTCTTGAAAAGCGACGAATGCAACATTTTCTTTCATTAACATTTGTGCTCCTAGAGCATGTTCGTATTTATTCTGGATATGATATGTAGCAATATTCTCCATACGACGATGGTTTTTTTTCTCCTCATGAATTTTGTTATTTCATTCTTTAAATAATTCAGGATCAACGGAGTCTCCTTTATGACATTTTAATATCTCCTCTCCCCCTAGTAGAGTAATGGAGTCAAAAGAATTTTCTTAGTTGAAGCATTCTACTTCGAGATCTTCACATGAAATATTGCTCATGTCAACCTTGTCTGAGGTACCGCTGCTCGTTGAAATGCTCATGTTTGGACTTTCTACTTTTTATCTTTTATGTTGATTATGTCAATGCACCAATATAGTTTGGTGACTTTACTATTTTATCTGCATAATAGATATTTTTCGAATAACTCACCGGATACTTTAGAGTCCAAGATTGTTTTAAAATAGTAAAGGAGAAATATGAACAATTCAAAAGTGATTGAGATACATCTACATGTTTATATATAAATATATGTATTTATGATCAATAAAAACGATTGAGCATTTATCATTTCAGTGTCTGAGACACTTTTTAAACAGTTAGAAAAGACCAAAGCTGGTTTAAAACTGTTCTCTTCCTGTAAAGTATACGAGTTGCGACATTCAATATGCTTAATTTGAGTTTGGGAAAATATTGGTTAGACAATAATTTATCGATATATAAGTTTAAGAAGGAATAGAAAAAAAATCTATCACCATACAGCCAGTAAGAGTAATGCTAAATCATTGATTCCAGACAAAAAGCAAAACAATAAAATTTAACAACAAATCCAATGCACGATATTGACTCTTATAAAAGCCAGGAGAAAAAAGTTTGAACCATAACAAACTTTATACTACTTATTGAACAAATTCACATTTTTGACATTAGCATATCTAAGATAAAGATTTCTCCACATCTTCAATCCTAGCTTCATCTTTGCCTTTATATTCGATATCAGACGATTTTTTCTTCCTCAAAATAACTAAAATGGCACCAAGAAGAGCTACTCCTCCAACTACACCGAGAACTATACCAACAGTAGCATTTGAACTACCTTTGATTACACTCTTATTCACAGTAGACTCCGTTGCACTAAAATATGAAAAAGCTCGAAGCTCCGCATCCTCACTTACAAGTTTCATGTATCCGTCCGTTACGTATTCTTTGGGCAAAAATTTGTTGGTAATGACTTCTTGTTGGAATAGAAACTCTTCGAGCAAAATGTAATGTTTATCAGCATCTGATGTATAATCGTTTGCAAAATTACGGTCAAGATGAACAAGTTGAGCGTCCAAGTTAAATAATGGACGTAATATTAGATCTTCTTCAAGTGCCAACTCCTGGAGAGTGTTTCCAGTGAACTTGTGGTATTCATCTGAAAGCTTGAGCACTTCTTCGCGTACTGCCAAATTTTGCATGAAAGTTACACCACGAAGATACGCTGCTAAAACCTTCTTCGCTGTTTCCTTATTATTCAAAGCCCATTCCTCCCGCATCATAAGTCCTCCATAAATCGGGAAATCGACAGTTCGGCCAGAGCAAACAACTTTTGCCCTCGGTTGAGCCTCGCGATACTTGTAAGTATTGGGAGCCCATAGACACGCATATCTAGGATCGCCCTCTTCCACAAGCTTCTCCATTAACGGTTTT
>Ga0209092_10001980_pt1 | contig 19311 bp, 9 predicted proteins | sample FraStrMetagenome_FD_187446 | JGI IMG/M metagenome (GOLD analysis project Ga0209092, IMG submission 187446) | Marine eukaryotic phytoplankton communities from Arctic Ocean - Fram Strait ARC3M Metagenome (SPAdes) (version 2) | ecosystem: Environmental > Aquatic > Marine > Oceanic | place: Fram...
TGTATAGGGACAGGAATAATATTAAATTTTATAAAAAAAAACTAACAAAATAAAATACTTTCAACCCACAATAAACATTGGATGAAACAAAAAAAAAGTATTTACACAATAATAGGCCATACTGAGGCAGTGACCGCAACCATGACTGTCTTATAGCTGGCTGTGGTCTCATTACTGACTTCTGTCACCTTAAGGTTGAAGACTATGAGTGCGTCTCCATTTAGTAGCTTACAGGTCAGGTTGTACTGACCAGGACCGTTTTTGACCTTCTGGCCGGCAAGTGCCCGTTCTACGTTTCGTTTCCACCTGAGAAACTCTTCTGCAGTGCCGGTTTTGAAGTACGGGATTGGGACTTATCTTACACTTGAGTACAGAGTACTCTCCTTTGGTAAGTAAAGTCTTAGCTTCCAACCTGGCTAAAGGAATGATAGGGACAACTTGACAACGGTTAGAGGTTTTCAGAACACTTTTACTTACTTTCATCTTTAAAATGGTTCAATACAATCTATTGTTGGAGTAACGGCACTATGCCTTATGTACGGATAACGAATTAGATAAACGAATACAAAAGTTGAAAGGATGATTTTTAATTGACTATTTTAATTTCATAACTTAACAAAAAGAAAATATTAAAAACATATTGGAAACCACACAGTTTCCACAGCAGGGGCAGCTGACACCTGTGGGCCAGACAGATGACAGATGGTCTCTAATTTCATATGTCCAACAGGACTATCATTCACAGATGATAGGCAGCTGTTGGATGCTACTGAATGCATATGAATCAAACTGCAAGCTTTGCTTCAGCAGCTGGCTTCCTTGTGGAGGAAGGCTTTGATGATTTTGCTTTCATTATTTTTAATGTCATCTATGAGTTGCTACATGTGTACTAATATATAATTATTAAAATCGCTGCTAGCTTTTTAATATAATTATTAAAGTCACAGCTATCGTTTTAATTAGGTGATTGTATCTAACTGTAGACTAATTATCATAAACTGTATATTGCAGATGAATTACTTGCATACCTGTTCATTCTGATTGATATTGACCTGTGTTGTGACTGCTTTTGACCTTCATTGAAAATTCCTGATTGTGCGTTGGCACCTGGTGGGAAATAATAACTTGTATCTGTCAATAAAAAGCAAACACAGAAGTAAGCTACAACTTAATGTATAAAAACAAAAAGACAAATATCTTTTACCTTAGAGCACTTTATATGTGTATTACTATTCTCCCAAAAATTGAAGATTCTGATACTTTGGGGAATCCAATAGAAATTAAAAAGAAACAGATCAATTTTTATGCATCCACGTGGGATAGGAAAAATTGGCTCGATGAGCGTGTGGTAAAGATATCACCTTTACCGCACGCTTGGCAAATTCATTACGTCATATTGTTATTTTCTGTCACAAAACATAAATTATAAATTAAAATAGATTTATTAAAAACTAGGGTTATAGATTCATTTGAATAACAGAAATAGCTATATTTTTTATATAGTAACCTAACAAATTCAACGTAAGTAATTGAATCATACTCAACAACATCGCAATGGCAAACAAACTATTTCAATGATCGTATGATACGTAAAATAAAAATTATTCCAAGGCTTCCTCATCAAAAATGCCTTCCACATGATCCCCATAATTCGCCATGGTATTGTAATGATCTTTCACTGTTGTAGAGATATCAGAATCATCGTCTTCCTCATCATAAAACGATTTTTCTGCAATATCTTCTAACATTGCTGCCTGCGGGCAGTCATCTTTAAAATCGTAGTTATTTTCGTTTTCTTTTTCTCGAAAATTGTAATTCAGAATTTCCTCGGTGTACGCCGAAACTCCATCAAAGTTATCGTCATTATTGGTCTCAAAATTATCCATAGTGACATCTCCGTCATCGTCATAATTAGTAGCATCTTTTTTTGCCCTTTTTGACGGAGATGCCAATTCTTCAAGAACCTCTTCTTCTTCTGGAAAATCTCGATTTTCCACTCTTTGATGAGGGCCATAATTAGCATCATCTTGAGGTGGAGGAGGCCTATTTAACACTTTAGGAGTCATAATCGATTCAGCCTCCTCCTCCTGGGAGATATACTTGCCATTCCAAAGAGTCTCCCGAATTGTTTGGTCGACCTTGTTTGTTTTTTTTTGAGTAGTTAGTGTTGAGAATATCAATCTCGGAGCAGCAAAAGAATATTGGAAGGATTTTGTTGCTAAATCTGGAATTAGACATAATGAGAAAAAGACATACGCAAGTGTATTGAAAAGTAAGCACAATATGCATAGAGTGTAAGTACGAATAATAAGATATGAATAATACGTATAAGTATGGAATGAGAAGATGAATACATATATCTTCTCATTCTATAAAGATAACAGATCATACTGTAATCAAGTTTAACGCTGCATTACAAGAACAATAACTTTTATATTAATTGTCTATAGTTAACATTCAACATTATCTTTATAGAAAGTAGCTATTTTAAAGGAATAGGAAGCAATCGAAAAATTCACATCACTGAATCAATGAATAACGATCAACTGAACTATTTAATTGATAACATCCAAAGATTACAAATCTCATGGAACCAAACTCAAACGGAACTCAATACAGTAAGGACGCAGTTACGTGAGGCCACAGAGGGAGCACCAGCAAGGCAAGAGGGAGCCCAAGCTCCAAGAGTTGAAGAAAGAGAAGGATTACAAATTGGTGATACAGTCAGGATACTCAACGGAGTGAGACTAAGTGGAACGCTGAGGAACTCAAGAAACGTACAAGGAATAATCAACAGATTCACTGGTACTTACGTTATCGTACGTGTAAACCTCCAAGGCGTAGGCCGATACCAAGATGTTCGACGTGCCTTCCACAATGTTGAAAGGTTATCGAGATCTGGTCAATAAAGTTCTTAGATATAAGCAACATCAGTATGCATATGCACTGCCAGCCAACAAATCGCCAGCGTACGTTTCTACTGAGAGAAAAAGTGTGGTTGTTAAGGCAAACAAAAGAGCAAAGGAAATCAATAAGTCACACAAAACAAACAAGAGTGTTGTTGATCAAGTTGAAAGCAGCAATAGGGATCCGTCGCAAAACACATCGCGAGTACCATCCGCGGGAGGCGGTCGCATTCACAATGAGTATAGACGCGCGGGGAAATCAGGAACGCAACGAAATGGGGGAAGGATGAACGATAAGAAAGTATTCAAAGGAGAAACAGCTGGCCTGAACGGCGCTGTCTTCCAGCTACAAGATGAAAGCAAAGATCCAATACAATTCAACCGGACTATGGAGGCCGTGGAAAGGTATTCCAACAAGACCTTTGACATCGATCTTTCGTCTCTTTTCGACAAGCTCGAGATGCCAGTTTTGACCAAACCAATCAAACCGGAGCAAGGAGTAGCAGATGATGTAGATATCGACATCTATAAGGAGAAGGTTAAGATGTTTGCAAAGGAGGAGAAAGGTCTTCACAAGACTATGAGAGCACTGTACGCGATTGTTTGGGGCCAGTGCTCCCAAAACGTTGTGACGAAGCTCAACCAATATAAAGAGGAGAAGGGATGGCGAATGAATGGAGATTGTGCAAGTTTGATCAAAACAGTGAAAGAGATAGTCATGAAGTACAATCAGCATAAGAATGCATTTCTTACCTTGTATCATCAGGTACGATACTTCACGTCCTACAGGCAGCGCGAGGGTAAGGACCTCCACCGATACTTCGAGGTTTTCCAGCTCATGGCTGAAACCATCGATCATCTTGGAGGAACATTCGTGCAACCTGGTTTTGTCAAGAAGCTGATGGAGGATGATGAAATCGATGAGTTAAAGAGGATCGAACCAGAGGTGCTGGAGTTTTATGGTGAGAAGGCGAAGTTGAGATTTATGGCACTCGCTTTCTTGTCAGGTGCGAGGCACGATACGTACGGAGACCTACTTACCGAACTTGAGAACGATAGCCTCAAGGGCTACGATATCTTTCCGAGTACGGTGGTAGAGGCCTACCATATGATGGCTAACTATACCGTCAAACGGAGGCAACATGGTTTCCAAGGAAAACGCTATATGAAGACGCCGGCCGTTGGATTTTTACAGGAAGGATCTACCAATGGGAAGAAAGCCGTTCCGGGCACAGACGGTTTGATTCATGCACACATTAAATGCTTCGCATGTCAGAAACAAGGCCATTACTCGAACAAGTGTCCTCACAGTATGCTGCAACACGGCGAGCCGGCATCGTTGAAAGGCGGCGACGCCAACTCGGAGTCCCACGAAGATGAGGAAGTTTCCGGGTCCCTTGGGTTTGGTTTTATGCAAGTGTGCATGACCCAGAAATCTCGCTATGAGGGACACAACCAAGACTGGATTTTGCTAGATACGCAATCTAATGTGGACATTTTCTGCAACAAGGAACTCCTTACCAACGTCCATAAGATCCCCGGGCCCGGCCTACACCTTCGTTACAATGGTGGGACTATGGTTACCAACATGGTGGTAGATACTCCAAACTACGGCACAGTCTGGTATCACCATCGTTCCCTCGCGAACATCCTGTCTTTCGCCAATGTCCGCAAGCGTTTCTCGGTGACGATGGCGACCGGCTCCGACGACCCTAGTTGTAGTTCTAAAAAACAACGGAGATAAGATGGCTTTCAGGGAGCATGCAATGGGACTATACGTTTATGATACAAGTGCCAAAAGTCTAAAAGTCAATTATGACAATAATCATAATCTACTTAACACTAGTTATGACTATTTGTTTATTAATACTGTAGATTCTTTAAGTTCTGAATTCACAAAGCGAGAGATTGAAGAAGCTAAACGAGCTCGATTGTTATACATAAATCTCGGACGTCCTTCAATGTCCAAATTTATCCGCCTTCTTTCAAACAATAATATTGCAGACTGCCCGGTGCGCCCGGAACACGCTCGTCGGGCCCAATATGTTTTCGGTCCCGATGTGGCGGGGCTGAAAGGCAAAACTACCCGCCGCGCCCCGGCACATGTTGATGATATTGTGCCCGTGCCGGTCCCTGCGTTCATACGTGAATGGCACAATAACGTTACGCTTTGTATCGACATTTTCTATGTTAACGGTATGCCTTTCTTTCATTCCGTGTCGCGTAAACTCCAATTTCGAACAGTAGAGGACATTCCGAGTCGTGCGTATAAGCACCTCCTCCTATGTATGCAAAATGTTCAAAATTTATACAAATCAAGAAATTTTGTGGTCGTGTGTGTACGGGGACACTTGGAATTCGAATGCCTACGTGATGCTTTGATACCAGTTCGTTTTGATCCTGCAGCAAAGGGGGACCACGTACCAGAAGTTGAACGCCCCATCCGTACTATGAAGGAACACTTTCGTTCCTGCATTCAGGGCCTACCGTATGAATTTTATACAAAAATAATGGTAAAATCGGCTATACTTAATGTATGCCGTCTACTTAATTTGTTACCTTCTGACACAGGTGTGAGTCGTGACATCAGCCCTGTCACTTTGGTATGTGGCACGTCGCCCCCACGTTTTTCGGATTTCAATATTGCTTTTGGTACCTACGCTCAGGTACATGATAACAATGTCAAGTCAAATACCCCTGCGAGTCGCACCACAGGTGGCATAGCCTTAAGGCCTATTAGCTCCAGCGGTGCATGGGCTTTTATGAGCCTTCTTTCTGGTGACCAGATAATTTGATCTAAATGGACCGTTTTACCTATTCCAACTGATGTTCTTGAAAGGGTACGTGAACTAGCTTTAGATATGTCAGAACCAAGACTCGACGTCGATAAGACATTTACGTGGATGTCGGGAGACCCTATCACAGTCGATGTTGAAACCGAAGGAGCGGTTTCTACAGAAATTAGCGTTGACAATGAAAATAAGATAAATAATGATATTGAAGCAAATGCGATACTTAACGAAGAAAAAGAAAATGATGATGAAAATGAGATAATTCATGAAGAAAAAGAAAATGACGAGAATAATGATATATTTAGTGAAGAAAAAGAAAACGAAGAAAGTGACAAAATCGTAGAGAGAGATTTAAATGAAAATGCAAGAGGCAACGAAATTGAAGAGAACGAAGAAATCCACAGAAATAATGATAATGATGGTGCAAGTGTGTTTGAAAATCAAAATAATTATAATAATTTAGATGATGTTATAGCAAGAGATAATAACAATGGTGTTATCACAGATAATGAAGGTGATAACGGTGATAAAAATGCGAACCAAAGGAGCGAAGACCAAAGGAGCGAATTTGAAAGGGTATTCGATTCCAACATCGATGATATTAATGAAGCAACAAGTGAGAACAATGTGGGGATCAATAATGAGGACCTTAATGTGAACGTACCTGATGAGGAGTTTGATCCTCAAGTAAGAGTGAATAAAGACGATGATGAAAGTCAACAGAAAAAGAGTTCAGAGAAGGAGCGAATGTGATATAATTTAAGAAGAAAAATCAAGCATTCGCGGGACCAAACTTTCAACAGGAAACATTACAATTTCCTGAATGTATACCAGAGCAAGACAATGAGGTACAGCAAGAGGACGCGGAATAGTCAAGACTACCGCAGGGGCGTGTGCAACGCTCTTAACCGTATGAAGAATAACGATCCATATGATTCATCAGCACTAGCGAGAGATTTCATCGGACATTGCATGACTCAAATGAGATAAAGAAAGGAATCCGTATTTTTGGTGAGAAAGCGCTTGAAACAATGGCGAAAGAATACTCGCAATTGGATCAACTTACCGTTTTCACACCTAGAAAGGCGGAAGAATTGAGCTACGATCAGCGAAGGAACTCCTTAAACATCATTGACCTAATAAAAGAAAAGAGATGTGGGAAAATTAAAGGACGGACAGTAGTGGATGGAAGAGGTCAGCGAGACATGTATGAAAAATCAGATACCTCATCACCAGCACTTACCATCGAAAGTTCCATAGCAACATTATCCATTGACGCTGCTGAGTCAAGGGATGTGGCAGTCTGCGACGTTGCTGGAGCCTTCCTCAAGGCGGACCAACCGGACTTTGTTCTATTGCGAGTAACGAGACATGCAATCGACGCGATAGTTAGAGCAAATTAAAATAAGTATAAACCATATGTATCATGTGAAAGAGGAATTAAAGTACTCTACCTACAGCTGCTGAAGGCAATGTACGGAACATTGACGGCAGCACTCCTCTGGTATCAGATGTTTGTAGAGCACCTGTTGAGCATGGGGTTTGTGTTAAATGAGTACGACATATGCGTAGCAAACAAAATGATTAATGGCCATCAACTCACCATATGCTGTTATGTGGATGATCTGAAGATCTCACATATCGATGCAAAAGAAGTTACAAAATTTGTGAGTTTAATTGAGGCCAAATTCGGAAAAATGAATGTGAGCAGGGGAGTAAGTCACACATACCTGGACATCGATTTCACTATAAAGGATAAAAAGGTTGAGATAGTTATGAAAACTTACCTGCAAGAATGCATTGATGCATATGGAGAGGCAATCAACACGAATGCAGCGACTCCTGCTAACAGAGATTTGTTTGTTTTGAACCCAGATTCAATCCCACTTGAAGAGAGGAGAGCAAAATTGTTTGTGCATATTGTGGCAAAACTCTTGCATGTGTGTGAACGTGGACGGCTGAATCTCCAGGTTGGTATCGGATATCTATGCACAAGAGTTAAAGATCCCCGTCAGCAAGACTGGATCAAACTGAGACGTATGCTACAATACATACGGGGAACAATCGATCTGAAGAGGGTGGTATCATTGGAAAGCTCAATGAAGATGGACGTGTACATTGACGCATCGCATGCAACACATCATGACATGAAAGGGCAAACTGGAGGATGTATAATGATGGGAGATGGTGTAATTCATGGGAGGAGCAACAAGCAGAAACTGAACTTGTTGGCAACAGTGATTATCTGCCATTCGCCTTATGGATGCTGTATTTTTATGAACAGCAGGGATACAAAATTCATACTAGAAATCTGCATCAGGACAATCAATCTACAATGAAGATGTTGAAGAATAGAAGGGCTTCTTGTGGGTCGCGGTCGAGGCACATAAATATTCGGTACTTCTGGGTGGTGGATAGGATCAAACAGAAAGGATATGATTTCTCTGTTGAATATTGCCCCACCGGTCAGATGGTGGCTGACTTCTTTACAAAACCTTTGCAAGGAAGCTTGTTTCGACGAATGCGTGATGTTGTGTATCAGAATTATGTGACGAAAGAATTAATGACAATAACTGACGTCATATGATCTGAGAATGAATCTGGATTTTGTTACGCCTACGGGTGTCAGAGTATAAACTCTATTGATAAGTGACATGCAATCAACGAATGTCACGAATTTAAACTTTATTTAGCGCCAATATACTATTGGTAAATTATAAATATTAACACACAATTATTATATCTTAACATCTAGAAGTGCACATCTAGTCGATATAATCAACACTCTACTATTGTTTTCTATTTCTAATATTGTGCACGGTCTAAAACCTAGGAGTATATTGGAGAATCCTCCGTTGCAAAGCAAAACAAATGAGAGCACGAAGAATATAGATAAAGAACGAAGCAATAAAATGGTAAGATTTATTGAGGATGAAAAGGAGAATGTGAACGTCCCAGATCCACAACGCAAGGAGCGTGTTGAGAATATCAATCTCGGAGCAGCAAAAGAATATTTGAAGGATAGCGTTGCTAAATCTGGAATTAGACATAATGAGAAAAAGACATACGCAAGTGTATTGAAAAGTAAGCACAATATGCATAGAGTGTAAGTACGAATAATAAGATATGAATAATACGTATAAGTATGGAATGAGAAGATGAATACATATATCTTCTCATTCTATAAAGATAACAGATCATACTGTAATCAAGTTTAACGCTGCATTACAAGAACAATAACTTTTATATTAATTGTCTATAGTTAACATTCAACAGTTAGGGTTAGATGTTTTATTTTTGCCATGCGGACGAGGAGGAGGAGGAGGAGAAGGTTTAGAAGCAGGAGGTTTTAAATTAGAACCCCTTTTTTTTACCACCCTTTTTTTCTTGGTGGTCTTATAGATGACTTGAGGAGGCGTTTTATACCTTTTCGGTACAAAACGACGCCTCGGCACAACCCTAACCTCCGTATTTTGCGGAACTTTCCTCGGACGAGTCCTTGCCTTGCTAACAAATCTCGTTCGAAACCGGGAACCCCTTACCTTCTGTGTTCTACAATCACAGGGTAATATCTGCAAACGTTGAAGAAACTAACCCTAGTGAAGAAGACAGCGAAGATGAATAGTGAGCGGAGAAAATAAGGAAAAAGCGCCATTTTCGGGTTTTATAAGGTTGTCTAAAATCCTGTTGATCATTCGATTTATTTATTTAGATTAAAAAAATATACTTGTAAAATAATTAAATCTGCTAATTTAAATACAAAATTTTACTCGTTGCAATGTGATCATCTCTTCGTGATATGAACTTAAGTATTTTTTACAATTGTTTCATGTTGAATTTTCGTAGTTAATGAATGATGTCGAATAGACCGTAAATATTATTTTAGATTTTTTCATGATGATCCAGGTCTGATGTATGTTCGATATAAATTACTTTATTTTGTTAATAGTCTCACGTATTAGTATGGAAATAGTTAGTTTGCCATTGCGATGTTGTTGAGTACGATACAATAACTTACGTTGAATTTGTTAGGTTACTATATAAAATAAATAAATAGCTATTTCTATTATTCAAATGAATCTATAAACCTTGTTTTTAATAAATCTATTTTAATTTATAATTTATGTTTTGTGACAGAAAATAACAATATGACGTAATGAATTTGCCGAGCGTGCGGTAAAGGTGATATCTTTACCGCACGCTCGATGGTTGTCGATGGGTCAAAAAAAACGGATTTATAACCTGACCTTAGTAAACATTTTAATTATTTCTTGCGATTTTGGGCCATAAATATAAATGCCTCTTTTTTTTCACCAAATTCATATGGGACTCGAAAGAACTCCTATACGTTTGTTTGTTTGTTCTGATATATTAGTTTAACGAATGTTTAGGCAATTGTACGCGGACAATATTTGCAACTACTTCATTCAAACGAACCGGGAGTTGAAATTACGACTCCGGAGAGAAGGATTTGTGCTCAAGTTACTGGGGCCCCGAAGGACTTTTCTTTGAGGTGTATGCTTCAGCTCCCGGTTGCCCTACAAGTAGGGAATGCTAGCAAGCTAGACTTAAAGGATAAACGCCGTCAGAACACTACATCCAAAGTTCCACCATCCAAAAAACCGTTCGTCCCGGAAAAAAATAATTAGATTCTGATCCCGTTCTTAAAAAGAGTCCGTCCAGCCTCAATTGATTAATAAAAAACCGTTCGTCCCGGAAAAAATAAAATAAAGATAAATATCCGACCAAGTTCGTGCAATCAATACGCTCCAACTATCCATAAATCATCAAACTACTCGTAAAAAACCGTTCGTCCCGGAAAAATTATTTTGTGACTACTATTGAGTCCAATTATGTGTAAAAAACCGTTCGTCCCGGAAAAATGAAATAAACCTAAAGACCCGACCAAGTTCGTAATATATGCTTCAACTAACTATCAATAGGTCGTCGACTTAATCGTAAAAAAAACCGTTCGTCCCGGAAAAATAATTTGTATTTACTATTCAATCCAATTATGTAAAAAAAACCGTTCGTCCCGGAAAAAATGTCTGTACCGTAGTTACATTGCTGTATGCAAAAGGAGTATCAAATATGCATTATTTTATGATCAAGACTTTACCTTTCTCCGTATTTGCCATCCTGATTTACTCGAAATATTAAGCAATTTTAACGATCCTACCTTTTACTGACCAAAGTCAGTACGTACCTTACCCAAGTCGGCGCATCATACCTCTTTGCAGGTTATGACTATCTCTCAAGATTTAGGACGTTTCTCGTTTTTTCTCAACTTTTTTCTGAAGATTCTGGATCTGATATTCCTAGCCTTCCTCTTTTTTGACGTACATATTTGTGTGTCTGCTGAATTCTCAGTCTCCTTATGCGCATTTCCGTCCGCACCATTGTTAGATAAATCATCATTAATCTTATCCCAGCAAACAGATGCTTCTATGAAGAGTGAAATAGTGAAATCCCTAGCTTTCGTGGCCAATTTATCCCCCTTTCTACAATGCAAAATTCCCACTTTGGACCATGCTAACTCCAGATCCATTTGATGCCTCAACGCTACGTCACATACTACTGTTGTTAAGACGGCTCTTGCACCGCTTTCAGCTTCCATGAAAGGGGTTTGGGAGCATTCAATCCATTTCAAATTACCACCCTTCCCAGAAAATACCGAATCCACGAAATTTACACATCGTTTGACATTTGCATTTTTATATGCATTTTTAGGGCCGAGTTTCCAAGCTTTCTTTTCGCTTTTACTTTTTTGAACTATGATTAGGTTCCATAGCCCAGACCGAGAAGACCCTGAACATAAAGGAAGGATATAAATCCCATCTTTCTTTTTTTTGGCCCATGAGTCCTGAAAAACATGCATGATGTTATTAAAATGGAACTCCTCACTGTTCCGGATTTGATCGTCAAGGTCCATTGCATCAGCAAGATAGATTCGATTGCATGCTTTATTTTTCCTGATTATATCTATGGCCGCCTCCATAATCACGCTAGAGAGTGGTTGTCCCTGGTTTTTTACTAAATTCTTTAATTCATCCAAGGATAGAGATCCTTCGTTTGGTAGTCCTAACTTATGGAGTATTCTTGATTTGAAGATCCGTCCTAATTGCTCTGTCTTCTTCTGAGGTTGGTCCGAAATTATTGAATTCTTTTCAATGTTTTGTTTTTCTTTTGATTCAGCGTCCTTTAATGCATTTCGGATTCTTTTATCCCCTAGTGTACACGCCAATATAAGCCTGCATCCCCAGCATGGAGAATGATATTCATTTAGTTGAGGGGGTTTTGAATCTTTTGAGTGACTACAATTGCTGAGATCATCACTTGTACAAATTTTGCAGATCATGTTTATGTTTGTATCAGAGATTTCCCTATGTCTAATTGTATCTTCTAATATTTTGCTTCTCTCAGCCCAATTGTCAAAGCTGTTAAATCCGAGTTCCCTGCAGAAGAGGAGCATTGCGATTCTATCATTTGTAGGTAGATTAAAATAAATCTTTTTCCTTTGATTCTTTTTGGACTTAGATTTATTTAAACAATCAAAAAACAAATCGATCAATACCTTTGATTTGATCGTGACGGTGGTGAGATCCCAGGACGTTATATTTGAAATGACCTCAGTTAGATTTTCCTCACTACTTAAAAAGGACTTTAAACCAGATAGTGCAGCTAAACACTTTCTAGCCGCCGCTTTCTGTCTGCCACATCTGGCGCAGCATTTGTGTTGAAGAGGGATCCAGAATGGTTTATGTTTTTCAAAGGTGCACCAATTACCTTTAGATACTCCACAGGTGAGGCCGGTGCATAGGGTAGGTGAACTCCAGGCCTGAATAAGCGATAATGTTTTCTTCTTCGGGTTGTTGATGGCCTTATTGGATTTAGAATCCGTCGTGGATTTTTTGACTGCTTGAATCTCTGCTCTTTTCTTTTTAATAGCATTGAGATTCAAATTGAATTCTTGCCTGAGATCTTTTTCGATTATCTTCGCTTTAGAATTTGCACATCTATAAATACTTAAGAATTTAATTTTGACAACCTCAATTATTTGAAGCCATAAGTCAAATAATTTCTTTACGATAGTTTTCGCTGTCTGTAAATTTAGCAAAGTGGAACAAATGTCTTTCAACTCCTCCTTAATCAAGCCAGAAAGAGTATTGGGGATTAATCCCATGTGCATACAATCAACTACGCCTGCATATTTATCTTCCATCTCACCATCTGCAAGGGCAGTGCTGAATCCAAAGATTGGTAGCAAAATAATAGTCCTTTTGCTTCTGCATTCATAAATAGATTCTGCGTGAACCCTTGTCAGCCAATCATCTATTGATAAATAATTTTTCCTGGCTTGAACCGATTTGACTAGCCTGCCAAAATCCAAGTCTCTCAGTTTGCATAGCTCTGCATTAACTTTCTGTATTATTCTGGCCTTGGCCATTATACCCCCGAATTTTTCAAGCTCGTCTAACCAATTCCAAAGACAATCTTCGATGAGGTAATCCAGTCCGTTTCTGATGATTGAGAGTTCTGTACAATCGCAAAAAAATACTGCATGTCTTCTGTTTCCTCTTAATCCTTTTCCAAGTTTACATTTGGTTTTCGGATTTGCATCTGATTGAAGATCACACCAAGAACATCGCAAATTCTCTTGATTCTTCACTAATTTAGAGGGAGAGTTAGAAAGAATTTGATCTAAACTATCATCTGCTTTTTCGATTGCGTTTTTCCGACGTAGCTCAAGCCCAATTCTAGTGACCAGTGACTTGTATATGCTTCTCGTGTGACAATTCATGAAACCTGAGGCGGCCCTATACCATCCCGAATTTGGGTTCATATTTTTTAAGCTTTCGCTGGAGAAGTCCCACATGCGAAAAACTAAACCCTGTGTTTCTTTTCTGCATAGTCTCAAGAGTCTGTCCGCTTCTAACTTATTTTCAATAAATTTTGTTAATTTTTTATCGATGCATTCACCATTCCAAGTAAAATGGAATCTGAGGATTGAACATGGCGTGGAGATTTTGTATGGGACTGTTGAAGGGAATGAAGGTATGTCAGAGATATTTTTTTTCATTGCTAAATCTGCAGCATAATCCGCCCAATGATTGCAGTTGGAGATAGCGAAATTCGGCACAATATTCTGATATCTACAAGGATTTATTTGGGAATTGCCGTCATTTGTAAGCTGATGTGAGTCAACTTTTATAATTTTCCTCAATTTGTGCTCGTCATTGTATGATTTAGCCCAGGTTTTATCTGCTTCTGATCGAGAGGATTCAATATGCCAGAGCTTAGAAACTTTGTCGAGCTCGTCCAAGCGTTCTTGTAAGATTACTAGATTCTTGTTAAGGCTGTAAGATTCATCATCTTCGATTTTCCTGGACCAGATGCGTATATCTTCAAACCTATTTAACATCCTTGTCCCTATTCCCTTGCCCATGCCATTAAGCACTTCTCTGACGAAGTTTCTATCTCTCACTTTGCCTGTGTCTCTGAATTGTAAAGCTCTTTCCCTCATGGATACGCTGTCGGTAATAACGCATCTGGGTATGAAAGGATCAAGCATTTCTTCTTGCATACATAGCCCAGTTGCTTCCCCGTGACCTATGTCGGCCCTGCTACTTCCATAATGTGAGGGGAGAATGTTGCATCTCGCCAATAGTGGAATGACTGGTCTGTCTTCCCACTCTCTTGACCCAATTGTTTCACCGTCCCTGATATCAAGGATGCAAAGTACTGTTGCAGCAGTAGTTTTAGAGTTCCCTTCTGAGAAGTCTGCCTCATGTCCACCATCCGTCGCAATCAAGATGGGACTGCCAGAGTTCAGAATCTTATTTTCAATATGAGTTATTTTTCTTCTCTTGCCTTTTCCTATAATGCCTGGCATATTATCTGAAAATAAGTCTAAAGTAATGCTATTTTCAATTTCTTCCCATACCAATTGTTGTTCAAGGTAGTTGTTGTTAATGAAGTAATTATCCTCAATATTATTGCATGAAATATATGGAATCCAACTGGCATTTTTATCCGATGGCTTGGTACAATAAGGATTGAAACACCATTCCCAAAACCAAAATTCGCCAGCATAATCCATTTTTCGTTGTGCAATTGCGTCTCTCCACCAATTATATAATTTAGTGCCTCCCTCGTCCTTCTCGATTTTTAAGATATTTTCCGCATTGCTTTGCATAGCCCTAACTAAGGAACACGCACTGTTGAGATATTTTCCGTAGATGCAAAACTTATTGAACTCCTTTCTACCCTTTGAAATGATTGCTTGATCATCTTTACATTTGAATCTGCTGTCACCGATTGAAAAAATGTTATAGTGTTTACAGATTTTGGGGAATATATAATTCGCTAAACCATCAATACTATCTCTCAAAAATATGCCCAAGCTAGCTAATTTTAATATGCCGTCATAAATATGATTGCATGAGATATCTTCATTTATGGGGGTTTCTTTAACTGCGTAGAGTCGTCCTCTTATGGCGCCCGAACTTAATTGGGATCCATTTAGTTCTACTTCAAGTTCTCTAGCCACTGCTAAGATATTTGAGTCGACAATGGACTTAATTCCTCCTCCTAATTGATGTTTCTTAAAATACAATCTGTGCTTAGAATCTGAGGAGCTCAATCCTCTAGATTTGCTTATTTTTTGAGAAATTAAGGAATCACATTCCTTTAATTTGATGAGATCGTAGTTGAATTGTAGAGGTGCAAAGGAAGGGACAGATACCAAGAATGTGTTTATACAGTATTTCTGTGGTACCATATGCATGTTATGTATAGCTATTTCATTTATTCTCGTTTTTAATTTTTTTATAACCTCCAACTGGGATTTTGATGTATCTGCGTTAAGGTCAGAGGTCAAACCTAAATGTCGGCAGTGACATGTTTTTGTGAGCTTTTTCACTTTATTAACTTCGTCCAGGTTCAATGCTCCATTAGATAATTTGTCTTTATCATCGGGTCTTAATGTACATTTAACTGGTATAATCTCTTTAATTGGTGCATCTTTAGTGAAGCTCCAGGCGAAGCTTTCGAATTCTGGTAAGTTGACAATGGAATCAATTTTTAAATTAAAAAAACTTATATCGCATTTTGTGCCTTTTCTACCCAATTTTAGGACCATAGAAAGGTCGCCTGTCTGTTTTATAAGTTGTTTTACCGCTGCTATTAGTTCTTCGTCCGTAACAGCTGTTATGAATCTAGTATTATCGTCACAATAGCCAACCCGATAAAGTTTAAAAATTCCATCCCTTGGGTCTTGTTTAAAAAAATAATAGACATACTTTTCTCCTTTATTTTTACCAAAGCAGTCTTCCATGATATGATCCCACATGTCATGCTTAAATTTGATTACAAGGTTAGCACAACGAGGACTGTCGGGATTTCCTTGCTCAAGGCCACAATTCATTTTTGTAATCACAATTCCTTTGTCAGTAAAGATTTCGATTTTTTTATCATCCAAACATGAAGCTTTCAATTCAACCCATCCTTGATCAGGGAAACCATTTACTATATGCGCAGCGAGGATTATTTCTTTTTCAACTCGGTCGAAAAATTTTTCCTCGTCTTCGTCAAGTTGGCAAGCGGGGAGGCCACTTTCGGCCACATCTTCTTTGAAACATAATTCGGTAGTTACTAGAGAAGCGCATCCCAATTCTGGTCGATAGGCCGTTACTCCTGGATGAAGAATATCTGCTTTTTCCATTGCGCTAGTTAAATATTTTGCCATAATGCCATTTACGAAACAAAAAATATCATGGCAAAGAGATATTGGTCGTGTTTCGTTTGCTTTTCCAGGTTTTGGGATTGGGTGTCTAGATATAGTTTTGAGGCAATTAGGAACATATCTTATTACAAGCATTAATTCGATGAGTTTAAAGAGACAGTTTTGCCAATATATATTGAATCTGCCAATAACCGCCATCTGGAAGTTTTCATATCTGGCCTTGCCAGGAATGCCACTGATTCCCTTTATAAACGCATCCCATATTTCCTTCCTTTTATTCATGATGCCTGAAAAATAATCAATACCGAATGGATAATGGAATTCTTTTTTTATAGGAGGTCTGATAAATAATTTCGCTATATGTTCACCATGCGCTTTGATGAATTTACTTTTTAAATCTTTGTCTATTCTTTTGCCGTTGTAAATTAGATTTTTAACATCCTTTGCTAACATTTTTCTGTTTGGTTTTAGTTTTACACCTCTCAAACCAGCGTTACCACTGTGTACTAATTCAGCAAAGAAACATGTTTCTTTGGCTTTTGACGAAGACATCCATTTGCCATGAAAATCTCTTGTAGCGGTGAGCTGTTCCAGTTCATTTTCGCAGTCTCTCCAAATCCCTGTTTGTTTATCCTTGATTAGGTTGTGTACTGTGGGGGCTTCTCTTATAACATGTTTTATTTTCCTAGCAAAAGTTTTAAAATCCGATGTTAAAATGAGATACACAAGTTTCATCCTTTTGTAAATTTTTTGAGCATTGATGATTTTGTAATGAATGTTCAAAAGTTCTACTCTAGCGTGATTCATTTCCGAAATGATCATCTCAATTTCTTCATTGCCATTCTCTAAATTACCAGCGGAAAGGGACGAACTAGCTTTTTGTACGGGATTGGTCCATTCCACCATATTATCTGAGAGAAATTCATAAGGATCATCGTCCGGATCTTTTAGGACGAAAGGTTGGTTACAGCTTGCTTCAGCAAGAAGTCCGTTCGCAATTCTAATAATGTTAGGAGTCACGTCGAAAATCTCGATTGGCTTATCCGCGATAAGTTTTCTTGATATTTTATTTTTGGCAATGTCCGCAATGTTTGATAACTTGTCACCAATCTCCTCATTGGGGATACCACTTTTCCTAAGTTCATTATGAGTAATGTGTCGGATCCATTCATTTTCTTCCTCAATCAAGTTATTGTGTATCTCCTGGGCTTTAGAAGCTAGAGTGTCAACGTTCAAAATTTTGTCGAAATCTTTTGTAAAATTCATGTCTAAAACATTCATAATCTTTGTTCTATCGATGCCTGCAGATGAGTTGGCAATGTGCTTAAGCCCGTTTATTACTTTGCCAATTTGCCTTCTTTTAAATTTCACTACTTCATTCGAATATCTTAATTTGGTGGTTGTAGGAACCCCCCAAAAAGCGGGGTGAGATAAACCCCTTTTAAAATGATTTCTTTTTTGTTTTGCTTGGAGGTTCACATTAGCATGTCTATCTAAGGCTAACTTTTTCATGACCTTGTGGGTGGCAGATAAAAATCCTTTGGTATATTCTTCTAGTTTACAGAAATGTTCATCATCGGGAATAACCAAATTATTATTTTCCAAATTCATTTCTTGCTTGTCACCTAAGTCATTAACGTCATTCCATAACCTATCTGTGCCTTGTACGACCGGAGCTAAAAGAACTCCACTACAATTTGAATCCTCATTAGTTAATTCCTGTATCTTATTATAAAGTAAAAGCTGGTCTGTCACTTTACTCGATCTGAATCTTTGACTATCAAATTCTAGCTCGCACTCCTCATTGTTTGCTTCAAATTTTCTTATTAATGGAATTCTAAAGATCTCACCGTAGTCATATTTGGTGGTTATATCTCCTACGACTGTATTGTTTGAATCGAACCTTAAGATGGTACAAAAGATTAATGAATGATCCGAAGGGAAATAATTTCCCCCTATGTCTTTCAGTATCGCTGCGGAATCACCAAACCATTTATTAAAATATTCGTCTTGAGGGATGAAGATATGATCTATTCCTCTATGACTATCTCTGCCCATTCTAGTCCAATACGGCTTATCCACAACTTTATCCCTGACTATAGATCTATGAGAATTTAGAAGTAGTTTGACAATACCATCGTTATTCGGGGGTTTTCTATAAGGACCCCAATTGTCAATATCATCAGTTGATATAGTTTCCTGCAAGTCCCCCAATATGATAATACAAATTCCTGGATATTTGTTATTCCATTTATCGAGGGTCTTTTGAATTATACTTTTCGTTGTACTTTTGATTTTATCTTTGTCAATACCTGATTTAGATTTGCCTCTTCCAGATACAGCATAACAACTTATAAAACCAAAAATTTGTTGGATATTATTTAAATCTTGGCCGAATTTGAACATGAGAGTGATGACTCTACCTTCCTGATAGCAGAAATGTTCTTCGCAAATTTCTTTACCACCCCATTTGACATTGTCGATTAAAATTACTTGGTGTTTATGCTCAATGCACCTGATTCTGACGCTATTCAGTTCGGTTCTTTTCTTAGAGATCCAAGAATGATTTGTTTTATATTTGGAATCCAATGGCTCTTGAATGCATAACAAAGTTATGTTTTCCTTAAGCATAAGTTCCGCCCCAATGATATATTCATATCTATTTTGAACATTAAAGGATGCAATTTTGTCAATAATGGAATTATTGATCGTTTGTGCTATAGGTGATGTTTTACTAGATCTATTCAATTTTTCATTTACATCAGAACTTTTGAATTCGTAAATAACATTTTCGCTGTGTTCACTACTTAGAGATAGAGTTTCAGGACAAAAATCTTCGACGATGCTATCGGAGTTATCTGATACATCT
>Ga0209092_10001981_pt1 | contig 19305 bp, 13 predicted proteins | sample FraStrMetagenome_FD_187446 | JGI IMG/M metagenome (GOLD analysis project Ga0209092, IMG submission 187446) | Marine eukaryotic phytoplankton communities from Arctic Ocean - Fram Strait ARC3M Metagenome (SPAdes) (version 2) | ecosystem: Environmental > Aquatic > Marine > Oceanic | place: Fram...
CACTTCAGAATCAATATACAGGACGTATCAATACTATCAAAGGAAATAGTTGTAAAACGGTCCCTACCTATTTTCAAACAAATCCTCAAAATTCCTGTAATTTATTACACGGATCTAGTTTATGTCCAACTGATAATATTGATTTAGTCCAGCATGCCGAATGTGGTGTGATATTGACTTCAACCGCCATGTCCTCCATTGAGGATCGGGATGTTTACTTTGGCCCCACTGCCCAATGGAGAAAACTGAGAACACAAGATTGTATTGAAGATATTGTTTGTTTTTCGGAAGATGAGAGACGGTTGGACAAATCCTATATTTTTGCCAAGGAACAGGCTGTTATTCAGCACGAATTTTGTTTTGCTATCGTTACAGGAAAATGTATGAAAAGGAATCCTAAGATGGAGATGGATGGAACAGTATATGAAAGTCAATCTTGCATTCTAAAGAAAAGTAAAGCAAAAGAAATTTTGATTCGATTATGTCCAAGTCACACAGTGTCTATTCCAGATTAGTAGATACATATGATAAATGCTTGATAATTATGATATCAAGACACTTTCATCCTATTGAAAAGGTTCTGTTCACTATAAGAATATACACCGGACGAATAACATAGCATATATGATCCCACAAATTAATGTTGAACAAAAACAAATAAAAGGTATGAGATCTATGTCATGGGTGATAGATACAACTGAAATATGCCAGAAAGTTCCAGTGTAATTAAAAAATGATGCGAAATGTTCAAGTGCATTTTCGACTTTCTCCATAAAGTAGGCATATCATTAAAGATTAGTGAAACGGGAGGAGCTATATTGAAACAACAGGAATCAAATGTTATGTGCTTTTTGCATTAACTGCATACCATTTATAAAACTTGTGATGTTAAAAACAACAACAAACAAGTAGCACTTTTAAGCCAATGCGATAGCTTTGCTCAAACACTCATTTGAAAGATTGTCAAAACAAATGATTTTACTTTTTTATGATTATAATTCATCCGAAATCCTTTATAGAAACATCCTCCTACGCTTGTTGTTTCTCCATCCTCATTGTTCGAATCAATTGTCACGATTTTTTAAATATTAACATATAAACATGGAAAGATCCTAGTATTTTTCGATTCTTCCGTCGGGATAGTTTTGTTGACTTCATTTATTATAATAAAATTAAATGGAAATGACCATTCGCTTTTTTGAAGACTGCTTTCATAAAAATCCTGAAGTCTTATTTCTCAGTGTTGAGTACTGATTGACTTTTTTGGAATGTCTCCTACGGATCTTGAAACCGGTTCTTTATTTTTATTTTTTTGACTTGAACAACTTAAGATCTGTTCTTGAGATGAAAACTCAGAATGAGAATAGGTACCGTATATGGATTAATATTGAGACTGCTTCTTTATCTTGGCACAAGTGGATTTAAATGTTCATAGACATATTTAAATTAGAGTGTGGTGCCATACGTAAAAAGTAAAATATCCAAACGAGGACATAGCAAGAAAATCGCCTATCGAAAATGTTCCATCTTTGTTGTTATATAATACTTAAGAAAAACTGTGTTTCACAGCATTCATTTTTTTCTAAAAATTTCGGGATACAAAAAAATATATAGAACGAGCAGTTTGTAAATGTATGTAGGATGCAGTATGTCATGAAACCATGCAGATAAACGGATAAAAAATACTCATGCATGTCTACATTGATCGCAGAAGTTCCCATCTTTACATACATAGATACGATTGTCTTGCTAAACAATTTTGAAACACTTATCAGTCACGTTTTCAGAATGATGTAGTCATTGTTCTAGACTGGTTTCTACGTGGTCCCGATATCACTTATATTTCTTAATTCTTGCGCCTTCTTAATCAGAAGGACCAAAAAAATAAGATGAGGAGTTTGACCATTAGAAAATCCTCTACGATAATGACCCTGATCTAAAGGGAATCATTAGAGATCCAAATCAACCGCTGTCTAGTTCTTAATTTCAGTAAAACTATATCGAATCTAAATTAGTTCCAAAATCCTAAGTAATTTATTTTAATCATAGGACACCATTTCCACAATATGATTCCCGGATACCAATGTGAAGACCTTTCAATCGTAAAAGGCAACTGAATCTATCCTCAAGCCTCATCTAATGTCCTTATACACGATCTATCTCTGGCATCCAAAATACATCCCAGTATTTACACGCTGCCAAAAAGGAGCACGCTTTATTGTAATATCGATAAAAGATAGTCGATAGCTGTGATTCAGTGCCGTATGAGTGATGCTAAGGATGAAAAGAAAATAAACAGGGCTGATCATATCATACCAAATATAAATGATGTCTTGTGTGGTCGTGGAAGTGGAGTGAACTCATCTTCAGGTAACATTTACTTTCGTCAACTAGTTAGAGGAAGGAAAAGTGAATATAAGCAGGCAAAAAGGCACTTGAAGATTCCAATCACAAAAGAAATAATCAAGAAGATTAGAAGTCTGGATCCACCTGGGAGGTTCTTAGCTCGCGATGAAGATAATGAGTGGAGGGAATACTCTAACGAACAAGCAATGATTAAAACTGCGCAGGCACTAAGAGAAGGTGCCACAAAAGCTGAACGAAATAGAATGTTTCTCAATGGAAAAGATGGGGACTCATCGCCTCCTTCTAATCCCATTGATTCTTCTTTCCAGATACGGCAAGGCCTCGTGCCTTCAGCTGCACTGTATAATAGAACCCACATCACCTTGGCTGATTTAAATAATTTAAACAATCCATACGCGGGCCATTCAAATATGGCCGTGTTTGATGATTCTCCTGACAGAAATTCGTCTGAGAATAGATATATTCACGCGTACATGCAGACACAAAAAGATCCAATCCTATTGTGTGAGAATCGAACACATCAGCTTCATTCCCCGGGAACAATCTCAGAAAAATTATTTCCTAAAGTACAAATGCCAAGTTTACATACAGTACAGTCACTAGCCATTCCCCAAGATGTATCAAACGAGCGATTCGACGATGCTGATGAGAATATTGAGATGCCGATCAAAATATTGATGGAGTCAGTTCAAATGGGTAGAAGACGAAAATATTTAAAATGAATAATAAAACTTAATTATTCTTAGTAAACTTAATCTTGTCGTCCAAAGGAAACATATCGGCCAATGAATTAAGCAAACACAAGTGTTGCAAATCCAATGTGATGTTAGAAAAGATACAAATGTACATTAGAATGATTTTAGTAAGGGCATTTTTCAGGGTGAAAAGGTAGAAATTTTAGTAAAAAGCTAGATCTTCAATTTGATATTTGTTAATTAGCCTTTCCTCGAGAGGACTAGATATTCATTAATGTATCATAAAACAAGAGCCTCAAATTGATATCTTATTCGTGAACTTAAGTATAGTGATCTTTATGTGTGTGCCTTGTTGGGAATCAATTACGATCTTTTTAAATTAATTACTTCTTAGAAAATATACATTGCACGATTTGAACGCAGTCATGAATGACTACTCGAGTGTTCCTTTTTTACTACTTCATGATCCCGTTAAATGGGCTTCCCATAGATATAAAGTAAGAAGGTCAAGGCCCGTTCATGTGGTCATTACTCGAATATTTTTTTTGGAATAGGTTTTATTGATCAGCAGATTCCTGAAAGTATAATGTGGGGAATAGGTTTTTTTGCCATGAAGAATTTCCTTTATAAGCATTGTTGGCTCTGTAAAATCATATGAGATTTACAATAACTTACTTTCTATTTTCACGACTAGCTTTTTTTGAATGGCCTGAATATGTTTTTGCGACAACCTTCTTGTCAGGTTTTTCCGATTCCTGAAATAAAAAGCCTTTTGTTTGTCATGCATATGTGGATTACCAAAGCGTATTTTTTAATCACATAATTTAAATTCCAAGAAATCGGAGAACCAAACATCATTCTAATGATTCTCTGTGGATCAAAGAGAAAATGAAAATATGGCTCTGAAACCAAAATGATAAAATATTGTAGTTCATTCAATTCTTTTACGTACAAAAACCTTTTGGTATGATTTTCTTTTTTTTTGAACCTGCATGAAAAAGTGACCTGCTGAAAGAATTGGTAGGAAGCACTTGTTTCTTTAAAGAGTCCAATTTCTCCCACTATAAAATTTCTTTCATAAATGTAATGATGCAGTGCCCTGAACATATCAAACTAAATTACGACAACTAACTAATACATTATCGGATAATGAATCTCACTATAAAAGTATTAAGTTGGAATGCAAATACCTATAAATAGTGAATCATGAGACACCGAGCGTTAAGAGTTATCTGTTGTTTGTAAGTTCATGAAGATTTTAAAATGTCTAAAAAAAACTGTCACATATTCCTCTGGTTCCATCCCTGTTTCAATGGGAGGCAAGTCTTTCAGTAAGCCCTTCATCACTTGAGAATTTTCTGCCATTCCAGAGACTTTCAATATATGTTGGAAGACTCGATGAGCATCACGTTCCGCACCACACCTTTGAGATGCAATAGCAAGGCTTGGTTCTAAGGCATAGGTTTGGTGATACCAATAGGCAGGAATGATAAGCAAATCACCTGGTTTTTGCACGGTCGTCCAGATCATATTCACATCCTCCGAACGAGTATTTCCATCATTGCTATTGTTGTGAATATTACTTTGCAGTTGATTTGGATCCTTTGCAATCTGTTCTAGATATTGACATTTTTCAGATTCTTCCATTTGCGACAACATGTGAGCAGAAGGAATTTCTTTAGATCGTTTGGCAAAAAGAGATTTATCACTTTGCCATCCAGCACTCAATGGTATGCTTGGTGTATCTTGATCAAGATGATCATTATCATCATCACTCCAAGCAATAGAATTAAGTCTATAGGAATCTAAAATATCATCCATTATTGGAACTCCACTAAAATCACCCTCCTGCACTTCTCTTTCATTTCTATTCGGTTGTGTTGGTGGTTGATTTGTATACAACGGTGGTGGAAGAAACCTCCATATCTTTGTCCCCTCTAGACATAAACTGGTACCTGTCCATTCAAATGGATCCCGATGAAGTGTCGATGCAGCTCCTTCTCCAGCAAGAATAACACAATCCGTGGGTTGAATATCTGGTGGAAAATAGGAAAACCAATCTGGATCAGGAGGGTCATGATTGGTTTGAAAGATAGATTCTTGAGTTTCATACAGAATTTGCTGCATTTGCGATACAATATCGTTGGGATCGTCCTTCTCTATTGGAGGAGGATTCGACATTGGTATTGTATCTAAAAGTCCTTCACAAAATGCAAATATAGCATCGTCATGAGATGATTGCATCATAAGATCAAATGCTTGATGAAGTGTACAATCATAGAGAGTGACTATTGGATCATCATTTTTTGTATTGGTTGTTTTCATAGTACGTTGTTTCCGTTGCACTTGTATTTCCGTAGATCCTAATGTCGAAGCTATGATATCACAAAAGTTTTCACAAACTGATGGAGGAAGTGCATTTTCTACAATGACAGGAGTTTCATATTGGAATGTAGATGTGGATGTCTTTTCGTTTCTAGTATGGAAGTAATGTTGATTGGGTGAAAAATCGTTCACTGATACTCGTGGAATCTCTTTTGTTTGAAATGTTTGCATGGAGCTGGACAATGATGATGATGAATATGATGATAATGAAGGTGGTAAAAAAGATGTCAATGCCATAACATCAAGGAATGCATAAGATGGAGATATAAGATGGGAGAGTTTTAGGAAAAAAACGATACCAAACTTGAACATAATAGGAAGAATATTTACTATATATTGAATTGTCGTCTTTCTGAAAAAGATGGGAAAGGGAATGTGACAGCCTGTCAGCAGTAGTTCACAAATCAAGAACACTCATTTTTTGATGCAAATCTAACGGAAGCAAAACCATTTTGATTCATTTCTTGGATGGTCCCGTAGCAACAACTATAACAACATATGGGAATCTACAGCAAGTCTCTACTCTGCGGTAGTTCAGAGTGGGAACGGAGAATAAGCAATCAGCCGTGTAAATGACCCGGAAACTCTCTCTACCATATACCATCGAGTCCATTTTTATTTACGATTCAATTTCAATATCAATATCAATTCGCAAGAACAATTATTCTATTAGTTATTTATGTTTTTTATTATTTTTGGAAGGTATAAAAAAAGATAGTCCTGCTTTCAAATATATCAAAATGATGTCCTCAAACTATCAACGAAAAAAATCAAAGCAACCACAGCAGGATCTCAAGATCAAATACTTTCTCATATTTGTCATCCTCCTTACCTTTTTTCTCATACAACATACCGAATTTTTCCATGTAACATCCTCCACGGATGTTTCTACTATTTCCAGCAAGATATCGGATGGAAACTGTTTAGCATCGTTTGGGACCTATCAAGGTAGCATTTATACCACTACCGCATCCTCCGATGGGAGTGGGATGACCACGATGGGTCAGCCGAAATGTCTCATAGAATCAAAATGGATGAAACTGATGCAGCATACTGTTCAAATACAAACCAAACATCCACAAACTCCACAGAGCAGCAGCAGTATCCAAAATACAATAATAGATGACTGGTTATTTATAGATTATCATGATCGAATAAATGTCTTAGTACAAGATCCACTCCAACCTGACAATTTCTTGATAATGAATCAAACAAAGTATTCCCTGGAGGCCAAATATTCATTGGCCATTGTGGGTGGCATCATAGAACCTAACGAATCAGCCGATCATGCAGCCCATAGAGAAGTCAAAGAAGAAATGGATCTTTCCTGTCTCTCCATGAAATCCTTAGGAAGATTTCGCACAGATGTAAATCGAGGGATGGGTTGGGTCCATAGTTTTCTAGCCACGGAATGTTCACTGGATCCATTTCGACTGTCAGATCACATGACAGATGATGCTTCCAAGGAGGAAGTAGGTGCTGCTGATATGGAGCGACAACAATTCTTATCGCTTTCCAAATATCAATTGAAAGAATCGGTCCTGCGTGGAGAATTCATGGAAGTTCAATGGTCGAATACTGTCTCATTAGCACTTTTGCATTTATCATAGAAACAACTTTTATCATTTACATCATGTCCGTCACCATCTAACAAAGGAAAGTAGCTTCAATATCATTCTTGTTTTCCTTACACTCACTCATCAATGCCAATGTATAAGTATAAGTATAAGCATTTGTATAACTTTTGCTTTATCATTATCATGTTTTGTCATTATTTGTATTTATGCTTTTGTGTAGGAAAGGAAAGATGTTGTGTGATTTGTTAACTGCTACCACCATACATTTCCTCAAAACTTTCCATTCTCATGGGCATTTTCATCAAACCTTCCAATCCTTCCGCAGGAGTTTGTTTCCCCTCCAATATATTGGCAACACCAAACAAAATAGGATATTTCAAGTCCAGTCGATAACCTTTGCATTTTTTCTTAATCATTTTCACGAGGGCGATGGATGTGTCTACCCCTTCGGCCACTTCCGTTGTAGATGTTAGAATTTCCGTCATGGATTCACCTTTTCCGAGACGGTATCCAAAGGATCGATTTCGTGAAAGTGGTCCAAAACATGTTCCAAAAGTATCTCCCACTCCTATTTCGTATATATGGAACATCCGAATGAAATGAAATGAAATAAAATGTTGGATGCTGCAAAATAACCATTCAAGAAATATGCAAACCAAAGATCAATTATTTACCTGATAAACCAGCAATGGTACTTGGTCTAGCACCTAAGGTCAACCCCAATCTTCTCATTTCTGTGCACCCTCTGGTCACTAATCCACTCATAGCGTTCGTTCCTAAACCTAAACCTTCACACATTCCAGCCGCCAAGGCAATAACATTCTTAACTGCTCCCCCAATTTCCACACCCATAACATCTTTACTTGTAAACACCCTAAAATTATCGGAACTAAAAAGATCTGCCAAATCTGCTGCGAGTAGCATATCTTCACTCGCAATCACCACCGCTGTCGCGACACCTTCACAAATTTCCCTTGCAAAACTAGGTCCACTCAGAAAGGCATATCCTCGATCAGCTCCTAAGCATTCTTTCAAGATATCCGCCATGAATCCCAGACTACTTGTTTCTATCCCTTTGCTAGCACTTAACACAGGTGTCGCAGCAGGTATGTAATCTTTGACAGATTTCAAAAATTCTCGTGAAAATTGGACTGGTACAGCATGAATAATGTAGGTAGCATCGGAGCAAGCACTTTGAGGATCTGTCGTGGCACGTATAGTGGAGGGTAGAGTAATATCCGACATATATCGAGGATGTTGATGTTGTGTATTAATACTGTTTGCAACTTCCGTAGATCGAACGAGCAAGGTGACGGGAATGCCTTTTCTTCCAATCACAGTGGATAGCGCTAGACCAAAATTTCCACCTCCGAGTACAGCGACACGGACTGGAAATGGGGGAGGTGGAGAAACACAGGCGGATGGTGTTGCTGAGGAAGAAGATAGGTTCATAAGAAGTCGCGTCATCCTTTTTGTGGGAAGCGATTTTCTTATTTTCGACTTGGGTGGAAGCGCATTGTAGTTTGTGGAGAACATTTTGGAGGATCTTCTACTGGACGAAGAGTCATATTTCAGAAATGGAGTAGTCTGACTTTGAAAACCAGAAACAAATGTACTTTGCTGTATGACACACCAGGTAAAGCTTATACTTATTGTCAAGATGATGTTGCGCCACCTTTGTATTTTTAACATGTTTGATTTTCTATTTTTGGTAGAGCTTATGAGATTTATTCGGAGCTTGTAGCTTGCAAACTTTCGATGAGTCGATTGTTCACCCTTTCTTCCACCCTGCTTCACTATGTAGTCACTATTCACAATTTCAAAATTCAATTTGTTCAAGTGGAAAACTGTTACCGTTCTCTTTGACGTTTGCGTTTGCGTTTGAATTTGAGATTGAGTTTGAGTTTGATTTAGATTTTGACTTTGAGTAGCGAAAGCCTTCTACAGACGATAAGAGATTGAAATCCAAGGGGCAAAGGTTCGAAGTGAAGGGTATCAAAAGGCGCGTATACCTTGCGCTTTGAAACTTTGATGAAGATTGACCTCTCTAGCTAGTGACGTTGGAGTGTAAGTAGAGTACCTAGTGTAGTTAACTTATCACCTCTAAACTATCCCACCTAATCATTTCATCGATTACGTTTTCAACTTGATTACTTCTTTCCTTCCTTACCTTATTTGACAACTAGAGAAGAGTACCTAACTAAATATTTCCAACACGTGTAATTGAGAACATACTCACTATCTCTTTCTTATTTTTTTAGTTATTGTCGACTATATTGAAAGACGTACGTTTCATTTTTCCTCCTCCTGAATGACGTCATATTCGACAACCACAAATGGAAATGAATGAGAGACTAGATAAGAATCAACATCCTGTATATAGGACATAAGACTTCATATTGATGTTGGGCTATTATTTTTATTTGAATGTTTGTGCAAGCCGCCCTATATTTCATTATTTATGATTATTATTGTTGACATCCATGTCAAATCGTATAGTTGAGTGATCCAACATGGCATTCACGAAAATAAAATCTTTCCGTTTCTTCCTTGTATGTATCACGCTTCATAATATACAGGACATCCTAGCCAAAACACCATGGCAGAAATCATGTCGCACTTTTGGTTCTATTTTCTTGAATACACCCAATCAGTATGCTAGTTCTCACCTTCACATTCTACTCCGTGGGGGAGAAACTGTAAGAAATACAACTATTTCCAACACCACTCAAAACCTTATTTTTCATGCCACGAAGCCTGGTGATGGATCCTCCACAGATCCAGATGGCATCCCAAATCGATTTTTAATCATGCAAAAACAAAATAGAATGAAAGCAAAAAAAGCATTTGAAGCAACACTTTCTTGGAGGAGTCAATACAAAGTTGATTCCATCTTGTCAAGACCTCATCCTAAATACGACCAATGCAAATCCATTATATCTCATTTCTTCTCTGGGAGGGATGTTCAACAAAATCCTATCTTTGTACAACAACTGGGCAAAATACGGTTTGATTTAATCAAGAAAAACAATTTGACAGCGGATGATTTATTGTTGCACTATGTATATACACTTGAATATTGCTGGAATATACTGGAACCCAATATTACATCTGATGGAACAGAGGGTTTCATGACAAGTGTATTAGATTTAGACGGGGTAGGGTGGACTACTTTCCAAGACAAAGAATTCATCAAATTTGCCAAACAAATGGTTTCCATGATTAGTTCTCATTATCCCACTCGATCCTATAAGACCCTGATTATTAATGCTCCTAAATGGGTAGGTGCGGTCTATACTTTGTTTAAACCTTTGTTGCGGAAAAGTACTCGAGCTAAGATGGAAATTTTTAAACAAGGGTCCAAAGAGCAAGAAATAAGGTTGCGTGAACTTTTGGGTGATGGAACACCTGAGAACCTGATTCGAAAGACGGTGAATATGATTTCTTTTATTGATTGGAGTCAAGTAAAAGTAGAAGAACTGAATCACCCCGGTCCATTTTCTTCAATTGAAATAGAACTTCGAGATATTGTAAGTATCCATTCGGATATTTTTGCTTCGATGTATTTTATTGCATTCCATTCTCAAAAACCTTTATTTGCCATCCTCATCGTTGGATACGTTATGAAGTGTCTACATTGCCTGAAGAACAATAATATGACAATGAGTAAAGTTCTTGTTTAAAATACAAGACATTCACAGTTGTGCATTTGAAAACTGCTGACAGCAAAAATCCAATTGTTTCAAAATTGTTTCTTCTAGTAAAAATTATCCACTTATTACATGAAAGTATTTTTAGCCAAAATGTTAACGATGTGTTATCATCTGGAATATGTACATAAAAATCGCATAAACAAACATCCATTGCTACAGACAAAATGGATCAGTTATGACTGAGATGCGCTAACGAAAGAAATAATTACAAAATTATCGAAGCTCGAGATCGAACCTCTGGAGAAATTTCCCCTGTAATAGAAATGGCAAAGAATAAACCAGATTTGTACAATGCCGATTTGCTAGTGGAAAAAGCAGTCATGGACGGTGTATCTTCAATAATCTTTAATACAGTAAGAAAAATTACATTCATATTAGAATTCAAGCATAAAACGAATGCATGCTCAGAAAGAGTGTTACTTACTTCTCGGATAGCCATTTGTGCATCAGTTGAAGAACATGTTAAGGCCGCTGCTACATAAGCACCTTTTCCGTACTGAAGAATGTCATCTCTTAGATTAGGAGTGTCAGATGGATCATAGAGGCTCTTCATAATTTTGTACTTATCTGGGTCGATTCCTTTAATAGATGAGATATCTTTCTGTTTCGAAACCGCATCCATAATTGCTTGAATAAGCCTATCATCTTGGGATACGATTACAGCAGGTGCAAGAGTTTTCGCGAAATAAAAGTCAAGAACTTGGGAAAATTCAGCCACATTATCTGAAGATATAGGAACATCCTTAAGTTCTTTCAAAGTACCAAGCACCCTTTCATCACTATAGGGTGTTGTAATTACTGGATACAAGTTACCAAACAAACCATATTTCAATTGCATTTGTGTTCCGTTGGCTTTGCACTCCACAGTTGTAATTTTAGTTGAATCCTGTACAATAGAAGCTTCGATACTGTTGCTTTTGTCGCACTCTTGTTTCTTATAGTCACGAACGAGTTGGCACACGAAAAATGAAATCATACGTAATTCTTTCACTAATGGACGAGTATCACCACGTCCCACTGGAATATCAAGATGAAGTTTGCATTTAAATTGTAATTGATCGTTGATGCATTGTGTTAAATAAGTTTTTGCGAATTCCACACGATCATTTTTATCAACAGCAGACATCCTGATGCATTTAAGATTTTTGAACATTTCCAGGCGTTGCAAAGCTTCCTTGGGCAACGATTCCAAAGGGTAGTTGGATGTAAATAAAGTAATAAGTGAAGCATCCCCACTTATTCCTAGTTTTGCGTGGGTCAATATTTAATATAATTGTGACAGGAACAGAATTTAAAGTTTCGTACAAAAAAAGTATAACATGAAATAGAAATCGCACTACTTACCTCTCTTCCCTGAATTACGAGGTGCCTTCTTCTCTTCTTTTTGGAAATCGCCTAATCTCCCAGCAAATCTTTGACTCATCAACTGAGCTATCTCATACTGATGATGTTCCATTTTATTTTCATTTCCAGGATGATGACTATGATAATCATTTACAAATTCACTCCCAGCAGCCATTTCTTCCATACCAGCTACTACTAAACCAGGTTTTGTCTGGGTCAAGGTCATCCTGCGACCTTGGATGATGCTCATAACGCTCAGATCATTATTGTTGGGTCGTAATTCAAACTCTAATTTCAAATCTACCATAGGTTTGTTCAAATTTTGTTTGACGAAACGAACTAGAAGAGCGGAATCCATGCATTCTTCTAGTACAGTATGCAAGGCAGGGGCAAAGTGTTGCACAAAAGAAGATTTTCCAGCCCCAGCAGAACCGTAAAGATACAAGGAAAATGGATACTCGGGATCGAAATGAGCATTTCTTTTAATTTGGTTAACATTTTGACACAAAAATATGAGAAAAAACTAAAAAAACGTATAGCAAAATTGCAAATTTAAAAACTTACAATTGAAAGGGTACCAAACCTTCACGACTGATTCCAGAACGAAAGAAAGATTTCAATTCAGGTGATATTTGCTCTTGTAAGGTTTTCGTTGCGAAATAGCCCTGTCGTAGCAAATGCTTCCAAAATGACTCAATCATGCTATTAACCAACAAATGTACGCCTCCACATCCAGTACCATCATTCTGGGATTGTAATACGATGGGAAGAGATGGCAAGAAGGTAAAGGGTATTGGTTTATAGTGGTCAATTTGCGGATCATACAAATAAATAGTAATACGCTCATATTTCAGGTTATGAGGAGATGGTTTGAAGTAAATATCTTTGATGGAGGTAGAATGATGTGAAAGAAACAGATGCATATGAGCATTTGCATAAGTACAATTGTGCGTCCAGACACGATCATATTCTTTGTCAAGTTGTGCAAGTCGAATACGTGTATCTGATGAAAGTAAAATTGATTTGATTTGAGAGAGTATATCTGGAATTGTCATAATGAATGCTTCTATATCTTTCAAAACTTGATTCTGATCACTTCTAATTTGTTCCGTATTTGATACAGCTTTAGCAGTAGCATCAATAAAATAGAGGCATTTGGCGTGAATGGATTGAAATATAGATAACAGTTGTTTTGAGAACGTTTCATTTTTGAATGCTTTGGGACAAGCTTCTAGCAAACGATGACAATAGCATACCAAGCAGTAAATAGGTCGAATGGAAGTAGAATAGTTCTGCTCCAGTTGAGTCTGGTTAGGATGACAACCCATCATGCACAGGAGAAACACTTTTCCTTCCTTTATCTTTTCATCGCAATTACTTTCAAGAACGCAAGAATCTTTGTACACAGACAAAGCCTGGCGAGGAGAAGCTACTATTGATGTTCGAAAATCATGATTATCGAAAACTTTACGAAACGTTTTCAAATCATTCTTAATCTTTCCTACTGATGCTGCTTCAAGAGTAGATGCTACTTTTCTTTGGAAATAACCGTCCGAGGTCGCATTTGGGTTAATGATATAGTGTAGACATTGGTTAGCACCCAATAGAATGTTGCACAGATTCGAGGTACAATCTGCCTCCGGGTTTAGTTTTTGTTTTTTTCCTTTGGGTGCTTGTGATTCTATCATTTTTCCACAGTTGAGGTGTTGCGTGGACGTGCTGAATTATTTGTAACGATAATTAGTCCAAGGATTTTAATCTATAAAATCTTTGAAGATTTTGTATGCTTCGTTGCGATTGTTGTTCTTGTTTTGAAAACCTCGCAATTTTGGTGGGAAAGCAAAAGATCGTGTACATATATAATATACATAACGATATATGTAATTGCATACGCACATATGATCATATTACCGATAACGTCATTGGTAACGTCACTGAGTGCGTGAACCTGCTGTCATAACAATGTTTGTTAAAAGTACCTTTTTGGTAATCTTGGTAAAGCCGTTGCTCGAAATTTAAGCTCTTTTTTAAGATTCGCAAGGACTTTATCAAGATGAAGTTGCATCGCATGTGTCTTTTTTTTTCACGCCAGGAAAAGATGAACACAATTGCATTCACTTTCATACCTCGCAGGTTAAAGCTAACTGATTTCATGTAATACTAGGACCTTTATTTTTGTACTTCTTGATAATTGCAATTCTATCTAGCTATATACAAAATATATGGTTACACCAACGAGAGCACAGGGTGCTTATATACAGTACCGAGGGCTAAGCTGTCTTGAGCAATAAGTCATCCATAGCCTTGTAGGTGAAGGAATATAGTGTCTCAAAGCGTAAATATTCTTAGCGCTATGATAAAAAATGCACACACACACATAACTACTGGTATATGTATTGTCGCTTTCACAGAAGAGTTCTTCATGGGAGCAGCAGTTAATGTCTTTGCATTTGGCGATCACGAGTATTATCAATGCTGATGACATGGTCCAGCCTTTTATTCAGAAAAGAACTTTTCTTGTGTAGAAACGACAAAGAATCACAATGAGGTATCATACTTTATGTACGGTACCTATCAAGAAAAATTATTTTTGCTGATCAAGTAGAGAGAGAGCAATTTCAACTGTGCAAGCAGGGGTAACAAGAGAATTAATAAATGGATCCATGCTTGATGACATATGGTGTGAGCCTTCTCTATTTTGGGTGGCCTGTTGAATATAGATTGACGATATCAAGATACTGATAAGTCAATACATATGTATCAGGTATTTACAACCTTACGGAAGATATATGAAAAATGAATCTTGAATGCAACAGCAGTCTTGTCACTTGATACGCCCTGAACAAAAGTAGCTTTTCAATTTTTTGATATCCATATACGTACCTAAACTATATTTAATTTGTGAGAACTCAAGGAAGCAAAAACGTGTCTAATTATTTTATTATTATTAAAATATATAAGGCCCAGAATGCCTCCTAAGTGGGACTTGTTTTAGTCATGTTTATTTTTAAAACATTACTATCAAAATTTGTCTTACCAATCAGATCTTATTTTTCATTGCAACAATAATCTTTCTGATCTGAAACGGGCTCAAAAACATACTATGAAAGAGGGACGTATACAGGCTTATTGTTTTACCAAGTGATATAATTTTAAAGCGAAAAATGAGAAATAGTTTATTTTTGAGCCTTCTAGTTCCACTGATCCAGCTTTCCTCGACATCAAGCCAATCGCTGGATCGTGTGGAAATAAAGAAGCATTTGCGAAATCAACACATCTATTTTAGCTCTGAAGAAAAGTTCAATAGAAAGCTCACATCGGTAAGGTTAAAAATAAAATAACCAGAAAAATTGTTTGAAACTGACCTTGTTCATTTGTTTTTATTAACAGAACTGGGAATTAATAGGCGGAATTATCGAAGGCGACGAGGCTTGGGGCAGAACTGGTTATTCAACGGCGCTTAATGAAGCTGGCACGCGTTTAGTTGTTGGTTCTCAAAATGCCACAGCATCAGAAAACGGAGCGGCTAAAGTATACGACCTTGTAAACGATGAGTGGCAACAAATTGGTGCCGATCTGACACCTGGAGCACAATCTGCATTAGTTGGTTACGACGTGGATATATCGAAAGATGGAAGTGTCGTATTAATTTCGGCCCCATTTCACTCAAATTATCTTGACTATCAAGGTCAGGTTTTCGTGTATTCGTGGACTGGCACTACATGGATGAGCATTGGGCATTGGTATAGTATTGCAGGAGCAGCCGAGCATGATCAGCATGGATTCTCGATTGCCTCATCAAATTCTGGTCACAGAATAGCAGTGGGAGCTTCAAGTTCTTTACTCAACATCAATAATCCAAATGCAACTGCTGGCTTTGTAAATATTTGGGATTATGTTGGAAACAATAACTGGGTGATAATAGCTACACTGAATAGAGAATCAGTAGATGACTTTTTTGGATGGGATGTTGCCATATCGGGAAACGGTGCAATTGTCGCTGTGGGGACACCAAACCACGATGCGGGATATGCCAATTCGGACTCTGGTCATGTACAAGTGTACCAAGAGACCTCATCGCCTACTAGTTGGACTCAACTTGGAACAGATATTTCATCTTATGAAGATTCATGGTTTGGTATCACCGTAGCTCTCTCAGAAAACGGACTCCGCCTTGCTGCTGGAGGACATGAAGCTGACATAAATGGTGTAAACTCTGGCCATGTCGTAGTTTTTGACTATGATTCTTCTGCTTTGGATTGGGTTCAAGCAGGCCAAGAGATTTATGGTGTAGGGGTAGAAGATAGGGCCGGATGGTCTGTTACATTATCTTCTGATGGTAACCGGTTAGCTACATCTGCGCCTTCCGGTGGAATGAACGATAGAGGTAGAGTTAATATATATGACTATATCAAACCAGGTATTTGGGCGGATGCTGGTCCACCGCTTCATGGAATTGGTGTGGATGGTAAATTCGGATACTCTTTGTCGCTTTCAGGAGACGGAAACAAACTTGCTGTCGGAACTCCCAACGAATCAATTGTAGGACCCAATACTGGTAAAGCAACTGTATATGAATTTAGTTCATGGCATGTATACGACACTTGGATCCAACTTGTAGGAAGCAATTCGTTCGATGGTAGACTCAAGGTTGAGAACGAAATTGGTCAGACAGTTATAGTAGGGAATGTTGGAGTTACCTTGTTCGATTTCAACTGTAACAATGTAAAAATTAATAGTGGCCTGGAGGTATCTCTCGACCCAATTTCATATTCTTCCACTCCCCACGTATACTATGTAGATGTTGATCAAGCAAGAATTGGAAATGGAACTGACTTCGTTTTTTTCGATGCAGACTCTAATTCCACCGGTTCTATTAAGTTCTGTACAAGAGTTTCGTCTTATGAAACGTTACATCAAGGAACAAAAGAAGTTGCCTACCGAGAAACAAATTTCGATTTGAGGTTCGACTTGACAGATAATGGCTTTTTCATGGACACCACCATTTTCGAAAATGATGCTACTGATTTATCAACTGATGTACAGTCTGCCTTCAGTGTTGGAGTCTGTCAATGCGATAATGATTACACATGCCTGTCAACAACTCAAACAATTGAACAAGATTCAAGTCTTGTTATTTGCCTTGAGCCTGAGGGAGGGAATGATTCTGATGTAGTTGAAATCACCAACTTCAACCTCGTGATAGAGGCTGGTTCATCTGTATCGTCCAATTACTTTTCCTACTCTCCCGTCTCATTTGGAACGACCGCTTGGAAAAATGATGTACTCACTAAAGTGGAGCTAAAGCCGAATACGAACAGGATCAAGGTATCATCGCCGATTACTGCAGGGTTTTTCATTCAAGGTTTCAGCCAGATTCGTGCTGGTGGGAATGCCAATTTAGAGTTTGTCTCAGCAAAAGAAGAAAGATCTCCAAGTTTCAGTTTTTTCAGTATTGATCTTGAGCTTGCTGTAGATGATACGAATGCAGGATGCTTTAAGAGCCTCTTAGGCATTATTCAGCAATTATTTTAGTTATATTTTGTAAAAGCAAACAAGGTTTTTGGGTTTTTTCCTGCGAAAGTTAGTCGCGAATGGTGCTGTAATAGTTACTTAAGAGCACTAGCCCACACGTTCGACATATAATTTTAATATGCAATAACTTTATTTGGTTTCTTAGAGTTCGAAGAGTATTATTTTGTATCCTTCATTTGGTGGAATCATTCAAAAGTAATTATTTTTATCTACTTGGTTTAGCGGATTGACAATTTCCACAAAAATCTATTCTTTTATCATTGTATTTCGTTTCTTCAATAACTTCCGTAGTTGTAAGCAACTGGAGGCCACCTGAGAAAAATAAGAAATTGATTTCGTCTAGCGTGAGTATTTATAGTAAAGATAAATATATGAAACAAGTATACTTCAAATTCTGGTATTAAATCAATCTTACTTTGGTGGATCATATCCTCTTCCACCAAATGGTGTGCATCTTAATATCCTCCATGCAGTTAAAATAACACCCTTCTCAGGACCAAATTCTTCAATCGCCTGAACACCATATTGACTACATGTAGGCTGGAATCGACAAGCTAAGGGGATTGGAATTAGGTTAATGAAAGAAATTATCATTAGGAAAGAGGAAATATCGTTTTTTTTCAAGAAAATTTTCCATTGAACATTTGATACTCACCCGGAGGAAGCAAAGGAGATATAAAATTCTTATAAAAACCTATAGTTAGAACCATCGAGGAAACAACCGGATCTGTATCTTTTTGCGCAGGAATCAAATCTTCATTCGTCTCTTCATCCAATGCCGTGCCCTCCCTTTCACTTTTCTTCTCGCTATTCAAAAATGTACTCGGTACTTTCCATGAAGTGCGTAGCTGATTTTGAATTTTAGGTAGAACGACTTGATCCAAAACACGGAACATCACACCACGTGAAAAAAGCATGATACAAGAAGACACCACGTTGGGAGTAGCACTAGGAACTGAAGAGGCAAGTGCATTATCAGATATGTAGACCGATCCTAACGCCAAAAATTTTTGATTGTTTTGTTTGCTGGTGATTTCAAAGACATTTCCTTGAACATTGTGGCGGTGTTTTTGAACGTGTGGACGTGGAAAGTCTTTCTGCAAATGTTGCTGATGAGTAGTAGCAAGAACCTGCTTTGAACCAAAGGGTAACGCCATGAGACAAGAACTACATGCTGCGTGAACTTGTAATGCACCTTTGTTGATAACGAGTGATATCAATAAAAATAGTGAGAAACGAATTAGGTTATTGCATGTCCTCATGTTTTTATCATGAAAGAAGTTTGACATGTTTTCCACTCATTATTTGGGCAAGAGTAGGCTATTAAAATATGGCCTTTTAATTGTGTTTAATAAACTTCAGGCTTTCCAAAACTTGAAATGGCCTGCTTACGGTCAAAAATTAAAAAAACAGAGAACTTATGTTTGGGAGTTTTCTCTTTGCGAAAACTGCATCCAAAAGAATAGAGGATAATATCAAGATTTGATGCTTTACTGAAATCTTTTGGATATCTTGAGTCTTTCTATCGATTGAAATAGATTGAGTAGTTACTTTTTTGAGCGCGAAAATAAAAAACAAAAGGTACTCTAAAATAGTCATGAAATGTATGGAATTAAAAATAAAAAGAGAATATACAGTCGTTTGATTTCTCAATTATTTTCCATCGTTTAATTCACTCAGTTGAAAGAG
>Ga0209092_10001982_pt1 | contig 19291 bp, 10 predicted proteins | sample FraStrMetagenome_FD_187446 | JGI IMG/M metagenome (GOLD analysis project Ga0209092, IMG submission 187446) | Marine eukaryotic phytoplankton communities from Arctic Ocean - Fram Strait ARC3M Metagenome (SPAdes) (version 2) | ecosystem: Environmental > Aquatic > Marine > Oceanic | place: Fram...
ATCGATGAAAAATCTATAGCCAGCGTTGCGCGATTATAGTTTTGAAGTTTTACTGCATGCTCTGATCTCACTGAATATCTTTCAAGAAGGACTTGAATAAGGAAATCAATCGTATTGCTACAGTAGTATTAATGTCACACTGAATTGTTGGATATCAAGGAACCCGAAAATAGAACAAATATTTTTTTCAGTGACACTTGAAATCGTTATATACAGTGAAAGTTGTTATGGTTTCTAGAACTTTCTACGTCATGTTTACGTAGACATGGATAGGATGAATGTGTGCTGCTGCGTCTCGCTCAAAATTTCGCAAACCATTCGATATCGTGTAAGACTTTGGATGGCAACCAGCAGAGTGGACAGATTTTTCAATAGTTTAAAGTCTACATAAATGTACGAGGTATAACTAAGTAGAAAATATTGCGTATGGTGTCCTGCTGAAATCATCCTGGAATGAATTTATTTTCAAAACATCAACTCAACATTACACTAATATTAATTACGACACTTTCAACTCACCACTGGCTACAATTCTCCCTCCAATATAAATTATTTTGTCAATTTGGATGCTGTTGGATTCATTTTCTTAATCAGAAAAGTCGCTAATCGAACAAATCCAAATTTCATTGGAGCTATCGTCGTCACGGAAAAAAAGCTTAAAACATCTAACCCCTACAAAGAATGAGACATACTCAAATGCACACTCATGAGTTCTTCGTCTATCCTTTCGCTACCTATAATCAACCGTGCGCGTCCACTTCATCGCCTATTTTGTACATCCAAATTTTCTTATAGTGGGGGAATAACATCATTAAACGGTGCTCAATATAACCACATTCATACATTGCGAAGAATTCCCATATTACATTCAAACAAATGGGGTTTCACGAATCGTCACCAAATTCCTCGCCTTTCTGGCAAATACTACGTGAGGTCCCTATATGAGAACCAAATCAATCATTTTAGTTCTAGTCGCAATGATTACAGCAATTTATCCAGTCTACCAAAACTCACAAAACCTAACAATGATACGACTCAGCTCAGCCTAATGAAGAAAAAAGCTGCAAATTTTTTCAACAATCATCACTTAGAACAGCAGCAGCAAACCAATAACCCAAGCACTTTGAACTCAAAGGATGTTTCTCATAACAATCTTAATTTATTATGTAATCCATCACAAAATCAAATACAAGAAGCTTTAAAACTCATGAGATATTTTCATAACCATACCGCACGTGATATCACCATCAATCTTCAAAACGAAAATGACCCAATTCATGCAAACTCATCTCCCTCCTTAGATCAATCTAGTGCTATCACATATTCTACTGGAGCACAATTATGTGATCATATACTCCGAACAATAGTTCCTTATGCACATATGAGCATACCAGTAGATGAGTTTGATCTTCCGACTTCTATTATAAGAATGCACATACTCACAATTCAAGCATATACCTTTTTGGCAAAAAATGTACATTTCTCCCTGAAAAAACCAAATAAACTGGATAATACTGAGAAAAGCTTGAAGTTACAATTGGAATCTCCACAGATGGCAGAAGCCGTACTGCGAAACCTCATGTCCATTCGTTTATTGTTTCCAACATCTTCCACAGAAGGTTTGCAAGACACAACAGAAATATCTCAAGCAATAGATATTACAGCCTATTCAGAAAACATGAAGAAATATGAAGCATCTCTTTTAGTTGCATTTAATTCTACATTGGAAGCTTATGCCAAATGTGGAGGAGGGCGAGATTCTGCTCAACGGGCAGAAGATCTTTTAACACGCATGCGTCATTTGTACAATCAATCAAAGGGAAGTAATTTAAGTGGGAAAAGTAATCCTGAAACTTTGCTCTTTTGTTGCCATCCAGATACTATCAGTTTTAATACTGTCATCTATGCATGGAGTCAGATCAATAATCCATCATTCACAATGTCAAGAACTAAGTATACGAAGAAAAAGAAAGCTCCGTCACCATCCCTGGGTAAAATGGCAGCTGAACGAACTGAATCTATATTGAATTTGATGTTTGAATTGGAATCCAAAGGATCAACTTTTAACATTGCGCCGAATGTACTTACAGTGAACACAGTTATTTTTACATGGAGCCGATCAAATGCTAAAGAGGCTCCCATTAGAGCTACAGCAATCTTAGACAATATGATAGACGGTCATTTGAAAGGTTCCACTGGTTTCTTTCCTAATGTATACACGTTTTCCGCATTGATTAATACGGTAAGACTTTTGCATGTGTTATACATATATATCACTTTACTTTATTGGAATTCCTAAGACTTATTTCGTTTGTCCAAATAAACAAAAGTGGGCGCAAAGTAAGAGGCCGGATGCAGCCCAAAAAGCAAATGATCTTCTTGAAAGAATGAAAAAATTACACAGTCAATGGTATGATGACGTTGAGCCAAATTCGATTGTTCTGAATTCAGTATTAAATGCATGGGAAAAGCATCATAATTCCAAGGAAGCATATAATGCCCTTATTGAGCACATGAAAGATGTGGAACACCCGAAAGAAATTGAACAATCAACAAACAATTCAGACTCAACCTTTGCATCTTCTACTCTCACAACTGTCGAGACAATTGAATGCTCATCCGGTTTATCCCATACTCATTCAGCCCTTAGTAATAGTAAAATTCTTCCTGATGTAGAAACATACGGAAAGGCAATTTTAATTCTAGAAAAATGTGCGCAGCAGATCAAAAAGAATAGAAATGATAAATTCTGGTCTACAATCAATCCAGCTGAAAAAGCAGAAGAATATCTAAAGTCAATGTTAGATTTGTATGAAAGGAAACATAGCAAAAGTTCAAGTACATCATCGAAAGACTTCGAAAATTCGCTTACATTCTATTTAAATAGGGCTATAAATACTTGGCTTTCAACAGGACTTGATGAGGCACCAACACGAGTAGAGAAATTACTACAGATTTCATTGAATCATCCTCATATGGAACCAGACGAATTTACCTATGCTAGGGTAATACGTGCCTGGTCTAAATCAGGACAAAATAATGCGCCTTTAAACTCTTATCGCATTTTGATGGAAATGGAAAAAGACTTTGTTGAGGGAAAGACAGAAGTCGCACCTGATTCGTTTTGCTACAACAATGTATTATATGCTTTCAGCCAAAAAAAACAGACTGTTCAGGCTGAAAAGCTTTTATCTCACATGGAAAAATTGAAAGAAAAAACTCAGGAGAAAATAATAGTCCGTCCAGATATGACTTCATATTTGACATTATTATCAGCTTATACAAATTCTAATGAAGGAAAAAAATATGTAATACCAAAGGTTGAAGCCCTTATGAAACGAATGCAAGAACGACAGTCTGAAGATAAAGGTCAAGTGTTTATAAATACAATGGTTCTCAACATGGCTCTTAAAGCATATGGACAAGGAGGAGATGAAGAAAGTTCAAAAAAGGCTTTACATGTTCTACAACGAATGGAAAAGCTACATGAATCAGGGGAAAACAAACATGTTCGACCAGACTTTAGGACATACACAATTTTAGTGAACGCGTTAGATGGCCACCCAGATGCTGTACAAGAAATTAAGAAAGTATTGAAACGAATAGATGAAAAAAAATTGGACTTTTTAGGAGAGCAAAAGCCTGACGCTATTTTTTGTAACACTGTGATCAATGTGCTTGCTTCGCATGATACTGAAGAAGCCATGGATTTCTTAAACGGAATGAAAGATACTGACGTAAATTGGAATGAAATTGACTTCGAGCCACTTATCATATCTTTGTGTGAACAAACGGGTAATAGTGGTAGTAAAGAAGCGGAAATATTGCTTCACAACATGATAAAACTATACCATAACGGAAAATCGAATAAGTTCCCCACAATTTACACCATAAGTGCTGTAGTTAATAACATGGCACTCAAGAGTGATGATGCTGCAGCGCAAAAAATGGACGAGATACTGACGATCCTAGAGAAAAAAGACAAGCAAGGTATTCAAAAGTTGGCTCCCACTGCTGGTGCTCTGAATGGCCTACTCAGAACATTGGAACAAACTAGATCTGCCGAGAAAGCAGAAGAAATATTAGAACGATTTGTGGCACTGCGAAAAAATCGGCAAATTCGCTTTGAACCTGAGTCACTTAGTTACAAACATGTTTTCAATGCATGGATTAGAAGTGGGAATAATGTTGTTGAAAAGAAAGCGTTTAATTTCTATCGCACGATTCAAAGGAAACATCCATCATTGTTAGGTTTGACAGATTACCATGCAATTATGCTAAAGTATGCTTACAGTGACAACCCTGATAGAATTGAAATAATATCCAACATTTTCACTGATTTGAAGAAAAAAAAGGATCCAGGTCAAAAAACGTATGGAATCTTGCTACGAGCATGTCAGAAAGCTTCGTATATGAAGCCCGAAGAATTACCAAAAGAAAAAGCAAACCTGATCTTTGAATTAGCAAGTCAGGCGTTCAAAAATATTATTGAAAGTCCCACCTACGAAAAAGATGATAAATGTTTTGCGATCTTTTTGAGATGTTGTATTGGACTTTTACCAGATGATGACCAAAATGGTGTTCAAGCATCATCAAGAGAAAGAGTCGTGACTGCTCTTTTTCAAAAAACATGTGATGAAGGTTTGGTTAGTGAGTTTGTGCTTTCAAGGCTTATGAGTGACAAGCTACTTTCTCAAAAACTGCTTGGTTTTGGTCACGAGTCAGCTGCAAAAGATGTACTGAAAAATTTACCTGATAGTTGGAGTCATAATGTACCATCATTTGAGGTCAAAGTTGATTAAGAATAAATTACTAAATACATTTTGTCTTTCCTGTCGCCATTACATCTTCATCCATTTTTTTCTTCTTGTTTCAATTTTAGAAACATTTTTAATGAAAATACTTGCATCTCATTTACATTAATCGTAGATGGTTTCTCGTACGTCAACTTAATATTCTAAGCAAATCTCATTATATGTATGAAGTATCTCTTGGAGGAGATATATTTGTCTCTTATTTATTGTAAGTTCATAACATTATCATCCTTCCTTTTATAAAAAAAAATTGTTTTTCTTGATGTGAAAAAAAACAGTAAGTAGGAATATATGCACACGTTATTTTTGTAAAATGAGTCAGACTCGCCCACAGGATTATAGTAAGAAAAGCGTTCCGAATGCGTGCATCGGACACCTCTTTGCGTTGTCTCCATTGCATGTCTACAGTTCAGCAAAAATACCAACTATTTTAGGATCAGATACATGCTCACACTCCCAATACAGGCACTTGAGATCACATGCGTTGAATGAAGTCAACTATTTCAAAAGAAAATTCATCGTGTCGACAATGTTTAGAACTCAAAATTTGACCCCCGCTCGCAAAAGAATTTGGGCCGTACTAGGAGGAGTAGTTGTCTGTGGTTCGGTTGCTAAGGTGCGTGAAAAAGAAGTCATACAAATTGAATTCCAACACCCATTTTTATAGATGGAAGTCAAGTGAATACAATACTTCATATGCGAGGAATGGACAGTTTGATACAGCTTGAATTTCTAAACCAAATACGTTTACCAACTGAATATTCTATGTTCAAATTCACACCATTTCTATGCTGAGAAGATTGCCTATTTTAAGTTTGTACAAGATTTATTCGCTGAGCAAATAACTGAAAATAATAGAAAAGCTGTCAGTCGATTACAAGAAGCACGGAATCATGGGAAATGGATGAAAGTTGATCGTGAAAGTAAATTACCTCCATTAAATGAAGACCAGAAAGAGCAATTGCGCCGATATCTATCTTTGCGATCCAAAAAGCGACCTGATTTATATCCTTCAGATCATTAAACGCATCAAAAACAATTTTTGATTGAGAAAAGATAAAAATGAAAATTTTCATAACTAATTTTCTACTAACTTCAAGAATGCATGTAAGGAAACGCATATGAAGAAGGAGCGATCTTCACCCATATCTTTTGGTCTTTAGTGACTTCATTGTTTCATATGCGGAAATAAAAGTTTCGACGTTTTACTATTATCTTTTAGAAAATATGCCTTGCAAATGATCACTTGAAAGGATTTAAGTGTCGTCTAATTCAAATTAAGAAATAAATACAAGATATTTCCTTTCATTTTTCGTTTGACACAATATGTTATTCTTTCTGGAGGATGTGCAAAGAATTGTTCTATTGCTTTTTCTCATTTCTTCGTTGATCATTTTGTCCCTACCACCGTAGAGTTTACCGTGCACTCATACCAGTTCCCATAAATTATTTCTGCCGATAAACTAATGGATTGACAGCCCATCACACATTCTCATAGGAAATGAGATAAAAATGAGCAAGACAAAAAACTTCAGATCGTTACAATCGGAAAAAAAATCATGAATTTCTCTTCTTTGAAAGGCAGAAATGAAAACAGGAAGAAATTAAAAAGTGGATTCCTAAAGCTTCTACCTGGACGTTGCTTCTTAGAATCTGAATGCTTTGGTTTTCCGAAGCTAGAATGTCACAAGCAAGTTCACGATATAAATAAAAATGATAAATCAATTAATGATGCGAACACAAGTTCTCGGTATCCGTCCATAATGATCGGAGACGTCGTAGCTATTATCATGCGCGATTTGTCTTCATTATTCTCTACTAACTTTACTTATCCAACAGATGAAGTTTTGGTCAGGGTTTTTTTGTGCCAAGTATCGCCTTCGCCGCCTCTTGTAAATCCAAATTATGAGTTGAATCAAAGTGAAATTCCTTTGCATTTTGATACATCAACCTTCCTGGAAATCAGTCTATCTGGGGAAGAATTCGAAAAAATGCAGACTGAAAATGACTCAAAAAAACAAGAAGATACTTTGAATGGTGATTCTACGTCTAGCACTTCAAAGCATTCGTGTATTGACGATAGAATAAACTCCTTACTAAATTTAAAGATGGGCGTTAAGTGCGAGAAAGTTTTTGACATAATTCATGACATTGAAATGATAAGCCAACCTTTTCCAAATAAGACAATTCTCGATATTCCTGATAATTTTTCTGTGAGGGCGAGATTTTCAAATAAAAACCAGAAGAATCAGAACATAGAAATGAGCGCATATGAGCATGAAGGGGCAAATAATATGAGTAGCTCTTTATCATGTGGTTTTATCTCAAGAATACCATCATCTTATTGTGATGGAATTTTTAGGACTCTTATGTCGCTCACATTAGTTCCAATAAAAGAAATATCAATGCCAGGGAATCTGAGAAAAGAAAATAAAAAAAAGACGGAGATGTCTCTATTACTATCCTGCATAAAGCGAGAAATGGTGGGGCGCATCATCTCTATAAATTCAATCACAAAGATTACGTTTCCTGTTTTTGACATGGACAAAATGATAACAACTTTTTCGTCTAATTACTATCGTGTTTCCAATTTGTCTCCTGTTCCGTCTCGGGACCCTGAGGAAAGAATGTCTGGTTCTAAGAAATCAATTTATGGTGCTTTTATTGTTGAACCAAACACTTCAATCACAATCATTGAAGGGGAAGAAACGATCCCCATATACACATCGAATCTTTTCAAGAATGCGAAACCTGTGGATATGCAAATTTCTGATTCAACTCAGCTTAATCATCAACCTCCTCGCCAGGAAATCACATCACATGCTGTACGTGTCCTTCTTCAAACCATATTAGCAATACATGATTCAGTAAAACATGACGGACAAAGGGAAACCATTCATGTTCCCAAAACATTTGTCCTATCAGGTCCACCGGGTGTTGGTAAAACTCATGCAGTTCGAACAGCTATTGCACATGCTCCATCCCCTCAGTCAATCCATCTAACCTCTATCCGTGGATCTGAAATACTCGGATTAGGTCATATCACCGATGCAATGGCAGAATTGAGACGATTATTCCATGCAGCCACCTATCGAAATAAATCCAATCCCCTCTCCGACACAAGCAATCCAAGTATTGCAATTATTTTTCTAGATGAATGTGATGCTCTTTTAACTTCTTCTGCTCCACTCATATCAGCTCAATTAGGTGTACTACTTGACCGAATTTCATCCATCTCGTCAAATGAGGATGGATATGATCGTTTGATTGTTGTTGCAGCAACAAATAGGATTGATTCCATTCCGATATGGTTAAGGAGACCTGGTCGCTTTGATCGTGAAATTGTCGTAACGCCGCCACATGCAAAGGACAGAGAAAAAATATTGAGATCCCTGTTGCAGGAAATTAGTATATTGCCCAGTGCTGTACATTCATCAGGTAATTCATGCGAGGCTAAAGATACGGAAGAAGATTCGTTAGTTTCCACTTCAAGCGAGTCAACTACTTCTTGTTTGAGTTTGAATCATCGTCTAGCGCTATCAGATGGAACAAGACATGAAATCATAGAACGAGATAATTTTGAATATAATGCATTAAACGATGAAGAAGGATTGACAAAAATAGCAGAAGAATGCGTTGGATATGTCGCTGCAGACCTTGCCGCTTTAGTAAGAAGAGCAATGGTACTAAGTTTATCTTCAGATAGACCAATGTCTGGCATGATATCTGTAAACCATTTGAAACGATCAATGATTGATGTAGGAGCATCTGTGAGTTATATTGTCTAATGAAAATTATTGCAAACTTTCGCTTATGGTTTTTAAATGTTCTTTTTCTTTCATCGAAAAGGCTTTACGAGATGCAGCTCTATCAGCACCCCCTGCGACTAGATGGAATGACATTGCAGGTGATGCTGGAGGAGCAAAGGTGATTATTTGTTTTTATTCCTTTCCTTTATATCACGATTTAATCTTTATCATTATTTCATACAAACAATTGCAGAGAGCTCTTCGTCGAGCAGTGGAATGGCCTCAAACGAAACGCGAATCTTTTCGTTTTCTGGGTTTATCTCCACCTCGTGGTATTCTTCTTCATGGACCCCCTGGTAAGAAAATGGTTCCTTTTCAGTTTATTTTCAAATGGATTAGCCACCATACTCAATTATATTATTATGCTTGTCTCAATGTTTCAAGGATGTGCAAAAACTACGCTTGCTCGTGCTGCTGCTGGTTCATCTGGTATTGCTTTCCTAAGTCTCTCTCCAGCAGATGTGTACGCATCATCTTATGTTGGGGAAGCTGAATCAATCATCCGTCGTGCATTTACTCTTGCTCGATCAGTTTCACCATCTATTCTTTTTTTCGATGAAATAGATGCAATACTTGGATGCAGTGATGGTAATAACGGAAGCAATGGCATGAACAGAGGTTCATCAGCTGAGGCTAGAGTAATGTCCACCTTTCTGAATGAAATGGATGGAGTTGATGCATCTAATGAAGATGGAGTCTTGGTTTTAGGTGCAACGAATCGACCAGCGACGTTAGACGCAGCGTTGCTTCGACCGGGTCGATTTGACTCAATTATATATGTTCCACCCCCAGATTTTGGAGCTCGTCGGGCAATTTTGAAAACTGAAAGTCAACGATGGCAATCTTTTGCGCCAACTGATTTTGATCCTTTCACGCATCATTATATTGATAAACTTGCAAAAGATTGTGCCTCAATGACTGGTGCTGAGATCGTAGGAGCATGCAGAGAAGCATCTATGTCAATAATGAAAGAAATACTAGAGCTAGGAAAGGATGCCGAAATTACAACATATGGACAAAGTAACAATTTGGACCTTCAAAAACATGTAGAAAAAGTATTTTCAAATGTTAAACCTCTGCTTTCAGATGAAAAAGTTTTGAGGGAATATTCTTTTTTTAACAATGAGCACAATTCCAAAAGGTTTGAAAGTAATCAAGTTCAATAAAGTGTGCATTTCACAAGTATGATTAATTTGAATCAGAAATCATAAGTTGTTTAAAAAGGAATCAAATCGATAGAACGTGTAGAAATATTGGCACATTTAAGACAATGTTTGACAATTAAATTGTTAGAAATCTGATTCATGTTTTTTTGACAATTATATTTCGGCAAGTAATGTAGTGTAAGATATCTTTCATTATGGATGGCTTTATCATGCGATTTGAATTACGACTGAACGATCAGTACCTGTCATTATATGCGTCTTCTTCACTATAGTCGTTTTCTTCTTCCAAATCTAAAGTTTCATCAAAATACTCCGATTCATGTTTTGTTTTCTTATACATCTCAGAATCAAATGGAACAACTTTTCCGCTTGCACTCCGCGGAGATAAATTCGCTCTTCCTTCATTTCTCCAGGGCTCATCGAATTCTTCATGTTTCTCCGAAAATGTGACTTCTACATCATTTCGAGCTGCTCTCAAAGAAAATAAAGCCATGCCACAGATTGATACAACAATTAAAGAGTAGAATGTCCATAAGAGGGCAGTTGCCCCTTCTCTACAAATTGCTTCCTCTACACCATTATTCCAAAATGGACCTACAGCTCCACAATTAAGCTCCATTTTAAGATCCTTGATATTTTCCATGATGAGATCCAGATTTGTGCCTAAAAATACTGATGATTCGAGAATTTCTTGTTCATCAGCAATGCAAGCAGGACCCATCTCCTCATAGTTATAGTCTGGTTGAGTAACTCTTGCAATGTATTCAATATTTGACGTCTTTGCTCTTTGAATTCTATTTTCGTAATCATTTAAGAATTTCAGTGGATTTTCACCATTGCATCCCTGAGGAAGTTGAAATTGATGTTTTGATTACATGAGCTTTAAAAAGTCAAGTTGTAAAGGTTGAATAAATAAACTTACACCTACTATGTGACTCATAGAATCATAGGCAAAATTCGATTTGCCTGAATTTTTCAGTCCATCCATCATATTTACAAAGGTTTGTGATGCTCCTCCCGGCACTGTAGTTCCTCCATAACAAAAATCTTTTTTTCAAAGATAAAAGAATGTTCATTCGATATTAGATGTATTATATATTTACCCAAAAGAAAGACGTTAGAATAAACTCACCAGATATCATAATGGAAGCAATAGAAACCCCTGATGTTGTTGCCCATGAAGTTAGAACAAGAAGTAAGAACAGTGGGTAGAGAAACCATGTTTGTATAGCGGTAAATCGTCCGTAGTAAGGGGAATCACTCGGCATTCCTGCCAAAACAACTCCCATGATCAGAGCCACTACAATGAAAATCAAAACAATATACAATGAAAACATTCGTGTCAACCAAGGCCTTGTACTATCTTTGGAAGTTTGCATTGAAACAGTATTCTGGAAGAAATTCGTCATTCCAATGAAACCATCCGCAACTTCCTGCATCTCCGATTCAAAAAACTCTCCTAGAGCTTCAAAAGATTCACTGACAGCTTTTGATGCACTATTTAATTCGATATCAGACATTGCAGCAGGACAAAAGGATTCAAGTGACTTAAGAAAGAACTCTCTTTCTGTTTTGGTACTTTCAATCATTTCCAATATCTCTCTTGAATGATGGAGAGGAACTTCAATTGCTGACACAAAAGCCTTTGAAATGGTGAAAAAGGAGAAAATGCGAGCATTTGATGCATAATGTCAAAGATTGAAAATGCTTACCTCGGATTCTACGTTGACTAAACTGGCTGCTTTTGCAATCCTTGACGAATTGAATATTGACGATAATGTCGACCCAATCAATAGAAGTCCAATGAACAAAAATGTAATTCTCGTTTTGACAATTCTTTGAGCAACAGGTTCCAAGTCTTCTGGATTCCTCATTTGAAATGGTCTTCCGGATGCGCATCCTACTCGCCAATCAAGAAGTTTTAGAGTAAGCAAAGAGCATATCCAGACAAAAAGTGTAATGCCTAACAAACTAATTATGTATGTGAGCCCAATGTAGTAATCAAATGATTTATCAAACTCATTGCTGACTAAAACTGATATATCATTAGCATGTCCAAAACGAGGAGTCTCATGCATCGCCACGACTGCCTTTACCTGCGAAAATTGTAAATTCATTCATAATCATGTTAAATTCCAAAGTCTCTAGTGAATAGGTAAAATGATCATTTATTCTTACTGGATGATATAAGGCCTCCATGATAATATCTAGGATGTAATCAGTGCTATCGAAAGTTTGGATTTTTAGTTGAGGGCGAAAAAGATCTCTTCGTCTGGGTTAATTTATTGTATGTTCTGAAGAACAAATATGTGAGCGAAATGTAAAATATAACCTAGGATGTTGGAAACCATTTTGAGGGAAAATGTATATATAAATGCGCCAAAACACTAACTTTCCTAATTGTTTGTTGTAATAACGGTAAGTTACAAAGCAAGGTAGTGAATATATTGTCGTGATTCAAAAAATTGAAAATGACGTAAGCAATTGAAAATAATAGCTTATCGATATCATTTACTTGGATTCTACGCATTATATCTGCTGAATGTAAAGTGTTCCCAAACTTTCATTTATCTCTTTGTGTCAATTGTCTTTATCTCATTCTAGGTAGCTCGAATACCGCTGTAGACGTGGACCAATCAATTTAAATTTTTTTCTTGTGAATTATTTTCTCTACCATTGAAAAACAGAACTCCCTGAAGCCAGGAACAACATATTTGCTTCATCTCTTGTGTTTCATCATGCCCAAGGTGAGCAAAGTACGACGAAGTCGCAGCGGAAACGTTGGAATCTCAAAAAAAGCAGTGGAATCTATCTCTCCTCTTATAAATGAAAGTAATATTGAACAACAAAAAGAGCAAGACAATAAAAATGTAAAAGATTCTACGAATCCATCTTCTACAGATAATACACAAAAAGATGGTCTATCTAGAGGTCAACGAAAACGAAATGCCAAAAAATTGCAATATTTAAAGCGGGAAAATATGATTTTGTCCACATTGGCTGTAAAGCGAAAGGAAAACCAAAAGAATCGTATTGATGGGTTAGATGCCTTAAAAGAAGCCCTTAGCGGTGTAGCAAGTAATTCTGAATCAAAAAAGAAAGATGATAGTAAACGAAAAGTTGAAGATGAAAAAGCTGAAGTTTTGGTCACAAATAAGGCAAAGAAAGATTTAGCAGCAAAAGAGATTCATCATATGAATTTGGTTTTGCAACACCCATCCTTTAAAGAAAATCCATTTGCAGCAATACAAGAACATTTGAAAAATACATTATCATCACAGGCGGAGCAGCAAAAAATAGAACATGTTAAGCAGACAAAGCTAGACAAGAAAAAAGAAGAACTCAAAAAGAAGAAAAGGAAGGAAAACAAAGAACGAGCAAAAGCAGCGAAATCAGTAAATAAGAAACGGAGAAAAGCTTTCGTTCCTATGACTTCTGGAAGAAGACGAAGATAATATAAATTGAAAATAAATAAGTTAAAATATGAATAAAAGGGTTGCTCTTTGTACAGAAGTTGGAAAGCTTAGTTTATGGCCAAGAAATTGCTTTGGTAAAAAAAATATAATATTACTCAGCGATTCGATATCTTCGCTTTCTTTTAAATGATTTGACCACAAGTTTCTTTTTTCTTTTAGAAGAGTAAGGCTTATTCTTGCTGGCTACTTTTACTCGATATCGTTTCTCATTCTGTGTTCTAGTGAAATAAAGTCCTAGATAAGTATTAATGTAAGTTATAGAAGTATGTATTAGTAAACGATCATCATGATAGCAAGTAAATTTTCGTTCGTATTGCTCAAATTATGTCAACTTGTTATCGCCTTACGAAAGGTTTGCAAGTATGAAAAGTCCAATTGTTAGGACAAGAATTGGAGAATGACCCATACCTGAACTAGAAGAGGTATCCAAATTTGATTCATTTGCAAAAATCTCATCTTCTTCGTCCTCATCTTCTTCATCCATTGAATTATCTTTAAATTCTGAAGGGACACGGTCAGCGTTTGACACAAACGCGGACCCAACAATGCAACTAGTTCCAGAGCGAGCTGTTGCTACTGGTGCAGGTGAGCTCATACACAAAGCATTGCCTCTTCCTTTCGCTCCGCATTGATTGCAAACGGGTACAGCTCCAGGACACGAAAATATCTTATTAACTTCCATAATTTCTCCATGTTGACAAACAGACTCGACACCATTATAAAAAGAGTCATCAATGCAATCAGTTCCTATGTGTCCAATAGAATCCCCATGTGCATATAAAATATCTCCAACAATACAGGGCCCATTTGGCGTACTGATTTCATCTTCTTTGGCGTCTTGTGATTGACATACTCGTGCCCTTGTTCCAAAGCTGTCATAGCTGTCGGAACAGATTCCTGACAAACAGTCACCATCACTGAGGCAGCAGTCGCCATCTTCGAATTGCATTTCTTCTTCTACACATATTCCACTTAGATCAGGTTGTTTGCATCCCTGGGGTTTGTAGCATAGATGAATCAAATAATTACATTCTTGAAAGAGTTCTTTGGATACATTCCCTTGGCATGATTCTCCCAAGGCCGCAAAAGGTCTACAAGATTGTGTATCATCGGAGTTATTGGCACACCAAAAGCCATCGGAGCAATCAACATTACTTCGACAGGAATCATTCAAAACCTTTGCGTTCATATCCTTTGCGTTCATATCCTTTTCTCTGTTTTCAGCACATTGACCAACCTCAGATACTTCATTTATATTCCCGCAAGATCCCGAAGCACAATCACTATCACTTCTGCAGCAATCTCCTTCTTGAAATTTGAAAGATTTGTCCATACAGGAACCTCCTAGATCTGATATACGACACCATTCTGGTTCATAACAGTAATGAATATCTGGATTACAACGACCTGGATTAATGGAGCGTACATTGCAGAGACCCCCCACAGGTAAATAGGGATTACATTTGTTACCTTGACTTGATCGATTCAGGCACCATTTATCATTTGCGCAATCGTCATCGAAATTACACTCATTTCTTGTGTCAGAGTCAAATTCGACAATACTTGGGTCTGTTGGTTTGCCTTGGCATATATTTTGTCTAGTTCCTAATGCAGTTAAACCCTCAGCACATACTCCACTTTGACATTGTTTACCACTACTGCAACAATCCCCATCATTGTATAGAAATGTTTTCTCAACACAAGTTCCTCCCATATCCGCAATTTGACAGTAATCAGGTTCATAACACATATGAATAGAAAAATCACATCGATCTTCAAATTCTGGCAAAGTAAAGGCATTACAGGGACCTCCTAACGAAGAATATGGCTTACAGAAAGATCCCCCAGTACTTCGAGTGGCACAAAAGTTTCCATCGGCACATGGGTTATTGCTGTCACAATCTACTACCACTGCACCACCATCCTTGTCCGTCGTCTCCATGACATCTGCCTCAATGACCGAAGAAGAAGAAGAAGAAGAAGCGGTACAAACTTGTCTTGTGATTCCAGCATCATTGATGTTACCACAGACACCGGAAGCACATTCGTCATCCATAGAGCAACAATCTCCATCAGGACTCCGAAAAGATTCCTCGACGCAAGTACCTCCAATATCCGCAATCCGACACCAGTCAGATTGATGACATTTATGAATGGCAGGATTACAAACTCCCATCAATTCAGGTAAGGTAAATGCATTGCAAGAGTCTCCTAGTGCTGCATACGGTCGACAGAAATTGGATCCACTGGAATTTGCCGAACACCATTCTCCATCTGGACATTCCGTGTCTTTTTCGCACGCATGGATGGTTTGACTGGTATTTAGAAAGATGGCTATGGAGAGAAGGGGGAAAGCACTGGATCTCATTTATTTCGAATATTTTTGGATGAATTGTTAACAATGGATAGATGGATAGATAGATAGATAGGAAGACAGATTTATGGCTATGGGCTTTATCGATCGACTATTTTTTTATGACAGCTGTTTGCGGATAATTTTGAAAAATCTGAGGGGGGAAGACCAATTGGTTCCCACAATGTCTTGTTTGAAGATTCTATCGTGCCAGAGTTAACAAGACTCAATAGAAGATTGTTCTCAAAACCAAATATTTAAAATACATAGGTCAAATATACTTTAGTATTCGTTTAAATGATTTTGGGGACTTAGGAAATGTAGTTTATTGTTAGGATTGTAGGTCATTAAGAAATAGTATTCGATTGCCTATATCAAATTTGATGCACAAGTCGTTTCATTCCCACATCCCATCCATTTGAACTTTCTTCTTGTTTCATTCATACATGAAACGAATGCCCCTATTCTGTTGTTCTGGATACAATAGGACTTCTCCGACATTCAGTTCACACACAATTTCCATAAGGTAACCTTCCATCCTTTTTGGTGTTATCCCATTCCATTGCAAGAGAGAAAGTCTCAATCACACAATCACATATATTTGATTCTAAAATATATAAATATAAATGCGTCTCTGCTGTCTTGTGAATCTTGAACTGAATAGAAATAATTTCTCATTTTTTATTTCATGGAGGCATGGTGAAATTTGGCTGAATGATCATGATAAAATGACAAGGTAATTTAGATATGCGGTTATAATCCAATAATAAAAATGTGAGGTAGACAATGCATCGCTCTTGGAAACGCTGGAATCATTCTCAATGCAAATAAAATAAGAATTTCATTACATATATTATAAGATATCATAAGGAAGTCGATGCTTTTTCAAAGATAAAGGAAAGCTCAAGCGAAGAAGTTGATATTGTCAAGTTCTGACCTATATGATGTATCCAAGTAATAATGTAAGAGCATTTTTATAGAAAGTGTTCTGGTTTACTTTCGTCTAATTGATGCAGAAATGAAAAATAATTAGTAGATATGTGTATGTGTTTCTCTAAATAAAATAGAGATTCTTAATACAAATGCTGTAATTATAAATGTATAACTAGATCCTAAATATTTTCCTCTTCATTCCAGAAACCTTTTTAAGCCACCAAGCGGAAAAATGGCTCGTTGCATATCATGCCGCTTTTTCACATTTTGCATAGTACTTCTTCTAATTAGCAAACAATCATCATCCCAGAATCTCATTCGTGGATATAGCTCCGAGAAGCCACAACACGACCAAGTAGAACCTATTCTGCATTCGGAATCCACATCCATACATGACGAAGTAAGTTTTTCCCATAGTGAATGTCCTTTTAAGGTTCGGAAAAAGTCACTCACCATATCCTCATTTTCTTTGTTTTCTTCACAAAAGCATGTGAGTTCACAGTCAAGCACTCCGCGTACACTCAAGAACGTCCTTTTGCAACGATTGCAACTTTTAAAATGCGTAACTATATCCATAACAGGAGCAATATCGAACGCCCCAACCATAAGCTTTGCACCATCAGTTCCTACCCCAGCGCCTACTCCAATGCCAACTCCTGTCCCAACCCCTGCTCCAACTCCAACTCCAACTCCAGCTCCAACTCCTGAACCTGGTATTTCTATCACAATCACAATAGGAGGTGGGAATTAAGGACCAATATGTATGCGTACAACGTACTGTGTAGCAAGCACATGAAAGAGTGTGTCTATTGTCTAGGTGTGTGTGTTTTTGTCTGTGATCCCTTTTAGTCATGTATCGGGAAGCATTTATTGGAAGTTTCAATGCTATCTAAAAGATTGTAAATCTACTTTTGTATGATTTAAGTGCCGAAGATGCTTCATTTTTTACTCCTCTGTGATGGTTTTGTAAATTGAAAATTCTCCTATAGAAGAAGTTTGGTATGCAAGAAGTTTTCAATGATAATGCTGCCTTGAATAAGTACTAAAATCATGATATTCCGTGTATAGTTATTTATAATAAAAGCAACATTTATTTATGATTTGAAGAGTGCATAGACAATATTAGAAAAGAAAACGGCCATTCTGAAATGTCGATAGCACCATTGCATGAAGATAAATTTATATCATTTCCAATAATTGAATCAAAACACCAGTCATGTGACTTTTAATTGGAATTTTTTATTCCTTGGAAAAAACTGATTATCACCAGTCTTTCATAATGTAGGTATGTCATTTTTCCCCTATCGCAAAAACAACCTTGAGGTAACATGCACCATAAATTATCAATCACTTTTGACAGTTTAAGCGGTGTAGGAGTGATTTGAATCGCTTTTGACACTGTAAGCGGTGTAGGAGTGATTTGAATCACTTTTTCAATGCCAGCTTCTTGAATAGTAAATGCACAATCATGATTATTTAGGCTGATGTTCGCAGGTTACAGCAGATGTTTACGCGCTTGCAAAAAACAAAGTCCCAGACCTCCTTAAGTAAGTATTGGAACTTTGACGCCATTTATTCGTATTGACTTACGTCTGAAAGCAATTTCAGTAGGTTCTCTATGTGAGGTGTATTATATATATTTAGGAATACATAGAAAGAATATTCGCTCGAGAAGGAAAAGTTTGAGAATAATATCTTTTTTTCTCATCACTTTTTAAAACTCGCGATTTTGATCATACATATATCCGATCACCAGGGCTAAACCTAATTATTTCCTCATGAAACGCTTTCCATCCTTCCGCTTCTTCGCAATTTCCTCCCTACTGCTTCTATTGAGTAAACAGTCATCATCCCACAATCTTATTCGAGGACCTACGACTGAGCAACTAAACCGTCATCAAGTAAAATCCGGCCTCCATTCTGAATCAACATACACTACTGATGAAGTAAGTTCTATCACCAAATGAGCATTTTATTGTTTTAAAACATCAAGTTCTAATTTTGCTTGTTTATTTTCGCTTTAAAAGGATGAAAGATCACTTTCAGGAGGAACTCGCGTACTCAAGAATATGCTTTTGCAAAGGTTGCAGTTTTTGAAATGTGACGACCCTTCTCTAGTACCGACTCGTGCCCCGATATCAGTAGAACCATCGGTACCTACGACTCCTGCTCCAACTGTTTCCCCGACTCCTGCTCCAACTCCTGCTCCAACTGCTTCCCCAACATCAACTCCATCAGAAGCTCCAACTGCTTCCCCAACGTCAACTCCATCAGAAGCTCCAACCGAATCTTTAATCTCCTTCTAATTTGTAATGGTATTTTAATTTATTTGGTCTACTAAGCTCCTTTTTTTCATTGCCCTCTTTTATACTTTTATATTATTTATCGAATATGAATGAAAAATAAGATGGCTTCCACGCGGAATTGTTTTAGTTCCTTTTGATAAAACCGGTTATCAGCAGTCTATCATGTTGTATTCCATTTTTTTCTTATTAACCTCCATCGAAGAAACCACCAAATATACCCAATCGCCAGAGCTTAACCTCATCATTTCCTCATGAAAAGCTTTCCATCCTCCCACTTCTTCAAATTTTGCTTCATATTACTACTATTTATGACAATAAGTCCAATTCTATATATTATTGTCAGCAAAGAATATCGAATTTAATATTTGATATTCTATTTCGAAATGATAATTAATGTAGAGATAATAATATTAAGCTCACAATTTATAAAACCA
>Ga0209092_10001983_pt1 | contig 19281 bp, 10 predicted proteins | sample FraStrMetagenome_FD_187446 | JGI IMG/M metagenome (GOLD analysis project Ga0209092, IMG submission 187446) | Marine eukaryotic phytoplankton communities from Arctic Ocean - Fram Strait ARC3M Metagenome (SPAdes) (version 2) | ecosystem: Environmental > Aquatic > Marine > Oceanic | place: Fram...
CATTACACGATGTCGTACATTCGGTAACGGATTTTAATATTTGAAATTAGACGGTGTCTGATACTTGCGGTCCGTCGACGAACGAAGGCACTTAAATCAGTTTAAACAAATCATATACAACAACAACGCATATATTCTTTCTGCATTATGTAGTCAAAGGGGAATAAAAATCCATAACTTCCATACGTTAAAAAAATAAGCCTTGACAGATCCAGAGAAAAATCCTTCAACGTACGTTTGTACGAAACAAGACATTGATTGATTGGTTCGACTATCACAAAGAGACAGGAACACTGCTGCTGGGAAACGCTTTCTATTCAAAGAAACAAAAATGTCAAACGCTTACGGACTTGATTTCTTGAAAGCAGAACACAATGTGATCAATAGTCAAAATTCAAATAGTTATGAGAGCAACCAATATAAAAGCTTTGTACCTGAAAATGGTAACGTGAACCATTACAAATCCAACAACGAAAAGCAATTCGAAATAATACAGTTTTTGAAGCAGCATCGATCTTCGGGATTTTTGCCACCTTCCATTATTTATCAGAAAACAGGTATCGATTTATCAGCTGCTTCAGAAGATGGAGAAAGTTTTCTTCAGCAGCTCCTTCGCAATGCGAAAATCTGCACTGAAGAGGTGCCCGATCCCGAGAATCCTAGCATAAAAATGTTGACATTTGGTTACCAATCAAAATTTAGCGAAGTGCATGATAAAACCACACTATTAGCACTTATAAATCGATGTAAAAATGGGGTGAGCTATAATGACTTAAGAGATGCCTATATAGGGGTTGAAGCCGATTTAGATTCTTTAATAACTGCTGGAGATATTTTGGCGCTTGAGAATGATACTAGCGGTAAAGATAAGACTTTGTTTCCCAGAGGCGAACCTTTTTTAGTTGAATTAGATGGCCACATCACTCTACCCACAGCATTCTCTTCTATACTAACACCTACCTCAGGAAAAATACCAAACTATCCATACCCAAATATGCCAATAAATAAATTAAGAAATCCATTAGAAGAAGAAAAGAAAACGAGTGATCATAAGTCTTATAAAGGGCAAATTGTACAAGCATCACGAGGTCCTTTAAATCAAATCCGAAGAGGAGAAGCTATTTGGTTAGGAGGACAATGGCATCGTTTATCTTCTTCTACCAAAGAAGGTGTACCGCTCTCTGAACAACCACCAAGAGCTCGAGCTCCACCTAGTGTTGTTCTACAGAAAGATTTGTCAAAAAAAAATGATCAAGATGGTTATGTGTTTCCTTTCACAGAAAAACTCATTAGTGGAGATCGGTTGCTCACAGAAGAGGCCATTCAGAATTTGAGATTAGCAGCATCTGCGAGAGAAAGACTTTCTCAAGCTTTCGCTTGGTTGAGAACATGCGGGGCTGCCAATACTTTAAGTGCGAGAAGTCTAATGAATACTCATTCAACAAGTGATGTAGCGAGTGCAAATGTAAGCTCCTCCAATTCATCCAATCAAGCCGGAGGTAGTGGCAGTGGAACATCTACGATGAGGAAACGTCCATCTTCACACCATCGTTTTGGGGCTCATAGTAATCACCATACAATCAATTCTGACTCAAATAAAGTTAAAAGTTCAAATCCCACACAAAATTCTAAAAACAAAGGACTTAATGCAGCTCAAACAAAATCTGCGGCCATTGAAGCTGCTCGTGCTGCAGCAGAAGATACTGCTTTGGCCTACTCATTTGCTCGTCGTCATGGCTGCACAAAAGATGTGCGTGCTATGTATTTTGAAACGAAAAAGGATATTCCAGAAACTGATCAGGAATTATACAAGGTACTGATTAAAACTAAATTAATTGAGGAAGGCGAAGCGATGCGAAGAACGCCAGTAAAGAAAAAGAAAAGTAATGTGGATAATGATGGGAAACCAAAAAAGATGAGATATTACGTGAATAAAAAACATCGAATCACAAACACCCATTTGGATAATACAGAATTGGGGAAAAAACTAGAAATGGCTATGGAACGTCAAGCCCAAGGGAAAGATGTCGGAGATGGTGGAATGTGATTATTCATTGCCAAAAAATCATTTCCAGTACACAATTCAATTTTTTTGGCATGAAGTTCTTTTCTTTGTGTCAAGTCACATTTTTTACGGATCTACGGATGTGTATAGTAGGACTATCCATCGACCACCATGCAATTGTAAAATCTTTTACAACAACACCATGCATTAATCCTCAAGATAACAAACAATTGCACTTAATAGTAAATTACTGCACTGTTTCTTCACTGAGCTTTACATTTTATCAATATTCTACAAGATTTTTATCGTGAGAAGCTTCTCCAGAGGCAACACCCCTTTCATTTTGTTCCGGCCAAATTGTAGGATTTTGAGAGAGTCAAATTTTATATTTTCGTTTAACATATGATAACAGTACTCGCAAGAACAATTTCTAATACAACGAATGCATCGCAATCTCAAGATATTTAGAGGTGCTTTTTTGTCTAGTTCGTACGGCGATGCATAAAGAAGCTTCACGTCCCAGCCCACCAGGACTATCGTCTGAACTGGCATTCAGGTCGTCTTCCAGTTTATAAGCTCTCTCCTGTACAATAGGGGACCGTAATTCCCTTCTTCGACAACGTGGATTCACAAGTTTCAAGTATGTATGAACCACAGGAGACTGCACACAAAAATATAAAAAAACATTCTAACTCTACCATGTTTGTAACTTCCTCCTCTTCATTCCACTCGCTCTTCTTTAGGGCTTTCTTTCTCTTGCTTGTTTGTCTGTTGTCAATTCAGGACCATTATGTTGAAAGGTGATGCGCTGGTTGTTAAGCTATATGCTGAACATCTTACCCCTTCCAGTAAAGACGAATATCTTCTTGTATTAGATTCTAATAAAGAGTATTGCGGTATAAGTACTTTAAAAATGTTTGTTATTTCGTGGTTATCAAACATAAAAAAAATATTGCTTTTATTCAAATTTCCATTTTGTGAGAAATGTTGTATTTAAGTATGAAAAAGGACCACCACAGTTGACACGTGCCAAAATCACCATATAGTTATTATTCTCTGTTTTTTTTGTTAAGGAGAATATATTTCCGCTGTTAACTAAATTTTATGTGCGGGCTAGTTTAGCCTGGCATGGTTCTCATTTTTTTGTTGCAAAACCGGCCTCACCCTCTTATCCTTCTCTTTCTTATCTTTTTCAACAAAACCAGTCTGAGGCATATCAGGTTATCAAATTGATTGCTTGATATTGTTATTCAACGGCGGCGAAAACCACAAGAAGAAATTAGTGGATCATTTCCTTGATTACATTTTCAAGAAAATGGAGTCGTTACTGAAGATAAGAACATTGATTTTGGTACTTGTGGTCTGTCAAGTAATTTTTATCGTCGTTCCTAATAATAGATCCGTGATCAACTCATTTCAACCTTCTGCAAGCACCAAAAACATTACAATAATGTATGCTCCCTCCAAAAACAAGGAGCTTATTCTAACTGGGTTAGATGGCATCAAGAGAATGGTTATATTCTCTGCGAATAACACACTTTTAGATGTTAGACATTTTATTGACGAGCAGTGGGATGAAAATCTCCAAGGTGCAGGCAATTTTCTCTTTTACGTGAATGATGTTCAAATCTCTTTAAAGCAAGAAGTTTTGAAAATGGCATACGAGTTGGTGGATAAAGATGTCAGGATTCAGAGCCTAATCTTATCAGGCTTACCTGAAACAACAGCAATAGAAAACCCAGAAGTACCTTTAACGTTGTACCCTGAAGTGTCTATAGAAAGTAAGCCATCTCCTTTGAATTCTGAGCTTCCCACTGCTAAAGTGCAAATAAGACCCAAATCTCCGAAGTTTTTAGGTGACACGCTTTCAAGAGCATGTTATGAATCCGAAGTTCTCACTTCAAATAGTGAAACCAACAAAGACCAAAGTGCAGATTGTAGTGAAATGAAATTCCCGTTTCAAAAGAACAACGAGAACACCCCCCCAGAGCATTGCTGGCCCCGTTTGGTGCTCATGCCGTCTTTTCCGACATCTGGAAGCGAGTTGGTGCAAACATTATTTCGTAAACACACTGGAGTTACAACTGGAGCATTTTACAAATCAGAAGGTGCTTTGGTATATCACTGGGGTACAAGAGTCAATAAATTCCATACAAGTCCTTTTAAAATGTGTGACAAAAATTTGACTCTCCCACACTCTGGTCAAGTCGCTTTGTTAAAGTCTCACGCTCAATGGAGTCAGCATGAAGAGCCTAACATATTACCAACACACATTGTGCGACTAACCAGAAATCCAGGTGACAATCTTTTACGAAATGCTGCACGCTGGAAGTTGAGAAGTAAAATAAACAAGGATTATCTGTCTTTTATTGAAGACGTCAGGCCCTTTTGCAATGATACCTTGACTGGACAATATACAGGGGGAAGATACACATGGTTCCACTCGGATTGGAATGAAGCTATAGGGAAAATACCTCATCTCATCTTGAGGTTTGAGGACTTGTCAAATCCTGAAAAAAGTGAGGAGAAGATGAGAGAGATGTTAGATTTCGTTGGTCAAGAAATGAAGTTTCAATTGAATTATGCGGAGGTACTTCGTGTCCCTGATTACACTCACGGAACATTGATGCGGGATGCTTGTGGAGTTGATATGGCAAGGAAGGTACACGATCAAACAAAAAATGTATCTACTGCCTTAGGGTACAAGTTCAATTTCGAGGAAGGTATATGGGAAGTATGAGATTTAGATCAAATGAATTCATTGGTTCCCTAAACTAGGTATTTGTCTAGGATAATACGTGTTCTTTCCCATATTTTTCTTTTTATGAATACTCTTTCAATTTGAGACATTCCATAATGTAGTTACAATAAAGTATCAAAAACAAATATAAACCAGGATCTCAATTCGATACTAGAGAGAGTATCACATCTCTTAATATATGTGCAAAGGCAGCTGCTTTGAATGGTTCTCATCTCTCATTTCAATCATTTATTTCTAGGTTTGAATTGCCTCTTGTTTCAAGTATTTTATGACAATATGTCACCATGTTTCCTTTGTGACTGTAGTGTTGTACGTACGTACATACCTTCTTCATTGTTACACGTAAAATAAGCTCACAGTTACTAAATCTATAGGTTATGTAACCCGCCAATGGCGATTATCAATTAGATTAATTACTCACTTGGTGAAACGCACAATTTTTACGGAAATTGGTCAAAAGATACTTTGGATTTACAAAATAGAGAACCCGGAAACATATCTGAGCTTAATCACGCAATAGAAAGAAAATGACGAATGAACATCTCACTCTTTTTTTCTCTATTTATTCTGTACAATATCTACGTTGGTTATCAATGAGAAAAAAATAAATAGGTCATTCGTTCTTGCATCTATTTTCTCTTTGGAAATTCCGGCATCTTATTTCCACGAGGCACGGAGAATACATCTGACTACATATCCTATCTAAATTATCTTGATTTGGACATCACTTCTATATTCCCAGCTAACCTTCGTTTAAAATCTGTATCGAGGAGTACTACATTATATTTTAATACTCACAAAACAACTCACCAATGTTACTAGCTGCACAAGCACTTCGAAGCATTCCCCATCATGCGCGAAGGCCTGGAGCTCTTACATCTTCACGTGCATGGCTCTCCACCACCGGGCCCACAGAGGATTCACCTACCGTGGAAGACTCGGATATTCCCATTCCCCCGGCATCTCCAGCGCAAGCATCATCTGCGCCAGACGCATCAAACCAAGTAAAATCAGAATTAGATAAATCTCTACGCCCGCAAGAAGTGGTGAAAGAACTTGATCGTCATATTGTAGGTCAACCGGATGCCAAAAGGGCCGTTGCGATTGCCATGAGAAATCGATGGAGGAGGAGACAGCTTCCTCCAGATCTGATGAAAGAGGTCACTCCCAGAAATGTCCTCATGATTGGGCCCACTGGATGTGGAAAGGTAGGTTTAGTGAGATTTATTTATTTTTATTATTTCATGTCATATTTATTCATTTTCATGCTTTATTCCTTAGACTGAAGTTGCTAGACGTATGGCAGCTTTGGGAGATGCTCCATTCCTGAAGGTAAGATTTCTCTTCTGCATTTGTTCCTACCTTTTTTCAATAGAGGTATATTCATGTCCAAATTATAAAAATGATAAACATTGTTGCTGTATCAAAATACTTCATGTTCCCATTCTTTTGTTCCCTAGGTGGAGGCTACAAAGTTCACAGAAGTAGGTTATCATGGAAGAGATGTGGATCAGATTATTCGTGATTTAATGGATGCTTCTATGGCACTCACACGCAAACGTCAAACAGAAAAATTCCGTGATCAGGCCAAAGAACTAGTAGAAGAACGTATACTAGATCTTTTGACAGGAAAATCGATAGACGGTGAGCCTGACCGTAGCCGTGATAGCTTTAGGGAAATGTTAAGAGATGGGATGTTGGATTCTCAAATGATTGATGTGGAAGTACCGGAAGGTGGACAGGATAAAAATGTTTTTGCGATTGGTGGTGATGGATCAATGAATAATCCCAGTGCAGCCATGTCTGAATTCTTGTCAAAGATGTCTGGACCTGGAGGTAAGAAAAGTGGAGCCATGGAAAAGAAAAGAATGCCTATTTCAGAGGGTAAGGAAGTCATATTGGAAATCGAGCTTGATCGTTTGTTGGAAACTGTGGATTTGAAAAGGGAAGCCGTTGCAGCTGTTGAAGAGAGTGGGATTGTCTTTATTGACGAAATTGATAAAATCTGTTCTTCCAGAGACTATATGTCTAAGAGCGCTGATGCTAGTGCCGAAGGTGTACAGAGAGATCTTTTACCTCTCATTGAGGGGACAACAATCAATACCAAATATGGAAATGTAAATACTGACTACATCTTGTTTATCGCCAGCGGAGCATTCCATGCTGTAAAACCTAGTGACATGCTTCCTGAATTGCAAGGTCGACTTCCTATAAGGGTTGAACTAAATGGACTTACGGAAGAAGACTTATTCAAAATTTTGACAGAGCCTGTGGCAAATGTGAGGTTTTACTAACAATTTCTTGTGTTATTCTGTCTGATGACTTATTCATTTTGTTTACGTTCTCCTTTTAGCTTATCCGCCAACAAATCAGCTTAATTGCAACAGAAGGTGTTGTGCTACGATTTGACGAAGATGCTATTTTAGAAATTGCTAGGATTGCAGCTCTTCTTAATCGAACTGTTGAAAATATTGGGGCTCGTCGCCTCCATACCGTCATTGAGAGAGTCATGGAAAAGCTTTCCTTTGATGTAGCTGAAATGGATGGGTCTGAGCTTGTAGTAGACAAAGAACTGGTGCAACAACGTTTATCAGATGTTCTTGTCTCAAGTGATTTGTCTAAATATATTCTATAAATACAGCACGTTACTTTTTATGAAGTGATATTCTTTACTTTATAATCTTTTTTTTAAATATCATACACACTCGGTTACTTGATAAAATTTTATGACTTTATAACAAATGTTGTGGAAGTCCAATGAAATTGCAAGAAAAAGACGACGATTTGATATATGAGATAGAGTACAGAAAATGGCTGTGTCCACAATTATACAATTTTCTTGAGATATGAGCTAATGAAAGTGATATTTCTTGAGTTCACTTCATTCAAGAATTTTCTTTTTAAAAACAGTGCTCTTGCCATCCAAACATGTGAAAATGTGAGAACTCACTAACGATCTTAAAATTGTAATGATTCGTTTTGTATGATCACAATAATATGTACTTGGTATATATTCTTTGAACAAAACTGAAGTGTGTCTTCTAAGAACTTCAAGATGAAGTGACATATATATATCTATCGGAAATAGTTTGTGCAATTTAAATTGAATTTGATGAACGTGAAATTTTGACACATATCTGTCCTAATTTTTTAGTATGTGGAGCTTTGTTCTGACATCAAAAACCAAAAAAGAATTTTTCATCTGCAAAATGCACCTACTTATATATGTTCAAAGAATCCAACTCATAACATTATTACCGTACCCTGCATACGTGATTCATGCCAAAATGAACTAATTGACAACACAATCTTCCTAAATAAATCTGTCAAAACTCAAACAAAAGATATCAGCAGTCTATTTTGCACATGGAAAAACAAAGGTTATGAAAAGCTGAGCCGGCCAACTACAATTAAAATGAGCTTTGCCTAAGGTAGCATTTTGATTTTACAAAAGCTAAAATCTTACTTAAGTTGAATCAAATTTTAATTCGTATCATTGTTCCCTAAATGAACAATCGGTATACTTGCGCTTTTAGAATCCCAAGGGTATACTTTATTAAGTAAACATGTGAGTCATAGTTTCCCTATGTCATCTATTTCATATTACAAAATCTGGCACTCGTATTGATATTTATGATTCAAAACTTACTTAATGAATAATTTATTTTATTAGACGGAAATATAAACTTATTTAAATCAATTCCGTTAAATACTTATGAATATTACATGAAATAATCTATGTATTGTCTTGGATAAATCGCTATATATATGACCGATGACATGTAAATGATCCTACCTATATAGGTTTCTTATATACATATCGATATATATTGCAATTAGCAATGTATGTTCTTGGGATTCATAAATGTAAGAAACGCATACTTAGACAGATTGTTCTGGAAAATAGGATATAACAAAGCCATACCCTAAGGTTATTGATAGGTCTTCAATCTTTTAGTTGACTAGCGTTTCCTGCCCAAGCGAAGATCGAAATATACTTATGTCCTTGTGATTTGTTGATGCTAACTTCATCCGGGACAAAGTCAATGGAGTTAAATATTCCGCCGGTGCCGGTCTCGTCATCGCCCTCTTTGAATCGAACTCCTGCTCTGTCAGTCTCGTCTTTTTCTACAGATCGTAGCAATGATGCGACTCCACCTAATGTTCAACATCAATTTTTCAGATCTCATATTGTAGAGGATGATGAAAGCTGTGAAACAGGAAGTATGCGATACAGCCCTCCTTCCCCCTCTAATCTTCGTGAATTAAATTTTCCCATTGCTAGTTTAGATGATACTAGAAATGTTTCAATTCCAGGGCTAGAAGATTCTAGGAATATTGCCGGTGCGGGGCAGTCATTAAAGCACGAAGATCAAGATTTTAGTAAGACAATGAGAGGAAGAGCTGGATCTTACCCATCTCCCATTGGAAGAGGATCTTCTTTGAAATACGCTTCGAATAGAAACTCGCCATTGAATCAAAGTTTATCTTCAAATAAAGAAGAGTCTCTGAATCCTTTTTCTCAAAACTTATCTTTTCGTAGAGATAATTCTACCTCGGATAAGCTATCCACTATTAACAGCACCTATATGAATGATAACATAGACATTGCTAAAAATGGTAGTGAACACCGCTCACAAGATACCATAAATATACATAATGACCTTGCAAACCTCTCCTTGCGGAATAGAAGCTCCCTGTCTGATTACAACAAGAATTACCCTTCAAGTCAGACACAGTCGATAGATATTCCCAAGAAAGAATCTTTACTGGGAACTATTGGCACTTCTTTACAAACTGAAAAAGCTTTAGACAAGTCATCAGGAATACAACCCCTGAACTCACAAAGGGAGTTTCTATCTCAAGACAACAACAATTTAAATCTGAATAGAGCCAGAACTTATTCTGCACCCGAGTCTTCCAATCCATTTTTAAGTAACAGCAAGGTTTCGAATTGGGGTGAAGGTGGAAGAAACTCCCTTGATGACCGTGTTGGTATCACTGGAAGTAATTTTTCAACTGGAAAGATGACCGAAAATAGAAACATTTTTCCATCAATGGTGGGAGAAAGGTCCCTTATAGAAAGATCAAATTTAAAAGGACAGAGCATGAACAATCATGATTCTAATATAAATACAATGTATAATAACAACCAGAACAATGTGAGGCCCAATCATGCTTCTTTGTTAGATGTTTCTGGCAACTTTAACAGCCTATCTGAACATAGCAAAGAAGACTCTCGAAAGCTTGGGCCGAATAATTCAGATTCATATAATGTCAATCCTAATTTTAATGGACAATATCAAAAGAGCGTTCAAATGAACAAAGCCAACGAAGGCCAAACTTATCTCTCTCGATCCATTTCTTCTGGTCCACGTCTTGAGCATGGCGTGATGCAGGGCTCGTTGACGAGAGGAAGCACAGGAGACATTGGGCGGCATGGACACGGTGTTTCATCCGAATCTTTTGATCGAATGAATAGAAATCCTATGATGTATATTGAGGGGGGAAATATATCTGGACGGACAAACAATGTAAACGATATGAGGAGGTTCATGTAAGCTGCTTGTCCGAGTTTATCTTATGTCGTTGTTGGGTTTGCCTTCTCACATTTTATCTTCTTGTAACTGTTATTTTTAGGCCCCAAATGCACGCAGCTATACCTCCACAGCATCCATTGTACAACGATTATCACGGTGCTGAGAACATCAACTCTCAAATCCACCCTCAGATACGCTCTCAGATGCAACAACAGAATCAAATGAATCAGCACCCATTTCATCAAGTGCCAATGCACTTCCAAGGCAGGCATCAAATCCCTAACGGGCAACGTCTTTCGCAATCTTTGAACCATTTGTCACAATCAGGATACAATCCAAACATGGGTAACGACTTACATCGTTCTAATCTGTACTTGGACGAATATCAGCCACCACCAACCAAAGCTCCCCATCATCCACTCCAACCTGGCACTACCCACATGGATCATTTTCAGAGAGGCAATCTAAATTCTCAACAATTTCACCTAAACCAAGAAAATAATAGCGTTAGAAGAGGAGAAGGTGGACTCTTCTCTGGAAGTATAGGACAAATGCACATGACAAACAATTCTGGACTTCCTCCTAGACATAGAGATGATTATGATAATGCAAACACGTCAAGGTCGAAATCAATGCCACACAATAGACTTTCGGGGATTGAGGGATCATTACACCATGGCAGTATGTCTGTGCATTCACAGGAAAATTCCACTCACGGTTCTGTGAAAAATCCTGTTTTACAACATATTACTCCAGATGTAGGCATATCAGGACACGGTAGTAACTTGGCAGTCAGAAATCAAATGAAAGGGCCATACAATGGCCGAGATACTATAGATATGCAGCACAACCAGCATCATGACTATCGTAACGAAAACAGTATTCCTCACTACAATCGCAGGCATTCTCCGTTGGAAGAGCCTATTATGAATGCTAACGACGGTGATCCTTACAGTGTGGGTGGGAAATCACGTGGATCAAGTCGTCACGAGACGATTAGTGGAAATGCAGTATCGATGCATCATATTTCATCTTCATCACCGCAAAATAGTAGAAATATGGATACTGGAGTAAGTAAACATGAATCGAAACATCTGTGCTTATATACCATAACATTTTTCTCAATTATTGTTGACTTCTTTCTAGAATCAGCGTGGAATGGAAAAGAATACTGGTATGAAAGGCATTCCAAAACACTTGAATATTCCTCACGGACATGTTGCACGAGGTTCGTTTGACAGCGGAAGTTATGACGATGGAATGTCTTCTGCTAGTTACCGTCACAAAATGATGTCTGGAATGCCCCACCCACTATCCAGGCCGTCTTCCTTACAAAATAGCGTACGATCTTCGCAAGGATCCGAGTCATCAACTTCCATGGACAACGTCCCAGCTATTGTGTCTCCATACCCCCGAGAATCTCAAATCTCAAACACCTCTCCAAGTCCTATGCCAAGGCTTGTTTATAACATTAAGTTTAAGCGAACTCAACGCTGCTTCATTTTAGGTCCACGTGCTCCTCATGATGTCAAGATTGGGTGTTATGTAAAAGTAGAGGCCGACCGGGGAGAAGATTTAGGTTTTGTTGTAAGTCGAATGCCTGCTGAAAAGTATAACACCAGTGGAAGATCGAGTTTTCGCATGAACTCTTCCAATTCTGCAGGCAATGATTCTTCGTGTGTTGGTCTTTCAGGAGGTAACGCAGCCGACTTGAAGCAAGTAATTCGTCTAGCAACCCATGATGAAGTTAACCATCTTAAGGTTAAAAAAGAAGAGGAAGACGAACTTCTTAAGATCTGTCGAACCAAAGTAAAGACTCGAGGTCTACCGATGACTGTGTGCGATGCTGAGTATCAGTTTGATAGAAACAAGCTCACCTTTTTCTTTGAAGCGGAAGGGCGTATAGACTTTCGTGAGCTTGTACGCGATCTCTTCAGTATTTACAAAACCAGGATCTGGATGCAGCAATTAGATAAGAATAGCAATGGTTCTGTTTCTGCAAATGGTGCTTACAGTAATTCTGTTGGAGATGGTGCGAGCAACACTGCAGGGGGGAATTCAGTTTCGTCCATTCACAATTAAAGATGCGTGACTGACTCCCTTATATGTTTGTATGTGACAATACAAATCCATTTTTTGTTTTCATGATGTGAATGTTTTATTTTATCCCTATCACTGTGATCCTATGTGAGGAGGAATCCATTTTCGTTCAATAATGTCGAAAGGCGATTTTCCTTGCGACAGACTAGCTAAGTTAGGTCTGTCTGTATTTGTAGCATTGGCGTAACGAGGTAAATAGAAATGGTGAAAATCAGGAGAAGTCCACCACACCTTTAGTTGATGCTTCCATTTAAGAAATTAGAACTTCGAGTCAGATAATGTGGAGACCATCTTTTCAGCTCCCAAACGAGATTAGAACATATAAATGTACGTTGAATTAAGTTTTGTTTCATAAGACATAATTGTAGGAAGTTGGATTTTTTTAAATTTTCTCTTTATTTGTTAGTAATATGCTAATTCTCACATTGGGTGCGATACTGCTGAAGATTCAGAAACACCAAAACTATGGTGTCGGCGCAGCAGCGACTGCTAATCCTCCTGCAGTACACGCAGACATGCAAGTGGCCTGCACCAATGAGCAACTAGCTGCTGCACTTGTAAGCCAAGCATACCATCCAACTGGTCCTGTGACACCAGCAACCAACCCAGAACTTGCCATGCAAGTCACATACCCAGCATTACACGCACTATAACATGCTGCAACTGCAGAACCTGCGGCAATAGGACCTGATTCAACAGGCAAGAGATAAGAGCTTACACAAAGCAAAAATGCCAATAAGGAGAGGAAGGAGGAACTGATGTTCGTATTCATTGTATTTGTTTTGAATGAGTTGATAAATTTATGGGAAATAATGAAATTATTTTAATATCTTCCCACTCCATCAACGTTGTCTAACAATAGAAGCCACATATCGCTTTATCAGATCGTGGAGAATTGGATCCCCTTTATCTACTTGAGAAAGATCTTCTATATGGAACCATACATAGGACGACAAGAGTCAAAACTTCGCACCAAAATAAACTTCAAAATCTGATTGGAGCAATGCCAAAATTTACCATCTGTGCAACTTTCCATACCTTGACATGAATAAATCTGCCTTCCATTAACAACATTTATGTTAACTTTGTGATACATTTTGGAAGCTTTATTAGGGCGTGTCTATTCTAGTTTGAAATTACGTAATTTAAAACTCTAGAATAGACACGTCCTTATGTCACGAAAAGATCAAGCATTGGATGCAATCTCAAAAAAATTTGCAACTACCTAATAAAAAGCTTTAACAATTTCAATAGATAGATTTATCATACAAATTCTGCAATAATGTGAGAAAAGTCAGAAATTTGAATCTGAAAAAATATTAGAAGTATTTACCTTATGGTACATACCTAAATCATGTTTCACTCAGCAGTCTTATATTGTGGTAATATTAATTCATACTTACGGTGAAGACTAAACATTTCAAGCAAAATGTTTTATGAACAATCTCAGCTTCACCAGCAATTGGCCAGCCTGAGACATTGACGGATTTCATATATCCACCTTTTCTTCACTCTTCTTCACCATCATTTACGTTTTAAGATACTATGGTCATAAAAACACCAAAATCACACAGAAAAGCTAAAGCGAGCATTCAGGAGAATGCCAAACCTTCATTATTTTACTTAGCGCACGATCATTGGTCGCCCAGATTTGGAGCGACATTTTTCACAACTAAAATTATTTCGAGAAAAAGAATATTGTCAAAAAATGCCAAGTCAATGAAAGAATCACTAACTCTACAAAATGAAGGGCGAACCAACTTGCCAGCATGCTACTACGCAATAGAAGTTCTATACGGCCCCTCGAAGCACATTTGCCATCGCAGATACTCTCAGTTTGAATGGCTTTTTCTTCAACTCTCCAAATCTTGCAATACGAAAGAGCTTCCATTTTCTATTCCCTCAAAGACATATCCATGTGTTTGCATATCAAGAGATGAACTAGTAGAAGATCGGCAGAATAAATTAAATAAATTTTTGATGGATTCATTACAAATCCCAGGAAACGCCAGTCATCCAGCGGTGATTACATTTTTGGATCTAGAAAAACCAGCAGCAGCTTCATAGAATCATGATACTTATTATACATGATTGGGAGGATCACACGCATGGAAGAAATACAAATTTAATCGGATTCTCATTGAAATTACGGTACCAACACCTAGTCTTACATATCATTAATGTATTGATGTAAATGAATATATCAAATAATCGAAACTATTCAATCTTTTCATCTAAATAAATCTTGAGCTTGGATTTAATTCATGTTGAGCTTTGATGTTTGGGATGCTTTTGGAAATTGGAACCACAATAAAATTATCAGAACTTCCTTACGCTTAGTCTCACTTTTTATGAAGTAATACAAGCATTATATTGCTTTGAACTAGAGATTTTATTTATGTCCCAAAGCTGTTCATTCTTGAAATTAGATTAATGCTGCCGTGATAGCAGTAAAAGCAATTTATTTCTCGAAGTTACGTAGCATTTTGCCTTTTGATGACGACTCAATTTTGATCTTGCATTTTATTGATGAACAATTTTCGCACAGCTGATGTTTCGCTGATGATTTCAAAATTTTCAGAGAGAAACACTTAAAAAAATCTCTAACACAGGATCCTGCGGAAAGGTCAATGTTCATTCTGCAATAATTGGCAATTATAGCTGGTTGCAGTCAATTGCAGTTGCAACGGCCTTATAATGTTAAATAATGAGCCAACGGTGTCCACACCCAACACTCCCCATAAAAAAAACTACATTAATCGTCGTGTGAGAAATGGATCATTTGCTCATGCAGTAAAAAGAGTATCTCTTGCATCAAAGCATAAAATCTGGGATACTAATGATGCAAGTATAGCTGCTACTCAAACAGCATTATCCCAGTGGGAGAAAACGTATGCCACACTTCGATCACTTGTTGTGAATACAACAAGTTCTGCCAAGTCAGCCTATTCCACAGCTAAATCTGGTGCTCATAGTATTGAGCATCATTTGCTTGTCCCTGTTCGGGATATCGTTCTTATTCCTGCATTTTCTACAGCAGAACATGTCACATCATCTGCAGTTGGTTTTATTTCAAGTGATGATGCGAAACAATTAGTATCAGCAAGCTTTCAGATAGTCAAGCAAACACCGTTTGTAGGTGAGACTATTCTAGCCCCAGCTATACTTACAAGTACCGATATTTTAAAAAATACATGGGAAATTTTAAAGTATCCAATTCCACCACCAAAAGATGTCGCAGATATTACAGATAGTATCATGACTGTAACGAAATGTACAATCGTAAATATATGGACAGAATGCTACTTCTACACGAAATTATTGGATGCTAACATAACGAGAACTTTGATGCATACTCAATGGAGAATACTGGGAAGTGGGCCATACGTAACTTTAGATGATGTAAGTAAACAAGAACTAATAAGTCATTTATGTGATCGCTACATGTCCTATAAAAATGAAGTGGCTCGATATGAATTTGCAAAACATATCCAGATTCAAAATTCCAACCTATACGATGACTTGGTTGTGAAAGGTGTATTGTACGAAAGAGGTGCTGATTTCATAAAAGATGACGAATGGCTTCTACCATCACCATCTTATACACTAACAGAAACTCCATTTTTCTTGCGAGGAAGAGAAGGGCAAAAAGATAATAGTGTCAAACCAATGTGGTTTTACGAAAAAAATAAGATTGGAAATCCATCTAATTCTTGGATTAGCTTTCACAGGGAAGATCAAATATTGCTTGAAGATGGGTTTATTCAATGGTATGATAGAATGCATACAGTACATTCCAATAAGCGAGCATCCCCATCGAGACCAGGAGATTCTTTATTACGAAGCCGAGATAACGGAATGTCCCCAATAAATAGGAGCAGGATAGATTTGGAGGAAGAGCAAACTACTTCCTCATACAAGGATGATTTTCTTTTCTCCACCTTCAAACAAATTTTAGACGAAAAATATCACACAATAGCTCAATGGTATCATCCATCTAAAGAAGACATTCTTGTTGATCAACATCGTCATGCGGTCACGTTTATATCGGAGTCTTCGTGGCGCGAACCCTCTATCTCGCCTAATCTGTCACAGCCTACAGGGATAAATTTTCCAACAACGGATCAATACCATGAACGTTCTGAAGTTTGTTTTGATTCCTTGGTAAATAGCAACATTTTATTGCCAGAAATAAAAATGATCAAACGTCCAACTATGTGGCGATTTCATGGAACTGGGGAGACTGTAAGAAGAGGTGTATGGCTGTTAGATACGAAACGCCATGGTGTCCAACCTTATAGTGACGCCAGTGTTATAATTTTAGAGGATGCCTATCTCTTTTTGAAGCACAGAATCAAGTGCAATCAAAAGATAAATGCCGACGATCAAATGGAAAATGTGGAGGGCATATTGTTAACAGTTCAGGTTTCAAGTCCTGACGATGAAAATGAGCAACAACTAGTCCAATTCCGATCCCTTGAACAGATAACAGCTGTTCAAAAAACATTGGGGGCCGCCGTTTCCATTTTCAAGCGTAGAGTGTATCGAGGAGTATGTTGGGAAGCACCATCATCGAAGCAATTTTATGATAAGGAGCAGACGAAAGATATTCCACAGGTTGAAGAATTAGGAAAAAATCGTGTCAAAGATAGTCCTGAAAGGCATGGATTGAAAGAAGATTCTAATACCAAGACAAATGATTTAGTAGCCGCTCCCTATAGCATATGGAAGGAGATTAAAACTTTTTCAAGATCAAATGCCGACGACGCCAATCACTTAATTCTGGTCGTACATGGTATTGGAGAAATGCTCCGAAATGTTGACTTTTTTGGTCTTGCTCAACTATCTACAATAGTGGAATGTTGCGACAATTTACGAAAGAACCATGAACTAGTGACTAACGAAGAAAAAGAAGTTAAGCTATTGAACCTAGATGATGATCCAATCCCTTCCTTTTCTAAAAATAAAACCAATGATAGAGTGGAATATCTTCCTGTAGAGTGGCATGAAGCGTTTGCTATTCATTCGCAGAGAAAGCATCAAAATCAAGAATGGAAGCGTCATAATGGTGGCAGTGGAGTTGACTTTATGCATACTATGGAAGAATTACGGTCAGTAGGGCATGATAGCAGAAAACCTACTCCAACGACATCACCAATTAGTGTCCAAGATATTTCATTGAAAACTATACCTCGTTTACGATCTTTCGCAAATGATACATTACTGGATGTTTTGTACTTCATGTCACCAGAACATCATGACGTTCTCATAGATATTGTGACACATGAGATGAATACTGTAGTTGAGAAATATCGTTCTTTAACAGGCTACAATGGTAAGATTTCTTTAATGGCACACTCCTTAGGATCGATTATTACTTGGGATATCCTAGCTCATCAAGAAGAGAGATTTCAACGCAATAATTCTATGCGAAAAAAACCTTCCTTTATACATCTTTATGGTGGATTTGAAGATAATGATATCGAAGATCAGAAAGATAGTTTCTTGTCCAGATTATCCAACTCTAGTACTTCTAATTTGGATGAATATAATTCAAGACTAGACAATACTGTGACCGAACCAATGTTGAAACCAAATTATCCCCAGCTTTCTTTCTCAGTATCCAACACCTTTATCTTAGGCTCTCCAGTTGCAGTATTTTTACTCATACGTGATCAAAGAGAACCTCTTGCTTTAAACTATACGTTGCCTGGATGTAAGCGCATCTTTAACATATTCCATCCATATGATCCAGCTGCATATCGAATAGAACCTTTAATCCATCCTCAAAATGCCAGAATAGAAGCAAAATTAATAACTAACTGGAAAAATGGCGGATTTCGAATGCAGTACCAAACAAAAATGTTATGGAAGAAGCTTGTTGAAAAATCTTTTCAAACTAAACAAAATGTGTTGGAAGCAGTTGAAAATGGCATGTCTGAAATGGGCTTACTGGATTACAGTAATATGAATATAGAAGCTATTGCAGAAGAGGAAGAAGAAGACCATGAAGGGAATTACAATGAGGATTCCTATACCTACGAAGTAGCTCAATGTGGAATTTTAAATCAAGGTAGAAGAATTGATTATATGCTTCAAGAAAAAGAAATTGAAAAGACCAATGAGTACGTCTTCGCTTTAGGCGCTCATTCAACTTATTGGGATGAAAAAGATCTTACTTCATTCGTGGCCAGAGAAATATTGGAGAACAATGATGAATGGTGACAATGAAAGAATCTTATATCGTCAGTTTTTTTTTTTTTTTTTTTAGGGGGTAAACATTTTTTGTCATGATAATGATCATCTCTGCTAGTTCCAGAGTCAGTAGTGATGATTCAGAAAATTGACTGAAAACTTTTGTTTGCATTTTCTGCCTAATCTTTATAAAGTAAATTATAGTCAATGCAATTGTGAATTGGTAGATACAGAATCGAAATACATGGTAAACTTGTTTTTGTTTGTCCATTTCTATATCATAAAGTCGAAATCTCAATATCATGTCGGCGCAATTTGTAACGACATGAAAATAGGATTGAAATTAAAATTATGTACCCTTTATTCAACGAACGTACGTTTGTTTGTTTGTTTGTTTGTTTCTGCGGTATATTTTGTTAACGGGGGTCCACCAAGCCAATTACACGCGGGTAGCACAAGAGTTTCCCCCAGTAAGACTAGGCGATAGGGCCCCTCTAGGAGGCTAGGGTGACTTGTAACTCGCCATTACTCGGCCCCGAAGGGTTTTCGTGGGGAGCGTCACCGACCCAATGCTTCGTGATACTTTATGCGTCTCCCCAATGATATAGAGCCGCCAGAATCACATGCATAATTAATTACTTATAAATCATTGACACGACCTACCTGTGAAGACTTACATT
>Ga0209092_10001985_pt1 | contig 19251 bp, 9 predicted proteins | sample FraStrMetagenome_FD_187446 | JGI IMG/M metagenome (GOLD analysis project Ga0209092, IMG submission 187446) | Marine eukaryotic phytoplankton communities from Arctic Ocean - Fram Strait ARC3M Metagenome (SPAdes) (version 2) | ecosystem: Environmental > Aquatic > Marine > Oceanic | place: Fram...
TTATCCGGGGCCTATAAAGTAGCAAGTAAGTTTTTTTGACACTTTTGTGTTTTTACTCGCTGGTTTTTCTACGAAGCACTATACCAAAAATGATGTAGAAAACTTTAAATTTAGAAACCTGGGAATAATATTGTAATTAAACTAAACTAAACTAAACGCATTGGACGGTAGAGCACAAAACTTTACAACGTCTTCTTCTTCTTATTTAATTAAGATGAATAAGAACTTCGACGTCACACATTCATGATGTCAACTCTGTATGTTGACGAATGTAAGTCAACTTAGTATGTTGGGATAATTTGCGTAAAATATATACAGCAGCAGTAAAATAATAGTCCTAATAAATAATGATAAATAGGAGGAGCAAGAAAGATTTTTTCAATATGAGTCTCTCTCAAATACAAATCGTGTGTCACAAAGGAATGAAATCCTTCTTCATCATGGGGAAATACTCGGGCCGATACATCATGCTTTTGTCATCTTTGTTTGCATTTGCTCTATTAGCCACATCTCAAGCGGTTCAGCTCCCAAATTCTTCTTTTCAAAGAGCTCCTTTTCAACAATCCCAAAATAGATTCAAACGCAACACAAAGAGGCGCCAAAATATTTCCTTGCAGAACAATGCTCTAAATACATCCATGCGAGGGGGGGCAGCAAAGGAGAAATCAAGTACCACAGGTTCTAGTATGATAGCATCTGTGTTCAATCTAGTCAATAACGTCGCAGGAGCAGGAATTCTAACCTTGGCAGCAGGAAAAGCAAAGGGGTCCGGTTGGATTCCGTCAATTTTGCTATGTACGACTTTGGGTCTTATTTCCAGTCATACCTTTACCATGATTGGACAGGATTGTGAAATGACTGGAGAAGCTGATTTCAAGGTAAGTTTAGCCCTAATGTAGGAAGTAAGATTCTTTTGTATTCTCAATTGAAATTCCGTGTTTTTATTTATTTTTTTAGGGGCTTTGGGGACGATCTATTGGAAAAGAAAGTACATATATTGTAGACACGTTAATTGCAGTCATGTGTCTCGCATGTGCTGTTATTTATTCAGGGATTTTAGGTGATGTCTTTACACCTCTTCTTTCCACTGTTGGTCTCCCAGATAGTCTGAATGGTCGATCTTCCAATATTATTGCTATTACAATCGCATTTTTATTTCCTCTTTCGATGATAAAAGATTTATCAGCTCTTGCATTTACATCCATTTTAGGATTTGCTGCCATTGCTTACACACTGATGTTTATTGTGACACGAGCTTTGGATGGGACTTATAATGCAGTTGGGGACGCTGTTGGAAAATTCATTGAGGATGGAGTAATTACAAAGCCTTCTTTCGCAAGATCAACCATGTGGAACTTTGATTTCTCATCTCTCGTGTTGGCAAGTAACTTAGGACTTGCCTATATAGCACATTACAATGGTCCTACCTTTTATCGTTCCTTAAAAGATACAAGTTCTGTTCGATTTAGCCAAATGGTTCGTATTTCCTTTGCTATATTGACCTGTCTTTACATAGCCATTATGTGTGCAGGATACGCCACCTTTGGAGATGTAACGGAAGGAAATATTTTATTAAATTACCATCCTTCAGATGTGTTGAGTACAATGGCCCGTTTGGCAACAGGCTTCAGTATCCTCTTTGGATTTCCACTCGTTATTACAGGAGCTCGTGAAAGTATTATTGGTGCAGCATCATCCTTAGGCTTTCCATCCTTGGGGGATACTAAAAATCATGCCGTGCTCGTGATTGCCATTTTATCTTTGGTCACTGCAATTTCAACTCTTGTAAAAGATGTATCTGTCGTGGTTGGATTAACAGGAGCTATTCTTGGAAGTTTCATTGTGTACGTATGTCCTACCCTGATTCATGTGAAAACAGTGGCGTTATGTAAAGGAAGTGAAAGTGCTGAGTACAAACGTGCCAGATTGAATTATATTTGGGTTCCTTTTGGGGTTACAATTGCTGGACTTGGTGCTTTTATGACGCTTAAAGAAGCAAGTTTGATTTGAACAAATAAAGAATATACAATCATATAGACTTAGCGATATGATGTATCACATTACGTTTGAAGCGAAAAGAATTCCTCATAAAAGCCCTGAAGGATGAAACATAAGAAAGATGCCCTACCAACAGTGTAACTATCAAAACTTTTCGACCATTTTATGTGACAATCTTTATTAGGAGTATGAGTAATTTACCAATAACTAATTTCAATGGTAATCATGGCTTTTCGTAGATTCTAATAGAAATACGTTGATCACAAACAAACAATGAAAACACGGTAGAATTGCCCTTATGTTGAGGAAACTATTCATTGACATGTGCATTTTGACAATATGATCGTTTGAAATTACTGCTTGGTTTGTACAACAGACCAAACATACTAATGCACAAAACCATATTTAAGATTATGATATGTATGGTCGATCTTGACTAAGTCGTCCAAATTTTGTCAATGGCCATATTCTCATAATAAGCTTTCCTTCGATCCTTTCTGTTTTGATAGGTCCGTAATGTCTTGAATCAGTCGACCAATCCTGATTATCTCCTTCTATCCAAATTGAATCTGGTGGAGTATTGGTTTTATTCATTGTGTTTTCAGCAGCTGAATTTATATCAAAATCATTATTTTTCCCAATTGCCATAACCCGTTTCATGACTCTAGGTCGGGTATCTACCAAGAATGGAAAAGGAGAGCATGAATCGTCATTATCATTTGATGATTCAGGCAAAGACGGTTTTCTAGTCAATATTATATCTCCAACCTTCACTCTTCTATCCCTATCCCCTAAAAGACGAAAAATATATTTATCCACCAAAAATATTTCTCCTCGAGGAGCCATTGTGGGTATCATACTTATACCGACTGGAGAAATAATTTGGATGGGACACATAAAATAACATAAAAATGCAAAAGGAATGCGTTTCATGATTGCTTTTCCTTGTTCATCTTGTAAAAATGATCGAAAAGTGTTGAGAGATACTTTAGCAGATTTCATTTGATGCTGGGTTTTCGATTTGAGCTTCATGGTGGTGTTTTTATTCAGAAACGAGACCTTTGATATGTGTTGTTTTTGAAATCTCCCTTTTTTGCCTTTTGCTTTTGCAGCATACTGACGAACGTTGTGAACGATACTTTTATGAATGATGTTACTTAATTTGTGTCTAGCATACTTTGGATGGAAACCTGAACATCTTTTGAGGAGAAGCGTCATGTACATCTTCAATAACAAAGCATCACGATTTGTAATCACTTCAGCTTTTTTGTCTGCGATGACAATACTGTCATATTCGTAGATTTCGTGATCACTGAGACTTGCCCACATGCATCATACTGACTCTCCATACTGCTTTTGAGTAGGAACATTGCAACGCCAATCCAAAAAATAGAAAAAAATTATCGTGAAAATTCGATGCCAGTAGGATGCCTAGACATTTTAAAGATTGATCTTTTGCAATTCAATACTAAAATTCTGTATCCAAACTGTGACCAAATAAGTGCACGGCATTATTACATAACTTAAATGGGCCTAAGCTAAAGATTTCTTTGTCTCATCATACTAAAGAAATTCAGAACATTCTTCTCTTCTCATTCATCTTTGTAATCGAAGTTATTAGTTACTGGACAATATCACTGCCCTTACCATGCAAACAGCATCTTTTTGAATAACCTTGTCGACGATAAAGTCACAGTTGTCTTTTTTTTAAGTGACATGATTCATTTGTAAAAATCGTATAAAAAGTGATGATATTTTGCTATGTTATATCCAAAGTGAAAGTTATTGTGTGAAAATGGCAAAGAATCAATGAAAGCGAAATATAAAAATATAATAATGTAGTGTCAAACAGATTACAATACCTTATACAGCATTTGTCGTTTCCAAAAGAAATATGATTAAGATGTAAACGAATCAGCAAGATTCTTTTTTGTATGAGCTGTCATTTAAATAAATACTATTGAAATCTCTAGATTATCTCTACTCTTTACATGCAAAGCCAACTTAAGTAAGGTCTTCATAACGGATGGGTATCATGCTTAACTTTTGACCTTGGCAAGCTTAGACATGAAAGATTTAGCCAAGCCGCTTCCCATGCACAAGATTTTGTGTTTAGATAGCATCGTCTAGGAAATGTTTTTCATCCAAACTTTTTCATACATGCTTCCAGCTCTCTACAGTTCTGTTGCCACATTTTTGTCATTCAAAGCCCACTGATAATCTATCTTTTTTTTTAGAGGGTAATAATTCGGCTTGTGGTCAAAGGAGAAAAGATCCCTTCTAATTATCCCATATTTTTGACTTTTTCAACTTGCCCAGACTGCGAGAAAATAATGTTTGGGACCTAGTTGTATGTTACAATGTCTGTGTTTGGTAATAAATCTTCTTGAGTTCTTCATACAATACCTCAAATAGAGCTGATCAATCATGGAAATCAGTGACATAGTTTTCTAATTCAGGGTATTGTGCGGAAATATTGTTTTAACTTTACTTTATGATGATTGGTCCTCAAATTCAGGGATATCGGTTGGTCGATAACTCTTTTTGTATGTCACAGCACAGTTTTAGAAGGTTCCGAAAGGTACTTTCTAGGCTCACGTTTGGGCAACTATTGGTATGGTTATACAATAGACATCTTCGAACGAAGAAACTACATAAAGACTTATCGATGTAAAAACGTTACACGATATGAAGTTGCTATAGGAATTGACAAACTATTGGACTATTTTTCAATGAAAATCATGCGCATCTTTTGCCGTATGAATAGTGTAATTATTTAGAAGTCTTCCTACCATGAGAAGACCTATTGGATTAGTGTTTTGATCCCTCTAAAACATGTTTAGGGTGAAAAGAATAATATTTTTTAATAGACGAAGCCTTTCGTCATTTTTTTGAAAAGAAAGAAAGTGCTTTGTTTGGATATTATTGAAGCGTGGGATAAATATTCGAAGCATAAATAAATAAGAGTCCCATGGGACTGGCGTTGAAACATTAATCGTGGCATTTTAAAATCATCTTTTGTTAGTACTTCTTGATGGCAATTTGGTACTTTAGAATATGGAGATGAACTCAATAAATTCCAGTCGCGTTCAAATGAAAAAGAAAAAAATCTCTTCACTTTTCTCTTCATAATTTCCACACAAGATGAATAATGTCTATTTATTTTTACAATATTCCTAGTAGACTTAATATGCCAACCAAGAATATAAGCGTGTGCATTCAAAACAAGGAATGGGTCAGCGTGCAAAGAATTTTGTCCAAGGAAAAGGTTAACGGAATTGCAGAACATTCCGACAATAACGGGAACTTAATAATACACCAGACCCTCCAGTATCATGCACCTGATAATCTTATTGAGCTCTTAATAGCTCTCAACCCGAATGCTATTTATCATCAAAATAATCAGATGAGGTTACCTATCCATTTAGCCTCCTTTCATGGGGTTTCATCCAGAATTATGAAAATATTGATCCGTTCTTACCCTAAATCTTTAGATATCAAAGATAAAAAAGGATGCACTCCTAGAGATCTAGCTTTTCTACAAAAAGAGAATAATGGTGGCGAATGGAAATTACATCCAAAGACTCTCCATGACTTATTTAAGCCTGTAGATTATTGGATCAATGTAAATTTAGAAGACACATTGCGCGAAAAAGAAACCCTTACAAAGGAATTAGATGAGAAATCAAAGTACATCGAAAAATTGGAATATCAAGTAAAAAAAAAGGAAGAAGCGTGGAAGCAAACGAAAGTATTTTTGAAAGAGTTTGTAAATGAGAATGATAGCTGGAGGCGAGAATCCGAGAAACATATTGAAGACCTCATAGAAAAAAACAATGACTTAATATATCGGCTGAACAATTCAGAATTCAAGTTAAATCAACATTTGAACAAGCAAGATTTTGAATCACCCGTGCTAGAAGCTTCAGATTCGAATACTACGACCATTGTTGGTGATTATGATATTGACTTATATGCGATTTGCGACAGTAGGGACAAAGAAAATGTCATTACTCCTACAAAGGAAGAAATTAAAGACACGGACTTCCGTGAATATAATATGATTGAATGTGAAGGGATTCGTGCATTGGAACGAAGGATTGAAAAACTTGAGAATTCCATTTTTTTCACATGAATGTGTCACTGTATCTTCAAACATAGAGCCAATGCTGCACCATCATTCATTGTGTTTAGCGTAAATGATAGGTATGTGGATAAGAGACGCTCATGATTTATTTCAAAATGAAACCACATTGTAATTGCCAAGAAAGATTTTGTCTCATTGCCTAAGTCAGGCTCATACACTTAAATATTCTTTTTTTTCAATACGTTTATAACTTATTATTGAAATAATGTATAGAAATAGATAAATTTATATCTTTAAAGATCTTCTTCGCTTTTCTTAATAATTTTAGAGGTAATTGATTCATGCTTGTTCTGTTCTTCGCTTTTTCGTCTTTTTTTGCTTTCTTTTTTTGACTTCTTTGCAGATTTCTTAGCTTCTTTTTTTGCCTTTTTCTGTGATTTTTTCTCTGATTTTTGTTGTCTTCTAAGCTCTGTTGGTGTATAAAGAACCTCCTCACCCTTTTCTTCTACTTCCTCTTTGATAATGATTTCATCTGTGTGGTGTGGAAGATTTTCAGCACTTTCATTTGGTATATCATTCTTCTTCCATCCAGCGGCTTCATCTGCTTCCTCTATTTGTCCGTTACCCATAGGAACATCATTTGTGTAGGCATTTTGTTTTTCTATTTCGGTATCACTTGCATCAATTTCATTTGTTATATTTGAACCGTAGACAGGATCACGAGGTAATCCATGTACTTGCTTGTACAGATCATTGTAGAAGGATAACAGTTGATTTAAGACCTTTTGTTGTTCCTTTTCCTCATCAATGGCATCATCAAAGAGCTTGAAATGGGCTTCATTTTGATCATGATCTTCATCAACATTTTGTTCATCCAAATTTGGTTGTATTTTTTCCACCCGATCTAATTGTTTTTTCTTACTGCTGAGAAAAGATTCGAGCATTAGCATGGCCTTTTCCATTTCTGTGGCCCTAGACTTCAGTACGGTTGATTTAGGAGATCCTTCCATTTCATGAAAGTGTTTCGAATTCTATTTTGCGATATTCAATGAAAATTTGATTTTGCTACTGTTGATACGTTGTATGTTTTGACGGAGATGAAAGAGAAGTATTCGCAAGGGTCGAGGTGATCAAAAAAAGTTGTGTAATTTCTTAAATTGGTGGCTATCTGACAACTTTAGTTATTTTTGTCACTATTGAAAGCCTATAAATAACCGTAGAAATTCACGAAGATTTGCTTCATCTTTTTTTGTATTTTGCATGCTCTCACATATTTTTACAAGAAATTTTTGTACAGGAGTGTGGACAAATATTGTACATTGACATTCTTTCGATCCTCTCTGAAACGCAAAACATATTTGATTCCTAAATCGAATGTGAGATTAAGATTACTTTGAAGAAAAAATGTGAAATTATAACTCCTTGTAAAAGAATCTTAAATATCGTAGTGACTTCAGTTGTTATAAGGAAAGAATACAATGAAGATCCTTACCTCTACATGTGCTGACTTGATCAATACAAAAGATGACAAAATGAAAACTTTCATCGACTAATGTGGGTTTTCTCATGGGAAGGAATATATTAAAAATATGTTGAACTATCTTCACACATAGAACGAAGTCAAGGAATGTTTGTAAAAAAAATCTCATAATTTATACGCATGATTTTAATGAGACATGGGATTATTGTATTAATGGAAACATGTTAATTGTTTAATACCTGTAAGTTTCAGGTTTGTATGGTCCATCAACTGGAACTCCAATGTATTCAGATTGTTCTGTGGAAAGTACAGTAAGGTTGGCTCCAAGAGAGTCCAAGTGAAGTCTGGCGACCTTCTCGTCCAATTTCTTGGGAAGAATGTATACTTTTCCACGTTGGTATTTTCCAGAGTCCTTCTCCTTCCAGAGCTCAAGTTGAGCTAGGGTTTGGTTAGTGAAGGAGCAAGACATGACGAAAGATGGGTGTCCAGTGGCACATCCAAGGTTGAGAAGACGTCCTTCGGCGAGAACAATAACTCCGTTTCCACTCTCGAATTCGAATTTGTCTACTTGGGGCTTGATGTTGATTCTCTTTGTGATCTTCATTAGTCCGTCCATATCAATTTCGTTATCGAAGTGACCAATATTTCCTACAATAGCATTGTTCTTCATCTTGGCCATAGTGTCAGCCATGAGAATTCCCTTGTTTCCGGTGGTGGTGATGAAAATATCAGCGGTGGCAACAGTTTCCTCAAGAGTGGCAACAGTAAAACCTTCCATACAGGCTTGAAGAGCACAGATGGGATCAATCTCAGTTACGTATACAACACATCCACAGGCGCGCATAGCTTGGGCACATCCTTTTCCAACATCTCCGTATCCGCAGATAACTGCCTTCTTTCCAGCCATCATAACATCAGTAGCACGCATAATACCGTCGGGAAGGGAGTGTTTGCATCCGTAAAGATTGTCGAATTTAGATTTAGTTACAGAGTCGTTTACGTTGATAGCGGGGAAAAGAAGAGCTCCTTCTTTCTCCATGTGATAAAGTCTGTGAACACCGGTGGTGGTCTCTTCAGAAACTCCCATACAACGGGTGGCAAGTTTGTTCCACTTGTCAGTTTCTCCGCCCTCAAGAAGACGTTTGATGATAGTGAGAACAATTTTGAACTCAGCATTGTCTGTAGAAGAAGGGTCAGGAAGGGTTCCATCCTTAGCGAAGACATCTTCGGCCTTCTTTCCCTCGTGGATAAGAAGGGTCATATCTCCACCATCATCTACAATAATATCACATCCTTGTCCTTTGCCATCATCCTCAGGCCAAGTAAGAGCATTAAGAGTACATTCCCAGTACTCCTCCAAAGATTCTCCCTTCCAGGCAAAAACGGCGGCACTTTCATCACGAGCGATGGCAGCGGCAGCATGGTCCTGGGTGGAGAAAATATTACATGAGCACCAACGAAGGTCAGCTCCAAGAGCTTTCAAAGTTTCGATCAAAACCGCGGTTTGGATGGTCATGTGAAGAGATCCAGAAATACGGGCTCCCTTAAAAGGTGCGGCATCACCGTACTCTTTGCGGGAGGACATAAGTCCAGGCATCTCAATTTCAGCAATTTCGATTTCCTTACGACCGTAGTCGGCAAGAGAAATATCAGCGACTGTTCATTATGTTTAGCACGTCATTTATTTCGTTATGAAGAGAAAATGTGAGCCAAACCTGTTCAAAATTCATAAAAGTACTTTCGACACTGAACATCCTTCACCGAAATAGTTGTTTCTTACCCTTATAATCTCCAGTAGACATGATTCAAATTTTGTTTAGTGAAGTGAAAGAGGTTATGAATATACCGTGGACTAAATTGTAAGCAAAAGTGGTGAATTCAAAAGACCTCACAATATTCATTTGGATATATTGATCCATAATTTTCTATTCCTACTTGGAAGCCGATACAAACCTACATGCAGGGCTTTGTAACCTTCGTGCATACCTTGAATTGATTCGTGTATCGAATGGTATGAACTTACTGAATATTCATCTATAACAATTTGAGTTTCAGGACGTGCGTACTGAATCTCACATATGTACGAAATTCTATTTATAAACATATAAACGTACCAATATCGAAAAAACGCCTTATCCATGTGTTAAAAGCAATTCTTAGTAATTCATAATTTTGCTGGCATAAATAACAAAAACGTCAGATTTTACTTAGCATAAATTCGAATGTATAGCGTCATGCGTCAAATGTTCAAAATATTTGTGGCTAGAAATCTATTGGAGATTTTTTCTGTGCGTCCTTAAGCACACAAAGAGATTATGTAAATAATTTAATGATTATTTAAACATATGTGTCATTTCTGCGATATAAAACATGTATATTCCTATTTATTATAATTTCGCTCATTTGCACATGAAATATATGCGGTTCTACACATGCAAAATTAGATATGAATAAACCTAAATCTTCTTTTCAGGAACATAACATTGGCAGCATTTTTCAACGGCTCAAGAAAAACTTTAGAAACAATGCGGTGACCGCTGGAATAAAACATAATTGGGAACGTTAAACTATACGAACAACTCACTTCTGCTGTACATTTCAGTATGCACGTGCAAATATTTCCCCAATCAAGCGATTGCATTAGTATAATCTTGTGGTTATACGTAGTACATCAGTATCCTACATTAGGTAATCATGTTCCTAATCAAGTAAAAAATGCATTGCAACACGTTGCTGAAAATAACGCGGTTACGTTTACTCTTAAGAGTATGTCCCCAGGCTGGTACGCTTTAAAACAGAGTTTTCATTAGATCTCTCTATGTTATATATGCAAAATAAATACAACGAAGGTGTATTTTTCTCGTAGAACTTGTAGACACAAATACAAAAATGTTTATATTATGGTATGATCTCATATAAATGTACATAAGCTACGTTAAAAAATGATGTATAAAAATTGTTGCATTATTGATAGATCGTTGTATTTTTTCGTGAAAATACAACTTTATGTAGGATTTTTATACAAAGGTAAAAAAAAATACAACATTCTTTTTTTTTTACTGCAGAGTTATTGTATTCTCTCAAACAAGAATTAATATTTACTAACAAAATGCATCACCTTACCAAGAAATTCTTCAATATTTTGGAACTTTAATGAGGAATTGGGGTATTGATTGGAGGAGCATACGATTTATTTATGACTGTTTTATGACTTGCCCCAATGTTTTTAGAAGCTCTGGTATCCATCAGGTTTCAGATACACTTTATTGGGCTTGAGTCCGTACAAATTTTCAACAACTATTTCGATTTATCTTCAAAATACCATTATTGACAGCTCTGAATAATATGGCACAGCTGTTCATTTTAGTAGAATCATTAATTAATGAGTTATTTCCATATTTCACATAGGATGAAACGCCCGAAGAAGGAAAGACCTTTACCAATAGATAAACTTTTTTAGGTTTCTTTTTTAATCAATGGCAACATATTCATATCAAAGCTATTCAAAAAACAGTATTTCTATTCTTTAACATTGAAATCCCATCAAAGTGCAAACGTTTTTTTCTCTTAAATCGTTCTTATTATTTTCAAATTGGTGAGGAGTAATATTGATACTGCTGTAATTTGATAATTATTTTGGAAAGATTCATTTCCTTTTGACACAAGATGACATTGTTAGTGATAACTCTAGATACAAGTTGTATTTTTTTGCAACTGGCAGCGCAACCGTATAGACACCAGTAGATTATATTTCTGGTTGTGTATCGTTTTATTGGCATGACTTTTTGGTTGGTTAAAAATAGGCTATTTCAATGAATCAATCCAATTGTGTATAAGTTTTATCTTAATACAGCAATTAATTGTGGACGATCTATTTGAAAATATATTTATTATACTTATTCACCGGTCATTGTCCGCCAATATGTACTAGTGTCAACAATTAAATCATAATATATTCAACCAGTAATTCGATTTGAAAAAGATTCATGAATAATTAACTTAGTTTAAAAGTTTATATTTACAAACAAATCAATAATAGTTCATGAACAACTGTTGTAAATTAGTGAATTTATTGCTTTTTCTCTTCTTCAATATTTGCTGTTCTTTTTGGAACAAAAACTTTGATGGATCATATGCTGTAATAATTTGATGCAAATATTGAGAAGGAGAAATCTAAACATGGAAAGGGTCACTGGGGAAAGAGGTAGTTTTGCATTTAATTATCAACGTATTTTTTTGTTTCATTCAATTCATCAAGGATTTTGAACAATTTAAAAATGAAGGAATTTTTCGCGCAAGGTTAAAAGAAACCCTCTCCGTCCTCATTGGGTTGCATTTTTGCAACATTTATGCAACTCCACATGCAACAATCGTTGCATTTTTCTCCCCTTTCTTTTGTACGAATCGTCTGCGATTCATGCCTTACACCTTGATCTGTGGATAAGGTTCATGGAAAGATATAAAGAAAACACGTAGAAATACTTAAAAAGAATGTAGTTATCTAAGTGTTCTGGATGTCGATTTTAGCGTTATTTTAATGATGGTGAAATTGTATGAACATTAGCCTTCTTAAAGGGCCCATGAAAGTTGAGCAATCGTGAAATCATAGCTTTGAAAGACATACAAAGAAAATAAGGAGTGTAATTTGTAAACGCTTATCTTGAACAGGCAACCGCAGAGCGGTTGCGAAAGGAAAAGGGAATTAAAAACTTTCTGGGGGAGAAGAGAAGACATGCGTTATGCCGGTGAAGAAAAAGACGTGGTATCGGTGTTGGTGCTGCGGTTGGAAGCGCGGGAAATGAAGGGGAAAAGGAGGGAAACTGCTTTACAAAAAATACAGGGGCATGGCTGTCTGAGACTGGAATCGGGACTTGGACAAAACATGTGAATGGGGGAGGCAAAAAAACGCAAAGAAGGGAAAAGTGCTCCTGGGAAGTTGGGAATGTAATCGTGGTTGTTAAAAGGATAGAACGGTTAGTGAAGATGGATAGTTCGCAGGGATAAAACCTATTGAATGTGCCTTATGCTCAGACTATCTAGATTAAAAGATGATTGAAAGATAATTATAAGTTTAGTTTTATCATTTATTACTTTGATCACAAATTACACATACGTCCCATACCAGACGTATATCGAAACCCACTTGGTTTCAACGGCAAGATCTTTGACATCTGTTGGCCAGACAGCTGTTCATAGAATTCTCATCGCATGTCCAATGGAGACATCACTCGCATGGTGATAGGGATCTCCACTGGATGCTACTCAATGCATGCGTGGCAGTTCATGTTCTTCGACATTGAACTGGCTTCCTTGTGTTGAAGAAGACTTGATTGTTTTTATTTTTATTTTTATTGATGACGTAGTATACGAGCAGTCACATGCTGATTTGTATCCTAACTAAATATTTCAATGCTATTTAATTATTCTAATTAAATACATCATTGATATTCATTTTGTTTAAGTAAGTTTATCTAAATCTTAGATCAATTTAGCTGATGTATACGCTGTATGTTGCAAATGGGTGACATAACAGGGATCATTGAAATCATGATGATTCAATGCCCTCTCAAAATTGCTCACGCAAAGGGAAGGCTCTGATAACAGAATTGAGGGGATATGTGTAAGGCATGTTGTATGATTGTGAGCTATGTCAAGCTTTGTTGGTACCTGATTTCGTTCATGGGATAATACTTGATGTAAATGAAGCATTATTCTGTAATCGAGAAGGGTATTTAAGTTTAGGATGTGTGAGGTATGTTGAGTGTTGGCGATATCTCATTTCGTTCACAGGATAATACTTGATGTAAATGAATTATTATCCTGTAATCGAGAAAGGTGTGTAAGTGTAAGATGTTTATGTTTGGTTAGTAGTTTCGTTCTGTATATGTGCGGTGACGGGAGTCATGAAGGACTTGATGTGATATGTATAAATTGAATAGAAAGTTAATATGATAATAAGGGCATTGTTATCCGTATTAGATAAGGAAAGAGTATTATTCAACGTGTATATCATCAATGTCTGTAGTAGAGACTATGTGAGAGTGAAGGGCAGCGAGTTTTGGAGTGTTGCGTAGGTATTCCATGAAGGAATCCAATCGCCAACGTAATCGAAATTTGATTGTTTGAGAGTCTGCACCAGAGGAGTGGAGGAGCACACATGCTCCGACGCGAACAGAATGACAGCTATATTTCTTTAATTCTTCCAAAGAAGTAATATTGTAAACTATTTTGGCTAATTGCTATAGCGATTTTTCAATTTGTGTGTGGAATAAATAAGTTGACATAGATGAGGAAGTCTTTTTAGATGCAGGTGAATAGATAGCCAAATGGAGATCAGCTGGTTGATGCAATCGTTTGGCTCTTTGGAGAATACGTCCATCTACCCGGACAGGGGATAAATGTGGGTTGTCGTAATTGTGTGCAAATGAAACAATTTGACCGTTCTGACCGTTTTTTTGAAAACGCCACATGATTTGGAGATAATTTTTGGAAGTAGATATATTAGTGGAAGAGTCGCTTTTGGATGGTTTGAATGAGAGGCTAAAATCTGCTGCAAAGAAAGCAGCGGATGTATTTTTGACTGTTTTGGAAATATAATTAGTTTTTTTAAAATCTGATGCATCTTGGCACCATTCCGATTTTCTATGGCCAATGTGAATGCCTAGAACAAGCCAGTTGAATAACGCTGAAAGGTATGAATCTTCGGATTCAGTTAATTTGAGTTCATATAGGTGAGTGATCATGGTAGTAGTGATGGGATTACATCGGTTGGGGACAGACTGCCACCTTTTATATTCTTGAAGGATGGAATGAAGGAATGGGGAATATTGGAAAGAGAGTGCTGGGAGAGTAGGATAGGGGCGTTTAAGTATGCCTGCATCTTTTCAATAATTTAATAATGTTGTGTAGACTATATCTTGTGATTTGATTGTATCGCCTTGGATAAGAGACTCCGCATAATATGAGTATACGTAGTCTTTTGAAAATTGATGTTGTGGCTGAAAGGTTTCGAAGGTAAGGTTACGTTTGTGAAGGAAGTTTATCCAGTGGCGGAAACGGGAGAAATACAACTACGAAAACACAGTCATCAACATATGAAAAATTACATAATTTGGAAAATTTGCTGAATCAAGTATTTCTTAGGCATATGTAAGGTAAATATAGCCTTGGTGGAATACATTATTTTAGAAAATATTTGATATTATATCATAGTTTTGTAATTGTGGACCAAAAGGTTAACAGATATGTTGGGCACAAATAATATACTTATAAACAAGGAGGCTAGTAAACCAGAGAGTTTGCTAAAGAAAAATGTTCTACAGAAGAAATAAAAATGTTGCTTGTACCATTATTATGTAAATGCCAGAGCATCCTTCTCTAGGACAGCTAACTAAGGATGTATCAGCAGATTGCACAACAATTATGCTAGCAATAAAAATCTTAATTCTCTAGAAAAATATGCATATGTTGAATTATATAAAACCTTTGAGGTTATTTCCTATTGAAAATTTATTTTCAATGAATTATGGCAAGCAATTGGTGAGACCAAATGTACATCTTCTCAATTATCTTCTTTTGAATTATCTTCTTCTTACAAAAATTAATAAGAGAATGTCTATTTAGATGAGAAGCATAGTATGTTTGTTTGTTTGTTTGTTCCAGCGATATATTTTGTTAACGAGGGTCCAGCCACCAGCCAATTACGGGAAGGTAGCACAAGAGTTTCCCCCAGCAAGACTAAGCGAAAGGGAAGGCTAGGGTGACTTGTAACTCGCCATTACTCAGTCCCGAAGGGTTTTCATTGGGAAGCGTCACCGACCCGGTGCTTCGTGATGCTTTCAGCGTCTCTCCAATGATATAAAGCCGACAGAATCGCATCTATAATAAAATACTTATAAATCATTGACACGACCTACCTTTGAATGCGTACTTTGATCATTAGCTTATCCTTAGACGTATTTCTGTCTGTGTCAAGAAAACCAGACTAATCAAAATGATCTCTATCCACGACTGAATCGACCTCAAGATTTTGAAAAAATTGAGTTGAATTTGAAACGAAAATTATTAAGACAGCTTGAATGGACCTCTCCGAACCAGAAGAATATGAATTGCTCTTAATATTTTTTGTGAAACTTAGAACTAACAAGCCTCCTGAAATAATCCAATTATCCTGATTTCAATGATGACCTTCTTGAATATTTCCCAGCTTGAATACTTCTTGAGAAAATCAGTATTTTGAATTCAAAAAATTGAAATTTTGATGCTGATCACTAACGATCTCGGAAAATTTTTGATCGAATGAATACTTTCGTTTCGGAATGCAACTCTATCAGATATACCTCTTCTGATAGTTCTGAAAAAGACGAATCCAATGTACTGATGAAGAGAATTATCCGAAGACGAGAACCTCCGCAATAGCTCAAAACCTTTCAGTTCCGAAAAACGCCGTCTTCCTCCGTGCACCAAAGGTTTTTTTTAGAAGCATAGTACGTATGATGCCAGAGTAATTTTCAGTAATTTCAATCCGTTTCGAATATTACTGCTAAGTGAAAATATATAGGATCGATATTTCATGAAATACATATGTAATCCCGCGATGTAAATGTTAAGAAATCGAGCTTATGTATTTTTTTGTATAAGCATGATTATGAATGGGATGACGATTAACTGGGTTACCTTTATGTGTATTGTTTGTTTGTTCCCACATCTCTACGTGTGCACTTAGTAAATTATCTGCAGGTGACATGCATTCTTTCTCATCTAAATTGACCTTTAGTTACGTATTGTGATTGCTTTGATAAGTTGTGAAACGCAATGAAATATTCTGAATGTATTTTTCATTCACTCTTTGGATTAGATTGTCATGCCAAGACTTTAATCCGTCTCTCTCTTTGATCGCAACCTGATTTATTTCTAGCTTATATTCGTGGTTTCAGTTTGAGTTGTGAAGCAGCCTTTGCTTAGAGATTTTATGTGTTAATGAACTTTTAGTCATGCATATTTAAAAATATCTAATAAAGTTGTCTTGAATATTGAATTTTCTGCCTGTACTAAAAATTAATTTGCTTTATGCTGAAAATTTAGATAGATAATTTTAACGCCTGCAAAAGAACGACTAATAAAAACAAATACCGTACCTATATTAATATATCTCGTTACAATACCGTAATCTTATCGATTATTTCTTGCCCAATACTTTTTCATTCCATTCCTCATTCGATGCAAACATATTGAATAAGTGCAAAAATTCTGGAAGCCAATAATAAGCTCCTATGAAACACCTTTTGCTGCTATGTCTTATTCACACATTTTTTGTGTTAGCCAACTCATTAAATATAGTAAGTCTCGCTTTGTTTATGATTTTCTTTCCTCTGCTTTTGATCTGATCGTTTTGGGAAAAATAATTCCTCGCCTATTTTAAAATAGGAAAAGACGAAATGCACTGTTCGATGTATAATTTCGGTTGTGGAATTTTTGGCGGTCGATCTAACCGATAATGAAGAACATACATTAGCCTGTGAAATGGACAGTGAATACGAAGATGGTGTGCCTGGAATTATATATACGATCAAAGGGCTGTCTGACTTGACGAATATTGATTCTGGAAAGACTATTCTCTATTCTGAAGAAAGCATTTGCCTTTTGCAACCTATTCCACACAGTGGCGGTGAGATCATAGTCAAAGAAGGCGGTTACGATTTATTACAACCTCAATTTCGAATGATGGACACCTCCACTTCAACGATAGGGACGAAACCCTTACTCGTAGTTTACTGTAATGCAGCAGACTATTCGAACGTAGCTAGAACCTCTGTCGAACTTGCTAACGATGTGTTCGGAATATGTGACGGTAATGGTTGCATACCAGATACAGCTAATCTTAGTTCGCAAACGGCGGCTTGTTCTGGAGGACAGTGGACTTATGCTGCAGCTTGCTCTGATCCGACCGATTTATGTTATGGTACCTCGTTGATCACCAATGGGGTCATTACTGTTAATATTCCTCAAAATATTGGAGGAGTTGCCGTTTTGACTGTAGGTAATTATTGTGGTAATGCTGCTTTTAGGGACCTTTCCGCGGAAGGTATCAACTTGAATGATTTTCATCAGATGTACGTTTTTTCTACACATGCGAATTGGGGTTCGTCTTCAGCACTGGCTTTTATGCCAGGAACTTTATCAGCATTTCGAGACACTTATGCATATAGATTACCTACATTAGTACACGAAATGGGCCATAATATTGGATTTGGGCATTCTAGTTTTGGAACTGAAGAGTATGGGGATAAATCTTGTATGATGGGCGCCCCTGGTTTTGGTGATGATACTCCACTAGTTTGCTTTAATGGGGCAAAATCATGGCAATCTGGTTGGTACCAAAATGATAGCGTGGAAGTAGATGTGCTGGCAGGCGAAATATTCGATGGAAAAATAATTGGAATAGATGATTACGTGAAAAATCAATATACTTCTGGTATTCATAGCGTTGTCTTAAAAATTCCAGATCCGTCGAATCCATCATCAGATTATTATGTTTTATTCAATAGGAAAAAAGGAGTTAATGGTGGCGTTGATTTTTCGGTGAACGAAGTTACAATAACTTTGGGAGGCAATGAAGCCAAGAGTTGGCAACAAGCGAGTCTTAATACAAGGAATGATGAAATTAGTTTTTCAAATTTTGGTGGATCATCTAGAACTCTTAATATTAGAGTATGTGAAATGAAATTGTCAAATACTCCTAGCTATGCCCGCGTTGTAATACATATGGATAATGAATGGGGCTGTACTCCTCCTCCCACTATAGCGCCAACATCCTTTCCTTCTCTATTACCATCTAGAGCACCAACCTCTCTTCCCAGTGGTGTACCTAGTACAGTACCAACATCTATGCCCACTCTGATACCCTCTTCTTCCCCTACATCGTCGAAAATACCCACTCTGATACCCTCTGGACTGCCATCATCATCACCGACAAATATACCGTCTTCTCTACCCTCACAATATCCAACCTCTGTACCATCATCATCACCTACAAATATACCGTCTTCCCTACCCTCACAATATCCAACCTCTGTACCATCATTATCACCTACAAATATACCGTCTTCCCTACCCTCACAATATCCAACCTCTATACTAACATCATCGCCCACTCCTTCACCAACCTCTGCACCAACAATATCCCCTACTCCGCTACCTACATCAGTACATACATCTTCACCGACATCAGCACCTTCTCCCTCACCCTCTGCATTACCGTCTACATCACCGTCTGAATTTCCATCGACATCGCCATCTGAATCACCCTCTGCATTACCGTCTACATCACCGTCTATATCGCCATCTGAATCACCGTCTGAACTACCATCTACATTACCGTCGGCATTACCATCTGCATTGCCATCTGCATTGCCATCTGTATTACCGTCGGCATTACCATCTACATTACCGTCGGCATTACCATCTGCATTGCCATCTGCATTGCCATCTGCATTGCCATCTGTATTACCGTCGGCATTACCATCTGCATTGCCATCTGTATTACCGTCGTCATTACCATCTGCATTACCATCTGCATTGCCATCTGTATTACCGTCGTCATTACCATCTGCATTACCATCTGCATCACCGTCTACGTTTCCGTCTGCATTACCATCTGAATCACCTTCTGCATCACCCTCTGCAT
>Ga0209092_10001986_pt1 | contig 19249 bp, 30 predicted proteins | sample FraStrMetagenome_FD_187446 | JGI IMG/M metagenome (GOLD analysis project Ga0209092, IMG submission 187446) | Marine eukaryotic phytoplankton communities from Arctic Ocean - Fram Strait ARC3M Metagenome (SPAdes) (version 2) | ecosystem: Environmental > Aquatic > Marine > Oceanic | place: Fram...
ATAAACCACATCGAAAAAAAGTGTATGTATCACCTAAGTTATCTAGTAATTGTTACTTTGCATTCCAGTCAAACAATATGTTTGGTATAGAAGGGCATGTGAATTGTGTTAATAGTTTACAAGAGTTCAAAGACCAAATGCCTGAACGTGCAGAGATACTTTTTGAAGAGGAAGTAGCAGACACTCGCGGTACACGTTATATGCTTGTAGGTAAGTTAACTGCTCTTTAAAAAGTTTAAGTGCTACATGTGTACGTAATGTACCGGTTAACTAAGATTTTTTATTATGCTATTTACACCACAACATATAGTATTTTTTCTGCTTATATAATGCGTTAATGACTATATACAGTCCGTTATATAAAAAATACAAAAATATGGCTCTTAATAAGAGTTGAACCTAACTTTTAGCCAATCAAATTTATAAACCAGTATTTGTTAATTTAGCACTTTTGACTTATAAGTAATACAATGCAAGGATAATCAATGAACAACTCCATCTTATACTCTACGTTAACACGTTTTGGTGACTACTATCCGTTAAAGTTAGAAAATAATACCGGAAGTATAATTAAAGACCTTAATGACAAATTTGACTGGGTGCAATACAATCCTCGAAAAAAGATAGACAGAGAGGGCCTAAGCATTACTAGCTTAGACGGGGGAATGACAGGAAAACCTGATTTAGATTCGTTATACGAATATTATAACAAAACAGGCATTGCACTAGACGAAACAAACTTTACTACTAAAACACCAGTTTACGATTATTTTAAACAATGGTTGGATCCTCTACAGGCACATTTAGGTAGAACACATGTTATTCGATTAAATCCAGGAGCATACTTTCCACCTCATAGAGATAATAAACATTCTAATGTAGATTCTTTTAGATTATTTTTACCGTTAAACTATGCTAGCAATCAAAACTTTTTTCTATTAGAAGATTCTAAGATGGAATTTAAAAATGGAGTTATGTATTTTATTGATACCGCAAAAATGCATACATTGTTTAATACTAACGAAAAGCCTTTTTACTTTGTTGTAGCTAATGTTATATTAACACAGGAAAGCGTCGACGCAACTTTAAAGTTTTTAACCGGTTAATACTATTTCTTTTTAATTTCATTTATATAAAAACTGTTACCAGTATAAAAAATATGCTGTACATTATTCCTCCAAAGTATTTCAACCTTTTCGTTGTGTACATGCCAATTAGAAAATATGTCCGGTCTTCCTACTTTAAGTCTTTTAAAGAATCCTGCAGACGAATCACGTGACCATATTATAAGAGGATAGTTAGTAAGTTTAGGCAAGCAATAATTTAAGTCCATAAAGTTATCAGTTTTATCTAACAATTTTTTACTATCTGTTCGAAACTGTTTGTAAACATAATACCTGCTGAATACACGTATTACATTGTCAGACATAACTTGGCAACCTGATGCTTGTATAGGATTGTTATTATCATCAAATACAAATGTAAAGATTTCCATTCTGTCTAATCGAAGTGTATCTTTACTGTAATTTTTTTCTAATCGATCACCTGCACACTCGCTATACATTTGTTGCAATGCATTTTCACACAGCTCTGTTTCTGTATTTGTATATGATCCGTTTTCTATATAAGCAACTAATCTCATGCTAGTATTGATTCTACTTTAGTTTTAAATGATTGAAAGTCGATGGAAGGTATGTTATTCCATCTTGTTACAAATGCACACCTGGGCGCTTCTGTGATAACAACTCTATGCATAGTTTCTGTATCTATAAGTATAGGCCTATCTACAATTATTTCACCAATTTTTCTATCAGCTAAAAACTTTTCAAACTCTGGCGTACCTTGACCCATTTCACTTTGAGCATAAAACTCGTGATAGTAATGATAACCTTGTGCATTTTTTTCTGGCAAGTATACTTCATCAGGATCTGTTTCATAGTAATCTAAACGACTAGAGCCAAACACAGGAATAACAATATTATATCCTTGAGAATGTTCGGTGTTTTCGTCTATGTCAGTATGTGGGAATACATCTTTTTCTGTACTGTCTGCTGTATTGAATCCAGTTGACCGAAACTGATAATGCGGATGCACTTTCCTATGTTGAGATAATATAGGGTCAAATATTTCTTCATAACCTGTAGGTTCGCCGGTCCTGTTATATTCTAAACTATAACTTTCAAAAGGTGTCTTGCCAAATACATTAAAGTCTTTGCCTTGTTGTACACCTTTTACTTCTTCGTATAAAGAAAGCAGTAATTTAGTTTGCGGATCTACGTCAAGATATTCAGCAATATTAGGTATCATTTAATGCGCCTTCCACAAACGGATCGTCATATTCTTTAACAAACACACCGTCTTGTAATAGTATTGCAAAACGTTTACATCGAACGCCCATAGTAGGCCCAAAATCAATATCTTTACCTATACTTTTACTAAACACTGCTAATGGATCTGCAACAGCATCGATGTCTTTATGCCCGTGTAGAACATTCCATTCGTGCATAACACTTGGGTCGTTTACACTAACAAATACAACTTTACACTCTAGTTTGTCTAAGTTACTTGCAAAGCCTGGCAAATGCCTTTTTGTACATCCTGGCGTAAAAGCACCCGGTATTCCACATACAATAACTTTGCCCATTGGCATTTCGTAGTCTGCATAATCACCATCACGTAGTATATATAATCCGTTGTTGTTTATTTCCATTTTTCATTCCAGTTGTTATATTTTATATTCCAACCCGGTACATCATTTGACATATCTTTTTTAATTACAGGTTGTAATTCAGTTATAGTAGTATTTAATATACGTGTACACTCTGTATCAACAAACTGGAAGTTATTTGGAATTACATTATCCCATCCATCATTTTTTACAAATAATTCTTTTACATCTGCACCTAGTTTTTCTAAGGCATGTTGTGTAATATCAAAATGTCGATGTCCTGCGCCGACTTTAGCAGGAGTAAATGTTATTACGTATGTAGGTTTATTAGATATACTATATTGCTGTCCTAGCGTACTATTCATACTGCTTTCAACAACTAACCAATCAAGAGCATTTTTAAATGCCGCTGAATAATGTTCAGAATATTCCGGCACACTGAATACTAATACATCGGCTTCATTGAGTATTTTTGTAAAGCGATGCACTGAGTTCGGAACAACTCCATCTGGCTTATTGCTATCACAAAATGGTAAATCAATTTGATGCAAGTGTGCAAATTTTAAATAGTGATCCATTAACTTTAGACCACGCAGGGCCATAGAGTCTTTGCTGTAGCTAAACGATATGCCTACAATTTTCATAGAGTAACATCAACTACCAAACGCTGACCGGCAAAAAGATCTAAGTCAAATACGTGTTCTTTAAATATTTGACACGACTCTTTGTATTCTTCCATTTGATCAGAAATTCTATTTAATATAAGATCTTCTCTCCAGTGCCGTTGCGTCGGCATAGGTTCTTGAATTATTGCGTTAGGGCTATTATAGAACTTACGTGTAATTTTATTAAAAAAGCTAAAATGGTCATCTGGTCTATATAGTAACACACCGCTCCATATAACTTGATCAACATTAAAATCTACTGCTAATATATTAGCATCGTCCCATGAACCGTGTCTAAATTCAATATTACTATGATCATTCCAATGGGCTTGTGCTATTGTAATCGGTTCACTTGAAGTATCAAAACCCATATATTTAAAATCAGTATATCCTTTTTTGTGTAAAATCTCAACGACAGGCCCGTGTCTGCAACCTACATCGACAATACCTTTGCATTGTTTTTCTATAATAATATCAGCTTGTATTTCAAACATCGGATACGCTTCGATAGTATCAAGGTATGCCATATCTTCAAATGCATATTCTTCATGCAACGGTACTGGTTGCTTGTCATTAACATCAACGTCTGTTCTTATATTAGGCCATGGTACATTATTAACTCTTTGAATCATTTAAATACCACAGGTGTATAGTTCTCTACTGTCTTAGAGTAATCAAATGCAGTTCTCCACAATTCTCTATCTTTATTCTTAACAGCGGATCGTCTATGGCTTGTAAGTAGTTGATCCATAAAAAGTAAGTCGCCTTCTCTAAACACATGATGAAACATGTATTTTGAACGAGTAATAATATTATATAGTTTGTCTTTGAACTTGTCAAAGTTCTCAATTTCTGTACCATCTTCATAATACGCTTTGTACATATAGATAAACATTGGATAAAAATATTCTGTACCATCTACTGGATGCCGAGCAACTAATGGCCGTCTATCGATACTTTCGTTATAGTATTCTTGTCCTGTACGGAAACTACTTTCGTCTCCTTTATATGCTTTAGAATACACATCATCGTCACGCCAAATCTTTACACGACTACCTTCGCTATTAAAATTAATATAGATTCCTCTGTAATAATCTTTATCTTCTTCAGATAGCTCATCAAACGCCGCACGTTGATCTACAAGGCTAAGCACTGTGTCGACACATTCAGTTTCACAATATAAGCCTACACAAATTTCTTTAAAGTTATATCGGCCAGTGCCGTTAGCATGCCATTCCAATTCAGTAGGACCAAACATACCTATTGCAACACCGTCAACTACTTTACCAGATACAATACTAATTTGCGGACTATCTTTTGGATTCATAAAATAGTCTAGTTCTTCAACTTCGCCCATTCTAGCACATACTTGCGCTAGTTCTTGCCTAGTTAAATTTTGATCATGTAGTACAGTAGAACCGCCTTCAACAATCTTTTTAACTAGTTCTATATATTCGTCATTAGTGTAGTCTAATATTTGTTTTGTCATAATAAAATTCCTTCAAATAACGGTGTTATACAAATCCTAGCAGAGTCATTCCATCTCATCCGTCTGCGTCTTGTGTAATACTTATCGCGGGTAGTTGCAAGGTAGAAACAATCTGATGGTGTAAAGTTATACTCCTTGCATATCTCTAATTGTTGACTTCTATATCTATTCCACATTGTATCTACAGCAAAGTTATCCATCATTAGTTGCATAGTTTTTACACCACCGTAATTCCAATTTTCAAATTCTTTTAAGCAATGTAATGTTGGGTGCGGTTCTTTAGTGTACACTAATCCAAGTCGTTGTCCAACTAATCCAAACCCTTTAGTAAAGCTAAAAAATACTTGCTCTGTAGTCTTAGGAACCTCTATTGTTTTAATACTAGTAGAACTAACGTATGTACAGTCTAGTATAATAGGGGGTTTATTATTCCAGCTACTAACGTTTGGGTAAAATATATTGCCGTCCGCCGCAGATGGTATTGAAATATACATAGGATTTTGAGGATGTATCTTTGCAGACAATCCTGCTCTGTGTGTATCTTCATTCATGAATTGACCTGGAACATCACATACACTAGTACCCTTAGGACCTATCATGCCTGCATATTCGTATTCGCCTTCCATGTATTGCCAAGGAGTATTTTTATTTAATACCCAATGATGGATAGCATCAGTTACTCCATGAACATAATAACAGTATGGAAAGTTAGATAGATCAACCATCTTACTTACCCATTGTCTATGTGTAGCCTCAACTTCATCTAATGCTTTTGTTGCTTCGCCACTGCCTCGAACAAAATATGTATCAGATGCTTTTTGTGTGTGTAACAACGTTTCAACATCTTTAATGCGTGGCACGTTTACATAAGGGTATTTTCTTAGCTCAGACTTTTGAATAGTCACTTGCTACTCTCCATAATAATCTATCGCCCATTACTGGTGTACGCCTGTGCAGTGTAGTAAATTGATCCATCATTAATAGATCGCCCTCAGCAAATACGTGATGTGTTTGATAACGGCTTTTAAATATAATAGGTTTTAAGCGTTCGATTATTGTGTTATGGTCTACTGGAGTTTTATCTTGCCAGGCTTTAATAATAAAGTGATAAGGAAAGTAGAAGTAGTCTTTGCCTGTATGCGGGTGTGTTCCAACTAACGGTCTAATACTACCTTTGTTCTTACTCATAAACTCAAGTTCAGGATCGTCATCGTCTAAGTGATACATTGTATCGTTTTGAAACTTTAATCTAATTGTAATGCTTTTCCAGTATGCTTGATCCTCTTCTGACAAGTCATAAAACGGATCGCTTGTATTACATATACTAAGAGTTGTATTTGGATCACCTTTGATGCAGTATAGTCCAATAAGAATCTTATCAATAAGATGTCTGCTATTGCCGTTTGAATGCCAGCCAAGTTCGCCGCCACCAAACATTCCTGTCTTGTTGCCGTGTTCATCTTTTCTATCTGACACTAAAAATAACTCTGGGTGATCCTTAGGATTCATAAACAAGCCAGGTGCTTCGCACTCGCCTATGCGTTTAAAGAACTCTACAATCTGTGATTCAGTAAACTGTTGTTCGTGAAGTATTGACAGGCCTTGTGTTTGTATTTTAGTTGCAAGGTCTTTTAATTCTGTGTCATTATAATTATAAACCTGCAATATCATCCGTCCCATCTAAGCTAAACATTAATGCAATACGAGGCTTGTTACTCATATTAACAACAGCATGTGGATAACCAATATTAAGGAAGTTTGCAGTACCATCTTCTAGATTGTACGCTTCAAGTTTTCCATCACGTTTAAATAAGTTTACAACATTACTTCCACCGTATATGGGTACTATACAGCGCACAGCGTAGCTTACATCGTAGTCTACGTGGAAAGGTATAGTTTTGCCAGGCGCAAGTTTAGTAATGCGTATGCGGCTTGCTGGCGCTTTACATTGTGTTACTATTGCTTCAAATATGCTACCTAAATATTCTTCAGTAGGTACACTATACAAGTGCTCCTCGCGGCGTCTTAGACGCTCTTTAATGCTGGCTGTGTGCGGTAATACTTCACTGGGCGTAGTTAGGTTTATCTGTTCAAAGTTGTCGTATACATCCTTAACTAGGTCTTCGTGGTTCATACAAAGGCCTGGATTAGCTGTACGCACATCAACAAACTTCTCAGCAAGAGTATCTGTTGCATGCCTTAATTTTTCTAGATCAATGTTTAATCCTAGATCAGCTATAGTTGGTAAGTTTTTTTTATTCATAATTATCTTTCTATAACAAAAAGTTTTTCAGCAATCCATCCAGCAGTGTCCCATTTGTGCAATCTTACTCTACGGAAGTTATTGTGATGCTGTCTGTGATAACCTTCACCGGCAATAAACAAATTTAACCATGGAACGTCGGCACCGCCATCGACTTTGTGTCCTACCGTATTAAGTAGACCGAATCCTATTTTAGCAAATACAAATGGTGTCGCACAAAATGCAATCCAAAAGTACGGACTAATAAGAAAGCTAACAATATTTACAACGATTAATATTTTAAGCCAGTGCTTATGGCAAAAGACTAATTGTTTATTAGCATATAGGTCACGTGCGTACTTCATAGGAATTTTAGGTATATTCCATGTAGTGAATAATACTCTCCAATACCCAACATGTTTAGCTGAGTGCGGATCATTTTTACTATCACTGTGTGCATGGTGCATTCTATGGCTAGCAATCCACCCAATTGGTGTACGAATACACGCTACCATTAGCATTGCCAATCCGATAGTTTCAAACCATACTGGTACTTTAAATTGTTTATGACAGTAGTATCTATGAAGCAATATACTTGCGCCCCAGTGACTGATCACTTGACTCCATAAGATACCTATAATTATTGCAATTAATATTTCCATATACACCTCTTACTCTTATATAGTATTTAACGCATTTTAATGCTTCTAAGGTAGAAAAAGGCACATAGCGTGCCTTTTGTTAATTTATGTTAGACTAGTTTTTAGTTTAAGTCTGCCCAAGCACTACCAGTGTACCCTTGGAATTTAGTACCTGTTGTGTTAAACACTATCATACCTGCTACTGGACTTGTAATTGCCGCGTCACGTGCAGTATTATCAGCATACACACCTGGCTGAATTGACCCGCTTGCTTTAATATTTCCTACTACATCAAGTTTTTCTGTTGCAGGACCAAAGCTACCTACTGCTAGTTTACCGTCAGTTAGTGTTACTGCTAGTGCCGCATCACTAAATGCTCCAGCACTATCTGCCATTAGATATAGTGAATTTCTGTTACCAAGTATAATTGCACCTGATTTTGCACCGTTCGAATCTTCTACTCCGAATGATATTGTGCCTAACGTTGCCGAACTTGCACTTAAATCTGATGCAGATTTTCTAGTAAGAATAAGTTCACTGTCTGAGTCTAATGATATAATTTGTTGTTTTACACTAGTAGCTGCTGATATTGAACTTACTTCAATTATATTACCATTTGGTATAAATGATGAAGCATGCATGGATCCATTAATTCCGTCTACTACTAACGTACTATCGTCAGCAAATAGTGAGCCTGTCATGTCACCATCAAATGTACCTGTGTGCGATCCATTAGCGTTACCAGTTAAGTCACCAGTTATGTTAGATGTCATTGCAGCAGGAATAACTCCTGCCGGTAATGTGCCAGTAAGTTGTCCTGCAGTAACTAAGCCAGTTGATGAGTCAAATACTACAGTACTATCGTCTGCAATAATATCGCCCATGATTCTTCCAACAGTAAGTTGGTTTTCTACATTAAGCTGACTAATCCATGCTTCGTTAAAATGCTTTGATTCTGAACCTAAGTTCCAAGTAATGTCTGTATCCGGAACTAAATGTCCTTGTATTGCTCCGCCTATAACAAGTATATCACTGCCAACACCGTCACCTAAGTTAATATTACCACTTGCAGTAATTGTGCCTGTTATATTAATGTTTCCAGTACCAGTAATATTTTGACCATTTAAATCAAGTTCTCCGCCTAGTTGCGGTGATGTATCTGCTAGCAACGAATCGATAGTGCCTGCAATAGAAGTAGTACCACCTGCTGTGGTGCCGTCCCCTATGAACAGTTGCTTAGTATCTGTAACGTATATTAATTCACCTGCTAAAGGTGTAATGCCTAATCGTTCTGCATTTGTGCCGCGTCTAACTTGTAAAGCCATTTATAAACTCCTGGATATCATGTTCTTCTATGTATTTATGCCTTTACTTTCTTTTCTTCATAAATTGTGCAGTACGTTTCTTAATGTCGTACTTTACTTTTTCTGTGTCTAAACGAAAGTTAATGGAATCAATAGAATCTTCATAGTGTGCAAATAGTTCTTCTAATGCAGTTTCTATATTTATGTTTGGCTTTTGAAGAGACTTTTTAACATCAATTTCCCAATGTTTACCGTCTATAAATTTTACGTTGATGCTGTGCAAGTATTCTATAGGCACAACATCAACATCTATTTCATCAAAAATTTCAGGCCAGGTGTCAATGACAGCAGCTGGAAGTTTTTTCTTCTTAGGCACCGGCTGCGGTTTTCTTCGCTGCCACTTTCTTCTTAGGTGTTGATTTCTTAGTTGGAACTAACTCTTCGGCTTGTCTACGTAAGTCAGCTGCCTCTTTGCTTAACCGATCTGCATCACTGCGGAACTTTTTCGCTAGTATTTCGTCAGTAATTACACCTTCATCAGTTGTAACTACTTCGTCCATTGCACCCATTTCACGTACAGGTGTGTTAGTAGTATAAGCATCTGCTGCGTTAGTTACACCTTCTTCTACTGGCTTTGCTCCGCCTAGTGCTAAGTCTGCAATAGTAACACCTTTTTGCTCAGCAATAATCTTATTAAGTTCGGCTAAGTTAATTGATGCATTATTATTAGGTGTTAGGTCAACTGTATTTGTTGGAACCTTTTGCATGCGTCCAGTTTTATGAAAACGTGCTAGCATGTTACTGCCATCGGACAATTGTGATCGCGCCATTGCTTCACCTAGTTCATATGCGTCTTGTGCAGTTGCAGAATTAATTAGGTTAATAAGCGAATCATGATCCGCTGCATCTAAACTCTCTGTCATTACTACAACGCAATTTTCAGGTTCACCAGGGACAACACGATACACAACTCCGCACTTCTTATTTGTCTTTACAATTCGACCTACATGTTTTGTATCTGCCATGTTATTCTCCTTTGGGTTGTTGCGCCTGTACTGCGTTAAGGAACGTTTCTAATTTACCGTAGATAGAGCCTACTGAAACCATTTCATTTGGTTTAAATGCTCCACGTTGGCTTGCTACATCAATGACTTGTTTAATTGCAGCCAAGTCATTAACTGTTAATTCGGGTGCTTCTTCAGCTGTTGCTGTTGGCTCTGCAACAGCTTCTTTAATTTCTTCAGACATAGTATACTCCTGTGTTGTCTATATATTTAATGATATTTTAAATGTGGACACGCCAAAGTGAAATAAGAAAGTTCTTTTGCTTCTTCAAATCCTACTTTAGTCATACCTTCAATTACGTTAGAATTATTAATTCCAACAGTCTTTCCTACATAGTATCTACCTTTAAGGTTTGCTTCTATCCATTTTTCAAGGCTAGAAATTAGATTGTATCGTGTAGGTATAAGAATGTATTCAAAATACGGAGGCGGAACCTTTGCCTTCCGTAAGTTAAAAAAATTTAATGCATTAGGTTCTTTAAACTTCAAGCTACTTCTTCCTCATAGTGCGCTGTATGTCCAAAGGGTGCTTGCAATGTTTTATCTCTGTTACTATGAATAATAAACACTGTGTCACAGTAATCGTCTTCACCCCAACTATCCCATGCATACCCATCTGTAAACATAAGAAACTTCTTAGGTTGAATATCGTTTTCCCGCATATAAGTCCAGTTGCACATAAAGTCTGTGCCACCGCCACCCATTAGTTCATACTCTTCTAAGTTTTCACCACCGTCTGCCGTAAAGTCTTCTTCATTATACACTTTAGTATCAAAGCACCATACAGTAATTTTGTAATCTGGAAATTCATCCATAATACCTTTTATTTCACTTAGGAAGTCTCTGCCTTGTATGTCACCAATTGATCCACTCATATCGATTGCAATGCAGATATCAATTGTGTCTTGCACATTCATACCTGGCAAAATTGCACCACTCATTTGTCCTTTGCGTGAAGGACGGCTAAATGTATAATCACTACGTATTGTACTTTGTATTTGCTGCCGTAGTAGTTCACGCCAGTTCATTTTAGGTTCTGTAAGATCTTTAATCATACGTGCAATCTCACCTGGTACATTACCTGCACCTGTCGATTGTACCGCAGAAATCATACTTTCTTTAATTTCGTCTTTGATCTTCTTTAAGTCGTCCTTAGAATAAACAGGTTGACTTTTGCTTTCTTTGCTGTCACTGCCGCCATCGCCATTTGCTGGTGCGCCACTTTCGCCGTCTTTGCTATCATCACCTTCCCAGTCGATATGCTCGTCTAGCATTTCGCCTAGTTGTTTTAAGATCTCTTCACCTTGATCTTTAGCTTTTTGGAAGATGTCGTCATATACATCTTCACTAGCCCAATTGTCGTATTTAAAGTCTTGATAACAATCAATGAAGCTAGGCTTTTGTCCAATGCGATCACGTACTAATAGATTATTAACAATATAATCAGCGGCAATATTGTATATTCTATGATCTCTATCAAGTCTACGACCTAAGTGATCAAATACACAATGTAAAATTTCATGCGCAATAACAAACTCAATTTCTTTATTTGACATTGCATTAAAGAATTGTGTATTAAAGTATAAGTTACGACCGTCTACTGCGGCAGTGCCTAACCAATCGTCTGCACTTTTAATTTGCAAACGTGTAGCCATATTACCAAAGAATGGGTGACGTAACAACAATCCTACTCGGGCAACGATAATTCGATCAAGTACGTCCACACGCATTTCTGCAAGTGCTTCTGGAGTAATGTCTGGATCTGGTTGCCAGTTTTTTGTGCCTTCTACGCTCATGCTATTGCCCTTTTGTTAACTTGTACATATATTATAACATCGTTAGTATATATGTCAACCGAAAAAGTGAGCAGTGTTTATAACTGCTCACCTTTTATAGCTTATGCCTGTTGTGCGGCAGTAATGTACTTACCAAAGCGATTATGGAATTCATCAAAACATTCTACTTCATCTGGATCGATTGGTAGTGAATATTGTGTTAGTGCGAGCTTAATGCCCATAACAACTAATTCTGTTTCAAAGTTATCCATTGCAAAGCGTAGGAAGTTATTTACTTTGTCGTCAAACTTCTTATCACCTTTATCGGACGCTTCTTTTAGTTCGTAGCAGAGTGAAACTGTTAAGGAATACATAGCACTGATTTCTTTAGCTTTCATCTCTTTTACTTTGCCATCCAAGATATCTGTTGGATTAGGCATTGTTGAAGCAACCTTACGGTGTGCCATAAACTTCACAGCAAGGCCTTCGCCTACTGCGCCACTAACTAAATCGGTAGTGGTAGTTTCATCGTCGTCATTGTCTTCAATTAGTTCTGAAACAAACGACCATGAACGTGGAGTAGCAAAAGAACGGCTCGGACTTTTTGGATCAAAGTCATACAAGTCTTTCTTTGCAAATGTCAAGTAACCTACAACATCTGTATGTATTTTGTTTTCGATTGACCACTGAAACCAGTCATCAAATGATACAGAAAGTTCTAAGTGTACAAAGCGATTAGCTAACGGAGCAGGCATTCTATATGTAACGCCCTTGTCAGCTTCACGGTTACCAGCCGCAATAATAATAACATTATCGGGTAGTTTGTAGTTACCAACTCTACGGTTAAGAATAAGCTGATATGCTGCCGCTTGCACACTAGGTGCCGCAGAGTTCATTTCGTCTAAGAACAATACAATAGTATCGTACTTACTAGCTAATTCGTCGTCTGGTAATTCTTCAGGTGCGCCCCACACCATTTTGCCTACGTTGCTATCAAAGTACGGAATACCTTTAATATCTGTAGGTTCCCAAAGGCTTAGTCGAATATCAATTAATAATGAATTTTTAAATTCTTGTGTAATTTGCGAAACAATGTCGGACTTGCCAATACCTGGAGGTCCCCAAAGAAACAACGGACGTTTCTTTTTAAAAGCACGTCTAATGCTTTTCTTTGCGCTATTTGGCGTTACTGTACGTAATGCTGTATTTTCCATCTTGTATTCCCTCTTGTGTTATCAGTGCTAATTTCTAACTTGTACATATATAATAACATCAATACAGGATTTGTCAACCTCTTATTTACTTTTTAAGGGTAAAAGATTCTCCACAACCACATTGTGCATCTTCCCAAGGGTTCTTAAATTTAAACCCAGAGTTAAGACCTTCTGTTGTGTAATCTAGTTCTGTGCCATCAATCATTATTAGTGACTTGTTGTCAACAATAATCTTTATGCCGTTTGAGTCAAACACGGTGTCATCGTCATTGAGGTCGTCAACAAACTCTAGCATATACGCATAACCCGAGCACCCAGTAGTTCTTATCTTGACTCTAAGTCCTAGGCCTTTGCCTCTGTTTTCTAAGAAGCCGGTTACACGTTTTGCACCAACATCAGTAATTGTTATCACTTAGATTTGTAATCTGCAATAGCGGCTTTGATAGCATCTTCTGCTAGTACACTGCAATGTATCTTTACTGGAGGAAGTGCAAGTTCTGTTGCTAGGTCTGTGTTCTTTATTTGGGCTGCGTCTTCTAAGGACATACCTTTTACCCATTCTGTAACTAAACTACTGCTAGCAATAGCACTACCACATCCGTATGTTTTAAACTTAGCATCAGTAATTATATTATCATCTACTTTAATTTGTAATCGCATAACATCGCCACATGCTGGTGCTCCTACCATTCCTGTTCCAATGCCCTTTTCATTAGAATCCCACTTACCTACATTACGAGGATTTTCGTAATGGTCCATCACTTTATCTGAATATGCCATATTTTAAGTCTCTTAGTTATATTTTTTTATGTCTACCTAGTGCCTTTGTTAGTCCGTACTTGCGTATATCTCCACTAAAGAGATGCAATTCCATTGCTTTCTTTTCATTAGTTACAATGATTCCGTGCCTATCTAAGTAGTAAGGGCAGTCAATAAAGTTGTCCATCCAAATTACTACATTAGTAGTAAGCTCGAAATCTCTAGGATACGGTATCTCGTATATAGCAAGTTCGAGCTCTTCAGTAAGAAAACGAAAACCTTCGTCAGTTAGTCTTAGTCCGCCCGTTTCTTTTACACGAGTGTTCTTCCACCATACAGGCATATATTCTTTAATAGCAAGTTCGCTAATACCTTTATCAGCTGCCTTAAGGAATATTTTAGTATACGTCTCTTTCCAATTCATTCGGTTACTGTTTCGCCAGCAGTAAGTTTTACTACTGTGAATTCGTCGCTATCGAATAGATTGTTTAGCTTCTTTGCTAGATTAAGCGCATGCCCAGGATTTGAAAAGCTAGTTTTCTTGTATTTAGGACCAGGGTAACTAGTCAGCATGTTTGCACTTTTAAGATTAAACGGTTGACTTTGAAAGAACACAGCCCATATTGCTTCAGACTGCAAAACCTGCTCAGTTTTGTAGGTTTTCTTATCTACAAATTCTTTTAGTATTGTTGGCTTGGGTCTACTCATAATGCGTGTCCTTTAGTTAACTACGCATATATTTATCTCTTTTTACACTAATTTATACATCTAAGTGAGGCAAAGAAATATTAAACGCTATACTAATACGGTCTTCGCTACTATTATTGTCTTCAACATAGTGCATAAGCCATGATGGAAATATAATTACTTTCCCTGGTTCAGGAGCAATGTGCCATTTGTTAGCATTAAAATAGCCCGGAGTGCCTACATGCATATACGTTAGTGTGTGTTCAAGTCCTGTAAAAGGTGCCATAAGAGTAAGTGATCCTGCACCTACTGTTGCCTTAGGATAGTACACTACGCTTAAAAAGTAATTACTATGCATGTGTGGTGAAGTAGATGGCAACACTTGATTGCTACTAGGCTCGTATATGTTTGCCCAGTAATTTTTTATAGTAATATCTAGTTCTTCTTTAACACCCATACCGTTTTTAACCGTAAGTGCTCTGTCGATGATCTCTGCTTTTAATTTATCTAACGGAGTGCTATCTAAATGATCTAATGGTAACCGGCCGCTAGACCAGTTGCCTGGATAGTCATTACCCTTACGCAAGTTGTAGCAATAGTTAATAATAGCATCGTTATCTACAACATCGTTTAGTTGATCAGTTAATGTTAAGCTAGAAAATAGTCCTTCTAACATTACCATGAATTGCCGCCGTCCATGTTAATTGATATAACATCATCAGCTCCGCTATTTTTACGTGCAAGTATCTGTTCAAGGTCGCCATTTAATCTTGCCATTACTTCGCCTAGTGTAAATGCAAGACGTTTAGCTTGATCAACATTTAACTTTATTTCTCGCTGATTACTTATATCTGCGCTTTTTACTTGTTGGATAAACTGCTGTATAGGATTAGTGTTTAATGGTTCAACGGTTGACACGACTTAACTCCTGACGCATTTCTATTTCAGTCTTAAATGGACCTTTAGTTGTGTAACGTTCTACTGTAATAAGTTTAGGACAAAAACTTTTAACCCATCCTTTATCAAACTTAATGATGTAGTATCCTGCGGCATATAAACTTTTACTCTTGTCGCTTTTAGTAAACAACGGTAACTTGCGCTTTACGTCAAACATAGGATTAAATGGTGTACTGTTAGTTGGAAATCCGTGTATTTCTTTTGCAACTGTTTCTGTTATGTCTAAATCAGTCCAGCTTAACTTCTTATCAAGTGCTTTAGTAAGCTCTTTTTCAGTATGATACATTTGAGTACCTGAAGGTGTGCTTAGGATATATTGTTCGTCATTTAAACTAATAGTACCAAATTTAAGACCGTTGTTTTCAACTATCCAAAATTTGTTCTTTAAAATTTCTTTTGCATTCATATTGCTAACCTCGTTAATGCTTGTTGATTAATATTGCCTCTAACAAACGTGTTAAAGCTCAATGTAATTCTTGGAGTAGTGCCTGTATATGGAGTTACAAAGTGTTCGACACTAGATGGAAATAATAGCATTTCTCCGTTAGATGGCGGTATTGACCAACTCTTGCTATTATATAAGTTTGATTCTTTAATATCAAGTTCAATTGTTTCGTACTTACTTGTGATAAACGATGTGTCACCGCCTTGATCTTCTTCACTTGCAATGTATACAATGCCTGATACTATTGAATTAGGATGCCAATGTCTGTGATGTACTTCGTCTTTTGCTGTACTATTAAACCAAGACTCAGTAATATAAATCTCCGTAGAGTCTGTTACTGACATCATATTATAAAAGTATTCACGAACACCTTTCATACATTCTTCTTTAAGATTTAAGAAAGGTTCCTGTTCTAGAACGGTTTGACTTTGGCTAATACTGTTATTATAGTTCTGTCCCCACACTACACTACTTAGATCTAAATCTGTTACATCTATAGGATGCTTCATAACTGGATTAGAAAATAGCGGAAATACATCTATCATTTTGGATACCTTGCTGCCAATGACGGCGCATAGTATTGTGCCTGATCAGCAACTCGTTGCATATCCCACTTAGCACAGAACTTCATAAGACGCATGCCAACTTGTGTAATATCTTTAGGCTGCACTTCTGCAATAGTTGTGTCAATAATCTCTCTAATGTCTGCAGGTTGTGCAGTCAAGTCACATAGCACAACATTACGATTGTAGTCATCAAGTACACGATGCTCTACGCCTTCATGATCAGTCCAACGTTGCAACATCATGTTATTCCAGTTGTAACCTTTTGTACTCTTATCTTCGTATGCTTCAATAAGGCCTACTTTGTTCTTAGTGCCTTTCTTACGTACACCAGGGTAAGCACTAAACACATTGTCACTAGTGTCGCCACGCATACACTTCTCAAATAACATAAAGTCAGGCTGCGGTGCAGGCTTTGCCTCTTTAGTCTTCTTATCAATTACAGGCTGTAGTTTCTTGTCGTCAAAGTAGCCTTCATGTGTAATAATAGTATTACTTACGCCATTATATTGTTTACAGTTAGGAGCAATAAGTTGTGCAAAGTCACCGTCAGTACTAATAATAACATGATTGTCATTAGGATGTGCTTGTACCCAACCTGCAATAAGATCATCTGCTTCTAGTTGCGGATGCCGTATAACAGTACAGTTAGTCTTGTCTGTCATAAAGTTTTTAAACTCGTCAAAGATCTCCCAAAACGCTGTATCTTCATCAGCTTGTTGCGGTGTAAGTGCATCACGAGCAACTTGTCTATTACGCTTGTAAGGTTCGTAATAGTCTTTGCGCCAGCTACGGCCTTCTAAGCAGATCACAACATGCGAACCGTCAAAGTCTTGCCAAGCCTTTTTAATACTGTTAAGAGTAATGTGTAGAGCCATACCGACTTTAGTATCAATATCACCACGTACTACGTGTCTAGCACGAAAGAATGTGTTAGCTGTGTCTACTAGAATATAAGTTGCCATTAGTTTGCCTTTTGTTGTTTATATATACGATTATATACGATTATATACGATTAGTCAACCTTTAATCCCAAAGGGTTTCATAGTATTCTCCAAACAATTTAAATCCGGCTGTCATACGTTCTTGGTGTTTTCTCATACCGTCATGGTCAATCCATTCAAAACTACCAGCCATTGGCCCATTCTTTTGATCTTCAACATAGTCGCCGTAATAATCATCTTCCCAGTGATCACGACACTTTTGTTCAAACGCCCAAATCATTTCATCTAGTATTTCATTCCAACGTTCTTCTGTAAGTTCGCTAGGATATCCATGTGTTGTTGCTTTGAGTTGTACTAGCATAGGATGAATAATCATAGCCAATGTATAGTCCATACTCCAAGTGTCAAACGGCTCTATCTCAATTCGCTCTGCTCTGTTCTTACGATATGGACCTATACGTACTTTCATGATACTTCACTCTTATTCTTGTCAATAGGTACTACATTAATATAACCCATTTCCCTTGCAGTCTCTAGACCTTCAGCACCTAAAATTTGCATAGCAATAGTTCTAAACCAACTGTCTACAATTTGCTCATTAGTTTCACCAGTGTATCCAGCATCAAGTAGTTCTTCGATAAATTCATTGTTCCAATCGAGCTCAAAGAATCCGTTCTTAATGTTGTCAGGATTAATTTGTGTATCTAATACAGCAACCCAGGCTTCGCCTTTTGCAGTTGCTTCTTCTTTTTCCTTTGCAAGAATTGCTCTGCGTTGATCTTCGTTAATGCTTTCTTGTGTTAACGAGTCATCAGTTTCTACGATTTCTTGCGGTTTGCCTTGTATCTTACTTACTGTCTGTTTTATCTTATTCCACATTATATTAGTCCTTTTTCTCTTAACGTTTCATCAAGAGGTTTGTTAATAGGTGCTTTCATAGCCTTTTCGTGTTGTTTGTTCTTATACTGTGCATCAAGTTCCCCACGCATTTCCGAAGAGTGAAATGTGTAGTCTTGGAGTGAATCGCCATCCTTTTTCCATACAGACTTCCGCAACTTCCTTAACATTAAGGACATACTCTTCCGAGCGGCCTCCAAGCGGCATACAATATACTGGACACTCAATGCCGACATCACGATATGCCTGCACAGCTTTGCCAGCCTCATCAATGTCACTGCGATCAGCAACAACAAATTTGAGATAAAGATCACTGCTAGCAACAGTGGAATAGTTAAGAGCCACGTCAGGCTTAATAGCGTCCATCCAAGATTCTCCGCTAACGGATAGCTTCGGCGAACACGACCATGTGACTGTAATTCTATCGCTATTGTTGAGATAGTTGTATAAGTCATCGTGTAGAACTTGTGTAGTGTTTGTTTCAAATGTGACATTTTTTAAATCCTTCATGCGGGGATGTTCGAACAGCTCTACGTAAAGACGTTGCCACGCTAACAACGGTTCACCACCTGTCATAATAAGATGGATATCTTGACCGTTATCCATAGTCCACTTACCTTCTGGAGTAAGCGATAGCAAATGTTCAACTACTTCGTCAACTTCTGCAAGTTTATTAAAGTCTTTAAACTCAGGATAGATACTTGCATAAGTATCACAACCTGTATGAATGATAGGCAAGTCTGTAAACTTTTCAGTTTTAGCAATAATGCCATCATCTAGTAAATCTTTTACTTCTTGATTATATCGTTGTCCTGCTTCGTGCTTTTCTGCACGACTAGGCTCATCACGCCCAAGGCCAAAGTTCATACAACGAAAGTTACAACCAAATGTACGTAGGAATACACTTGGTACTCCTACAAACTTGCCTTCGCCTT
>Ga0209092_10001987_pt1 | contig 19245 bp, 17 predicted proteins | sample FraStrMetagenome_FD_187446 | JGI IMG/M metagenome (GOLD analysis project Ga0209092, IMG submission 187446) | Marine eukaryotic phytoplankton communities from Arctic Ocean - Fram Strait ARC3M Metagenome (SPAdes) (version 2) | ecosystem: Environmental > Aquatic > Marine > Oceanic | place: Fram...
GTACACTCCTGTGGGATGGGTGGACTGATGTCAGCCATCAGTCCATCTACGCCCTGATGGTTGTACATCAGGAATCAAGCGAGCTACTGGATGTTGTAAATTTTTCAAAAGATAGGCACACCGCAGAGAACATGCTCAAAGTTGCGATCGATATTTTGACTCAAAGCTCTTTAAAGAATCGAACGATATCGATCAAGTGCATCACGACAGACAGTCCAAATGTGATGATAAAATTTAGAAGATGAATGGCAGAGGAATATCCTCATATGCTAACTTTACCTTGTGCTTTGCATGTGGCAACACCTTGTGTAAAAAATCCACTCACTAGACCCTGCTCCTAGTTCCTTCATCTATACGTATATCCGCCGATAAAACAAGGAGCGCCGAGCTTTCGTCGAAAGATGAAAAGAAAAATAGTAGAGTCCACAGCAAACTTCTTTCTCTTGAAAATGACTTCATTATAACAGCAGAAAACACGGAATTTACAAGAACGCACAAGCCAAATATTCAACTTATAACTGAAAACGGTCTTGCACTAATAATCAAACCATCTTGTACCTGACCCTCATCATATTTATAACATTCATCGTCGTCATTAGTGAGAGCAAGGACTCTCCACGTCCATAGACCAATAAGAAATCCAGATCAGCCAACGCTGTGTTACCAAAATTTGAAAAAAGAGTTGAGCTAAATTTTCTGTTGAGTTAGATTTTCTGGTAGCAAACGTACATGATATTGAAGACGCTATGTTGAAAAAAAGGACTCAAAAGGTGAAAGTAATTACATTCAATTTATCGCGTAGATATGGCGAGTGACTACATGATTGATGTGATTAATGTGATTTATGTGTTTGATGTTTGATGTGATAATGTGATTGATATGATGATGTGATTGATGTGATGATGTGGCAGTGTTCTTGAGTAGATGTGGAGGTGTTGGGAGTTGGGAACGACCCTCAGAACCATTCATTACGGTAGTTTTAAGATAAGCTAAATTAGCCAAAAATAGGGCATGCCTGGGGGCATGCCACCGTGCCCAAAAAGGGTGTTTTAGGCATGCCTTGTGCCCAGCACCTTAGGACCGTGCCCCCAACACTACACTCAGCGCTAATTTTCGATGGATTTTAACCAGGCATCACGAATATGTGCAGCTGCTCTTGTTTTGCGAGGTTCTACTAGAATGGCATTCCTATCGTAATCGTAATCATACACCACTAACAGGTATTGGTTGCCACGACTTGAGACACATGTACTCTTGTAACAGTTTGATTTAGCTTCTAAAATTCGCAATTTAGGTTCCGATTATTTTCCTCTGTACGAGAAGACTGAAAAGCACTCTTCCCTCTTCCCTCCGCCGCACATTATTTTGCGTCATCCTACTAACTCTTTTGACGTAGCAATATCATCTACTATTTTTACCAATAAAGATCTAAAGGTTGCACCATATCATCTCAAACATGCCTCCGAAGAAAGCATCGAAGGACTCATCAGGGCTCCCTCTATCTGCTCGTTTCGCACGGTGCAAAAACACGCTCTCAATGGGGTTCGTGGGCCTGCCAAATGTGGGAAAGTCGACCATAACAAATCTTCTGTGCGGTCAAAACCATGCTGAAGCTGCTAATTATCCTTTCTGTACTATTGATCCTAACGAGGTACAATGTGTAGTTCCAGACAAAAAATTTAAATACCTTGTTGAAACTTGGAAAAGTCCTTCAATAATTCCTGCTGCTCTGAAAGTTGTAGACATTGCCGGATTGATCAAGGGTGCGAGTGAGGGTGCAGGTCTTGGAAATGCTTTCCTTTCGCATATTGCTGCCGTTGATGGAATTTTTCATTTGGTTCGGGCTTTTGACAGCGACGAGATTGTCCATGTGGATGACTCTATTGATCCCGTTCGTGACTTAGATACAATTATGGGGGAGTTGTGTATTAAAGATATTGCGAGTCTTGAGAATGTAGAAAATACTGAAAAGGAGAAGGTTCGGAAAGAGAAGGGGTTGTCCCGATCTGCAACTGTTCCGATGACTCCCACATTCTTGAATGCTTTTGAAAAAGTGAAGTCATTGTTGGAAATGAATGCCCCTGTTTCGACCGGCACCGAATTTACTGAAGGTGAGATTGATCTGATTCGAGACTGGGGTTTGATTACCACGAAACCTGTCGTGTACATTGTGAATATGAGCAAAAAGAACTTTATTAGAAAGGGTAGTAAATGGTTGCCGAAAATTAAGGAATGGGTTGATTCACATGGGGGTGGGAAAATTATTCCCATGTCTGCGGCCTTCGAACAGGAGTATTCTGACTTAAAAGATGACCCTGCATCACAGAAAGCGTATTTGGATGAATGCACTGAATCAGCCCGTAAATTAGGTCTAAAGGGCCCTGCGTTTGTTGCAAAAAGTGTTATTCCTCAAATGATTCGATCTGGAAGAGATGCGCTATGTTTGCAAAGCTTTTATACAATGGGCCCAAAAGAAGTGAGAGCCTGGACTATTCAAAGAGGGACTCTTGCTCCGCAAGCTGCTGGTGTTATTCATACTGATTTCGAAAAAGGTTTCATCAAAGCTGAGGTTTGCAATTTTGACGATTTTAAAGCTTTGCATAATGGAGAGAAGAGCGTGGCAAAGGTAAAAGATGCCGGAAAATATCGTCAGGAAGGAAAGACTTATGTGATGCAAGATGGAGACATATGCGTCTTTATGCATAATGTAAATAAAAAGAAGAAATAATTCAAGCATCTTACCTACTTTAATCGGACTCCAAAGAAAGTTCTGTTGACTGCAAATAATATAAATTTTGGAGTGACGATTTTAAAGCTTTGCATAATGGAGAGAAGAGCGTGGCAAAGGTAAAAGATGCCGGAAAATATCGTCAGGAAGGAAAGACTTATGTGATGCAAGATGGAGGCATATGCGTCTTTATGCATAATGTAAATAAAAAGAAGAAATAATTCAAGCATCTTACCTACTTTAATCGGACTCCAAAGAAAGTTCTATTGACTGTAAATAATATAAATTTTGGAGTGAGTTATGTCTGCAAGTATGTTTATGAAGCACTCATCCTAATATCCTCTTCGACGTGACTTTGCTGATCCTACCTAGGCTAGTCATAAAAAAATTAGATGGTAGCGAGTATATTCAAGTCAATCTAGCCTGTTGCACGAAACGTAGATCAACTAAACTAAAGTAGAAGTTCGATGAAACTTTTGCAACAGGCAATATATTTTATCCCTTTCTTAGTGCGTATAGGTCCAATGGAGATCGGAATCTTGGCTAAGACGGCGTTGGAATCGCAAGAAGTAGGATTGCATTTGTAAGTTCCGATAATAAGAAGAGGAAAAGTTCCTTACGCTTTAAATAATAAGAGGTTTGAAGTGGCGTTGGAATAAATGGCGATTGGGACTTAGGGTGATCGGATTCAAGCCATGCGAAGATCAAAAGAGGCCGCTTCTCAGGCATCCTCTACTTGAAATGCCAGAGGTAGTTTTCTGAATATGTTACCTAATGGTTTAAGATTATGGGGCGAGTAGTGAATTAACATTAAATGTTTACAGTTGAAAAACCTATTGATTTTTATTTCTGTAAATTACTCTAATCCGCGTCAAACGATTATAAATCTTGTTTAACTCACACGACGCTAATCCGATATGTTCAATAACGTCGTTGACTTTATGTCGCATGTATCAGTCTTTACGTGAGTGATCAAATCAAATTCATACCTCACTTTAGTCTGTAGAAATTCAATAAATTATTTTCCTGCTTTCCTCTTGAGACGATGTACCAACGTAGTAACATCTTTTTTTCTAGAACTATGCGACATTGAAGCTTTTGACGATACTATTCTTCTGTCTTTGGTATCTTTCACACCCCGTTTACGTCTTTTGTTCTGCTCTTTTAAAACAGCCAACATTCCAGGTGTTTCTTTGAAGTTTGGATCTGTTCTATCAATACCAAAGCGCGCATCGTTGCCATCCAATAAACTATTAAATCTATCATCTTGTAAATTAATTTGGAAGTCACCACCAGAGACAGTTGATGCCAGAGCTTCTTCTTTTCGCTTCCTTTTACCTCTCAACTTTTTGTCCTTATTCTTTTCGATTCTCATTAATCCCCTCATGTCATAATCTTTGGCTTTGTAGAGATTTATTAATTAAAAAATTTGAATTTGACATTAAAACCTGCGTTTCCTTACCTTCACTTCCACCCAACAACAAATCCAATTCTTCCTGTGTTGTTGGTTTGGATGAAGCAATTGCGTGATCGTCGTCTGAGTTATGATTGTCGCTTTCTCTTCTCTCATTTGCCTCTTCTGAAAAGAAGTTATCCTTCTCATTACCTTTCTCGTTTCCAATTTCATCTCGTGCCCATTCAGGTACATCTTCAGTGTCGTCATATAGAGAATCGTCATCTTCTTTCGCTTGCCTATTTTTATTCTTCGCGGCGATCCTGCGTTCTTTTCGTTTCTCTTTCCTCTTCTGTAAGTATTTTTCCCATTGACCTATTTCCTTTGATGAACTGTTTTTTAATTTTGAGCGGATTTTCAATTCTAAGTCTCGTTTAGGTACAAATGTAGCCGTATGTTCTACACCATCTTCATTTTCATCCGAGTCTCCATTTAGGCTTTCGCTCTCATTTGTGTCCTCACTTTTAGAACTCGCATCATCGCCACTACTGTCTTCATCTCCGCTTTCTAAACCAAGAAGTTTTCTCATACCTGAAGATTTGGTAATTTTATCATCGTCGGAGGAATCATCTTCTGAGGAATTGTCCGACCCAAGATATGCTTTTATGTCGTCATTTTCAGCCAGTGTCTCCCAAGTGGCACTCCGAACACCATATTGAGTGAGTTTTTGCTCGCGCACATAATCGCCATCTTCCCAAGTGCACTTTACATCGGTTTGCTGAAGGGCGTCAACTATAAATGAAGGTGGCTCGTAATTACTTGGAACAGAAATTGCTCTATCCCGCAATTTCCTATCTTTTATAACATCATGGATGTCCGATAGCGGAATCGAGCGTAAATCAAGTGCAGTGGAGGAATGTTCCATCTCCATTCCATCGACTTCTTTGTACACATTATCTGCAACGGCTGCGTCATTAAATTCAGCAATAGCAAAGTAGTATTTCAACTTCATAACTTCGTATGCTCTCAATCGCTCAGGATCATAATCACTGTTGACTACTGAATCTACATTAACAGCTGTGTCTTTTTCTTCGTCATCGGTATTGGAAACAGTGTCATCTTCACTACGGCTATTATTGTCACTACCGTTTCTCCAAATCCCTTGTGGACCCACTAACTGATCTTTTTTCATTCGCTCCAGACCGAAATCGCTTGGATAAACACTAATTTGTCGAATGCTACCAGGTGGACAGAACGACGACAACAGAACCAATAAGTCAACTGCTTGAACGTGTTCCCAAGACGTGTTGAGTATGGCAAGATAGGGGCTTGACTCGTTCGTAACCTCTATAGCAGGTGCGATTGTGTCACCTGATGCAATAATCCCGCCTTCACCAACGATAGCATCCAACTCGCGCTTATTTTCGTCACTTTCATCACCAGAATGAGAGCTATCTGATGACGAACCGATACTCCTCTCATCATCAGAAGATTCGTCATCAGATGAACAGGATATTTGTCCTCGGGAAAGAGCATTCAAGTATGCAATTCGTGCTTCAGGGTCATCAATCTCAGGACCGTCATCTTTCTCGCTCTCAGAGCTTGATGAGGAATTCTCGGAATCAGAGCTTTTATCATCTTCGCTATGTTCCTTCTTAATGGTGTAAAATTCACTTAATTCCTCGTTAACAAAGGAGGTATTCTTCTCGTTCTTTTTCTTCTTCTTTTTTGTGACACCTGGTACAGAAAAACGTTCGTCGGTCAAGACGGCAGAAAATCTTTCATCCAATTCGATTGCATTGTCTTTGGCCCGTTCAGAACTCTTACGAAACTTAGGATGATGCAATGCAGATGCGAAGCGGGGATCACTGGCAATGGTACTATCGAAGTCTGGATCATCGCCAGTAGATTTCTTCTTCGACCCTTTTCTACCGCTTTTCTTTCCCATAACTCGCACTTAGAATATATCAACCCCTTCTGTTGCAGCAGGCAGGAAATCTCGTCGCCTGATTTTGAAACAATGCAATATGCTCTCACACTCGCAGGCAGAAATTAATTTTCAAAGAGCCATTCGAAGCCATTCCATCAGATTTTGCAACACTGGCAATGAATGGCGCAGAATAGTGACAATATGTCCGAACCTTTTCCTCTAATTTAGCCATAAAAGAACATAGTTAGGGTATGAATTTTACGTAGAGAAGACATATTTAGGAAAATGACTTTGACGTCAGTCTTTGAAACTGAGAAAAATAATGTTTACACCTTACGAGTACACTTACAATTATTTGTGCACGAAGATGACAATGATGACAATGAAGAGGGGGAATCGTTTTCAAAGCTACATCCATCGGATGCTTGTTGCTTTATCTTTAATAGCGTTGATTTCAATTGCAAATGGACGTGCGTCATCAGGAAGCCATGTCAAACGCCGATCGTTGAAACGAATGCCGAGTGGTTTCGGTCGCGCAAACACAACAGCCGACGCCTATCAAAGAAGATTATCAACAGATACTCGGCAAGTTAAGCATGATGATAATGATGAAAGCGTAACTTTAACCGCATCATCCGTTGTGAGAAAAAGCTACAGAACCACCCCATACAGCCCGAAGTTGCGGCGATATAGAGGAGTGGGAAGCTCTCCAAGTCGAGAGCGAGGATACCTTTCTAGAAGACTTATTGGTGTAAATATTGCGTGTTTCTTGCTTCAAGTGGTAAACCCTGGGTTTACAAGATGGGGTGCCAACATTCCTCAATTGATCAAGGCGCAACCTCGACGATACTTGACTCCAATCTTTCTTCATGGAAATATAAGTCATCTGCTAATGAATTCGTACTCCTTGTTTAATATCGGTGTCCCTAATGAACGAATTTTGGGAGATAAACTATTTTTAGCGACATATTTTTTCTCTGGAGCAGTTGGGAATGCGTTATCTTCAAGTTTTCAAAGTTCGCCTGCTGTAGGAGCGAGTGGAGCAATCTTTGGTCTTGTCGGCGCGTATGGGGTATTTGTAAAGAGGAATGAGGCATTTTTTGGTAAATCTGGTGATCGTGCGTTTGCTTCCATTCAGAGAACAACGATCTTAAATTTAGCATTAGGTGCATTCAGCCATAATATTGACAATTGGGGTCATTTGGGAGGAATTGCAGGTGGTGCAATATATTCTTACGCGTTTGGGCCACGGCTTGCGTTGATGAGTTTGCCTGGTGGTGGCCAAGTGGTTGTGAACCGGCCATTCATACAAATGCCAGAAGGCGTGACACGAAAGATTGATGAAATACCAGAGTATATTTCTCTAAAAAAGAACCAACTCATGCGAAAATTCAAAGTTGAACATCATCTATATGGTTTACCAGAGGCTCGTAGAAGAAGGCTTACGTATAGGAGATACAATCGGATGTAGTTGAGAATGCTTCTACATTATTTCGACCAACCTTTTATGAGTTTGTATTCGGACCTCAACTAAGATTATGGTGTTGTAAGGGCTGTCTCCATCATCTACGTTTTAATGATGTAGATCCGTCTATAATTTAGATAAATGCGAAATGCCTCACTTTTATAAATGGTTCAGAGGAAGTCTTTGTTCGCACAAACCTTTTTTCCTCTCTTACGACCTTTCGAAAAAGTGGGCATGCACGACCGTTTTCTTTTCTCTCTTGTGTCCTTTCCAAGAAGACGATAATGGTGGTGGATATGAAGATGTCTTATGACAGTATACCCTAGGCTGGAGAAGGAAGTGAAGGACCGGCTTTGATTTAATCCAATCTCATCAAGAGTAAATAGTTCTTATGTTAATAGCTTTGCGGTTATCGTCTCTGATTCGTTTCATCGGTTGCATCACATCTTGTTTCTATCCATTCCAATTTATCGAATCCAATGTAATGGTATGGCAATGTTGCTCCTTTTGTCATTGCTAGATTCTCAATGAAAACGGTATCTTGATGATACTGTAAGACTAGTGACTACTCAAATTCCTCTCGTGGAACACATATTGAATTTCATACGCGTGCCGATAACTGACATTGCTATTTGTCAGTATCCTTGGATGCATATCTAAAAAGACTGCCTTCCCCAATTATTTTTTATTTTCATCATTGAGCGAATATGATACTTTTGTTTGGGCTGACAAGAGCTGATATCATGTGAAAGAGTTGAAATGGATCTCGTTTTCACGAAATGCACTTCTTTAAATTACTTTTGTGCAAGTCCAAAATGATCAATTATCGCAAACGCCATTTTCTTTATTGCCGCATTAGCTTCCCATCGATCGTAAAAATATTGCACCTTCCACTTGTGCTTCATGATCCCGCTACTCAAGGTAGACTCTATTTCATTTCTCAACCATTCAGGCAATGTCGGCGAATGATTAGAGTTGTGTAATAAATCATATTCGAATGTGGAAATTGCCATCGATTTTTCCTTCTCGACGAGCCACTTTGCTAAACTCATGTGCCCCTCAATACCTTAGTAAGGTACTAGATTAAGCACCTTGAATTTTTTTTAATAAAGACTCAAGCAATATTTATAAAGAAACTCACCTGCAAGATCAGAAGGACACAATACTTCAGCGTCTGGACCGACTTGTAGTATTCCTAGTGGTATTTCGTCTGGGTGTTCGAACAGCCATTTACAAACATTTCTTCCCCGTTGCGCGGCTTTGTGTACGCAACCATGTCCGTTTGAATTAATTAGCAAGAAGTCACATTTTGTAGACAACAAGAATTCCATGCCCTCAACATCGATCTCCCCTTGAGCTGCCCACTGAACTGCATTACAGCCAAAAGCATTCGTCTTGTGTACATCGCAACCATTATTATACAGGAACTGCATGATACGTGTTTGTCCTTGCCAGCTCGCCCAACAAAACGCGGTTGTGCCGTCCTTGGTAGAAGCGTCAAGATCTACTCTACAGTGATCAACAAGATATTTCACCACTTCGTAATGTCCGTTACGAGCAGCCCAATGTAGAGGTCGACGACCTGAAAATGAGCGTTTTCCACGTTGCTCTTCTTCTGGATCGCATCCACAATCTTCAATCAGATATCTAATCACTCTCAAATCTCCACAACCAGCGGCCCACAAAACTGAGCCTGACCCGTTTCTATCCAAGGTACTTTTTGGGCAAAATTTACCTTCAGATATCAATTCCTTTAATCCTTCCAAATCTCCATCTTTGATAAAAGAAAATCCATCTTTATCTATTTTCTTACATCCTTCCGTGCTCGGCTGCAGCCACATATCTAGTGAAAATTTGAGAGGATTGAAAACAACAATCGCACGACAATTTGAGATGGAACATGCTGAATTTACTGCATCAATATGCTCTGCATTATGCTCTTTCCGTTGGTGCCACCACATTCCCTTTTCACCTTTCGCCCACTTGGTACAAAATCGTACTGGGCATTGAAGCCTACCTGCATCTTTTAAGACTAGTGCCCGCTCTCTCGTTACAATACAGATTAATCCATTTCTATCTGATCGAATGTTGTCCGATATTTTGATATCATTATCAACGTCGTCATTATCATTGGCACATTTTTCCATAGTAACGGCTATTAACTCTCCTAACTCCCGAGCAGAATATATTTCGCGTTCTAGCCCTAAATCTGAGACAATTGTTATGTATTTTTTGTCATCGTTTTGTCTATCAAGGGCATTCTTTAACCCAGCACGCCTGGCAGAAAGGTGTAACTGCCTATAAAAATATTTAATTGCGACTTTCACCTCGATATCATGCGGTTTACCATACTGAGGTTGCGAAGTGACAGTTTCAAAATCACGTCCATTCGGAAATGATATACTTCCGCGTGAAATTTTCTTCAAGAAGCTACTACGATGGCTTTCCACAGAAGCATCACTTTCATTGCTTACATTTACACTCCCATTGTCCTCGTCTCTTCCCGTTACTCCGCCGCATATCTCAAGGAGCGCCTTGTACAACCACTCGCCAACTGATCTCTCGAGACGATCCGCTATTCCAGTTGCAGCCATTGCATCATCTCCTGTACTGCAGCTGCGCTAAAAGGCAAATGTCACGAAAACAAAGCCGGAATAAACACCTAACCCATTTTCATAGACCCTAGATCTACTTTGAAGAAGAAAATATATTTATTTGAGCAAGGATGGGGAATACATAAATATTGCGTATATATCAAATTACATGACGTCATTATGACACGCTCTCAATAGTTGACGTCCAAAAGCACAACCAACCATCTCTACAAAGCAACATGACATGTATTAATACATGTACTAAAATATACATGTTGCACGCATCCATTTTATATTCTACATTTATTTAATCGTATTACCTGGACATACACCAGTGCGCTAACGCCATTCCAAGTCGATGATTCTTTCACAAAGTATATTAATCGTTATGGCGGGAATGTTCGTAGCTTTCATTGCACCTGCTGTGCGCTCATTCTCTCTGGGATGGACAACCGAACGCGTGATGCGGGGGCAGCTTCGAAGTGGCAAATGTTTTACAACCTCGAAGAGGCTCTATTCCAAAAGGCCGCCACATGTAAAAGATGTAGATCCTGAGATAGGATTTGCTAGGGGGAATAAGATTCAGGTGGAGGTGATTCGTTTTGGTCGCTTAGGTGCATCGGTCGATGTAATTGCGCGGGGGCATCATGAGGATGATATTGTTGGCGATGACGATGAATCTCTTGCCACGGGCTTAATTTTGCAAAGAGAAATTCAGTATTTTCGACAATCGAGAGGGCTTGATGTTGTTGCGGGTGAAATTCTTCCGGCCTATGTTGAAAGCATTCGTGAGATTTGGAGAGACGATGACTTTGGCGAGCCTCAACTCCTTCGTAAGTCGCTTGATATATCGTTACGACCTATAGGTGGTGCGGGCAAAGCGAAAGCTCTTAGTGTCGATATAATTGATAAGCTCAATGAAAGTGAAGACTTAATTCTTCCTATTGGAGATAAAAGTTCTCCAGACGAAATAGCCAAATTCTTCCCAGGCACAAGCAAATCAGCGTTCAAAAAAGCTGTAGGATTGCTTTACAGAGAAGGAAAAGTGAATCCAGGTCCACACGAAATATCTCTTATACAATAAAGGGCGATGGAATAAATAATTGCAAAGTTTGATTAGGCTAATGTATTTGTGATTTCAGTTCGAGTCTCGAAGCCTCTGATTTTGATAACATTCGTTTTGCCACGTCAATGACGGCCTTAGATTTTGTACTAATCGATGATCGTTCAGAAGTATGTTCTTCCTCGACAGGGGCAAAAATACTTAAATGGTCGTCACCTTGCCATTTGATACTATCTGCGAGTTTAGCTATTTCATTGTGGTAAATTTGCACCGAGGCCTCAATGGATTTTTCTGATATTCCCATGGCTGTCAAATTTCTCTTTGAGCAATCGATAATTTCTATAAGCGCTAAGATCCTTTCATCGTTACTGGCCTCTGAACTTTTGTCATTTCTTGCGAGCAACAATTGTGCTTCGTGAATAGCTTCAACGTAATTACCTTGCATGAACAATTCATTCACAATATGTGGATGGAAAGGTAGTTCCTTCTTTTCTGTATGTTCGCAAATTGTTTTTAAGCAACTTAAATAATTTGAGTTTTGCTTCATTGACAAATAACAATGCGCCCGATTGCGTAGTATATCGCTTTTGAGATGGCACACGCATTCTTCTTCCGCTTGGAAAAAGGATGTAAGTGCCCTTCGGTTCCACATATTTGCAACGGGAGAATATTGAATTTCATTATTTTTATTGACAAAGTCCTTACGGCAACACAAACCTGCGTGCATTTGAGCAATACCCCTGAAGAGATACACCAAATGAGGACAAAAACAATCAAATGATATTGCGTGGTCAAGAATCGATGAATTAATATTTTTTGCCTTTTCAAAGGCAACCACCAAGTTTTGGGCCGATGACAAGATTTCCATGACCAATGATTTTTGCTTTTTTGTTTGATCATAACATTCCTCCAATGATTGTATTGCAATCCTTGTCTCTTCAAATATTTGAGGAAATGATTTAACATGATCATTGTATATTTTCTCCATGTTGTTACAAAGATTGACATGGGCCAGATTCATCTGTTGTATTGAGGAATGGAGTCCACTCAGACAATTATTATGTACACTCAACTTCTTTATTTGTTTTAGTTGGGGGATGGATTTCAACGAGTTATTGTCGATAATAAGTTCTAGTAAATTCGGTAATTCTGAAATTGAGTTCGGCAAAGAAATTAATAAGTTGTGCGAAAGGTTTAGGGCGCGCAGATTGCGAAGTAATTTAATGTTGCAATTGATATCCTCTATCTTATTATTTGAAGCATTGAGCATTAGTATGGTTGTAAATTTATAAAAAGCTGTTGTTATTAAAGATAATATCGACTTAATAAGAAGAAGCAAATACTTAGTAAATATCGGGATATTCGAGACACGTACCTTGGGGGATAAATTCCAAACAATTATGGCTTACGTCGATTTCTGTGATCGATAGAAAAGGACCCACATTTTCAATCTGTGTGATCTGGTTTCTCGAAATATTTAAGGTTGCGAGCTTATATAACCCATTTATATCTGATAGAGATTTTAGACGGTTGTTGGAGATGCTGACAAAACGCAAGTTACGACATTTTCCAATAGATGCAGGAAGGTCAGATATGTTGTTGAAATCTAGCTCAAGCTTTTGCAAAGATTGCATAATTTCTATCGTTGAATGGATATGTTTGATTTTGTTCCTTTTCATTGACAATATATTGAGCTTCAGGTATCCCATACTTTCTGGGATCACGGTAAAGTCATTGTCGTCTAAAAAGAGCTCCTTCAATTTTCGCTTCCAACCTGATAATTTGTCGGGTAATTTCGAAAGCTTGTTTCCATTTAGATTCAGCTAAAATTCAGTAAGAGTGAAAATGCTTGACGTGAAGAAATCTTGCACTTGAAAAGAATGATTACCTTTAATAGATTAATTAGCCTGGTTCCGATACTTTGTGGCAAGTCTTCGATTCGGTTTCCCGAAAGTCGTAGCGATTCCAATTTTGACAAGGCGCTGATTCGATCAGGTAGGTCTTCAATGTCGTTATTTGAAAAGTCGAGAATTTTGAGAGAAGTACAACGCTCGATTTGTAGCGGAATACCTACTACTATGTTATTTCTAGCATCAAAATATTGAAGTTGAACCATTGATCCAATTCCTATTTCCCACTCTTTTGTTCTTTCGAGTAGTGCCATATTTCCACTTTCAATGTGTATTTCGCTTAGACAGTTATGATTAAGGTAGAGAGTTTTTAAAGGAAGCAAATACAATGACGCAGGATAGGTTTTGAGACAATTATGCCCCAAATTCAAGTATTTTAAACATTGTAGGGAACCGAGCTCATCAGGAACAAAAGATATATCATTTCGACTTGCGTCCAAATGCTCAAGGAGCCGCAAACATTCAACTTTTGCATTTATAGCTCGGAGTCTGTTTTGGCTTATATCCAAAAATCTTAAGCGACTTTCTAACCTGTACACTCGGTTGGACAATCTCGCGATATTCAAACCAGAAATAGATAGATCGATTTTCCCTTGTTTTTTATATGCATTATCGACAAGCTTCTGTGATTTCGATCTTTTTCCGGTAGGTCTTTTCAATTCTTTGGTTCGGTTAGCAATTTTAGACGAACGAAGAGGACAAATGCTATACTGTTTTCTAAGTAGAAATCCGCGACAATGAGCTTGAATAAAGATTACAGCATCACTATATAAGCATGCAGGCGATTCCTCTTCAATGTCTTTGCGAGCTAGTTGTAAAATGAGGGGTCGTTCCCACCGGCTTGTTCCACATCTTTGATTGTAGTAAAAGTATTTTTTTGATTTTTCGTCAAATATTTTATCAATGCATAACTGAGCCAACGCGACGCAGTGGTGTGTGGCTACTATGCATCTGTAAAAACATTGAAGAGTCGTCGCAGCTGCATCTATTCTTTGTGCTCGGGCTTGTCTAGTCATTTAAGTTTCTAAATGCATCACTTTGGCTTTCTGAAATATTGAAGAGCTCATTTTTGAAAATAGGCTTATACATATTAGCAAATTATAGGTATTTCGTTCGTGTTAGCATCGCGACGTGACTTGAAAATCACGTAGTTTCTCTTCGTAGATCCGATAGCAACTTGGCAAGGACGCAAAGATGAAAATATTTTATCCAAAGGGTATGATCGATGAAACGTAAAAGAGGGTTTGATAAGATTTACCGAATGGCATACATGATATTTGAGTAATATTGAAGATGTTTTTTCAGTCTCATCGATTGTCAGCAACAGTTCGTCACATCACCCATTTCATAACTGCAATTGTGTTTCAAGGCAATGAGACGTACTCAGGATGCTCAAAGAACTTCATTGAGATAATCTTTTTGATACATTTGAAACATTTGTCCAAATCGAACACGTCGACATCATTTTTAATGCTTCTCAAACTCGATTCCATATCGATCCAATAACTTATTTCGAGATTACAAGAGGATAGTCCTTTCATAACTGTTTGAATATTGGAAGGACCTATTCCACCAGCAAAACCAATTTTAGATTGGGCATAGCTCACTGGAAGCATGGATTTGTCCCATCCTCCTGAAAAAACCCCAGTACCCTTACTTTCGTCCAGCAAAAAAGTCACATTTGAAGGAAGACCTCCATGTGACGACAGTAATCCAGACCAAAGAGGAGTAGTTTCCTCATTCTTTTGAATAATGAACTCTATGTTCGGTAGCGTTTCTATCACAGTTAACAAATTCGGTACGGAACCACTCAAATCGGACGTATCTACCCCATTCACAGCTGTGGCATTGATCTGACATCTGCCAAAAAATCCGTCCAATGACTTCAAAAACGAGGCATCGCCTCGTTGTAGTATATCATTAACCCTCGTCCCACATAGATGAGCAGCGAGTTTCATTCTTCCGTTACTCTTTCTTGCCACTGCCTTGAGTTCCTCGACCCAGGCCGGACTGGCAAAGCGGGGACTGCCTTCCTTGTCAGGTCGAAAAAGTACACCGAACTCAATGAAAGGATACGCTTGGCTTAAAATCCCAAGAAATTGAGGATCCACGGAATCATCGGCGCCGCAAAAGCCTAGAGCAGTAAAGGAATCACTCGTTGAGGACATGGTTTGTATCTTGGTGTTATACGATATAGTCAATATAAATACCGGTATGTAATGAATATCGGGGGGCAGTTCGCAGTCATGGCTGCAGAAACGACAACGAGAGAAGTGCGTGTTCGGATATGCGAAGGTTCTGCATTTCAAGCTGCGAGCTGCTCTCTGTTACAGGAGCTTCAATCTTCAATCTCATGTTTCATCAAAGTTTTCTTTCTTTTTGATGATAACAAATTTGGGCTTCAATGCATTTCGTCGTTTGTTTCATACGGTATGATTCCTGATTGTTTCATCAAAACATTCCCTTGAAGTAATTATCATGAAGCTCCTCTAATTTTCATTGTAATTGTAATTATATCACTGTTTTTTTCATATATAAATATCCGTATGACAATGTACGGTGCGGAACGATAGAACCCGTCGTCATCCAGGTTCATCATACCTGTTCAAACCAACACATCCCATCCTTACATTTTGAAGGTATGTCAATAACGGGTAGGCTTGTTTGTACCAGTGCTTTGAGTGAAAAGAAGTATTGACATATCCAACCATTTATCAAGCGAATATGATGGCCCGTCGTTGACTTTCCGTGACAGAGGTAATCAATCCTTTAATATTGCATTGTGCTTGTAGAAAGAAAAGTATTACATGGAATATTCGAGTCTACATAAGCGAATATTGCTTTAATTGATGAATCTAAATAACCAAAAGATGACAACGTGGCAATATGATCGTGTGACAGGTTTACTATGCTTATATTATTGCGTACAATTCAACAACTAAGATTCGTCACAAAATTCAAAATTTGTGATAGATATCGACGTTCTGTAAGTTTAGCCTTGACTGCTCATCAACGAAATCAAATTTCCTATGGGTATCGACATTACTTAAGTCTAACGGTAGTCTCCTCTATCCATCGACGAACAGATGACTCTCCCAATAAAAGTAAGAAAATGTTGAGCTCACATTCACGGCAAGCTTAGACGTTCTTTTCGTCGTAAATTTTGATACAGGATGGTTAAAAGTTCGAAATGCGAAACCTGAAACCTTCACTTTGAAGAAGGTAGCTGCACTAAACCTTTGATCGAAAGCATGTGTATTGCATTGCCGTAGCCAGTCCGATTAACATACTCTTTTGCGTTTTCATCACATATGTTCCAAAGCAGCTCACTTGCGCATCGCTTCACGTATGAATCGATATTAGTCATAAGTTCAATGAGTTTCCAACGCATTGTTCCGTACGGGGCATCTTTTGGTTTCATTCGGTCACTCGAACTGTCATTTTTCTGTTTTTCGGCAGGGGAATTTTGAGCTTTATCTGTTTTATGGATGTCGTTCTCAGTATCGCTATCGTTCGTAGGAAATATTCTCTCTTTGACGATTTCTTTCGCAGTCGAGTTGCTTGATGTCAGTTTATTCATAACAACAAGTATGGGGGTAAGAGATAATGATGCCTGTTGCCGTTTTTCGATGACCGCTTCACTTAGTTGGTAATCAAGAATATCTAACAACTGCTTAATACCACCATTAAGAACCAAGTATTGACTGTAATCTGATGGCATATCCATAAGCAAAGTTACAGTTGCCAACTTTACTCGATAAGTGCGCGAATCTTGATTGCTTAAATTCAAAATTTCGCACAACAGTATTCCAAGCTGTGTCATAACTTCTTCCTTCTCTTCTGGCGAAGGAGATAACTTTACATGCTTCGCTAAATTTCCGGTATAAGTCGGTTGGACAAGGTACAAAACCTGAAACATTTCTTCAATAAGATCAGCCCGTTTGTCGTCCCCACTTTCACCGGGAAAAGCAGAAGAACGAATGCACCAAGAAGCCATACCAACAAAAACATGAACTAAGTCTACAATTGAATTGCTGTTAATGTTATACATGTTTTCAGGTTCAGATTCAAGCTCAACTCGAATAGATTCATTTATTCTATTCAACATAGCGACCATTTTTTGATTAACTTGAAAACCTAGAAGCATATGTATATGCCTGACGATGGAGAGCTTTAAGAGTACGGTAGCCTCGCTCAAGAGAATATGCAATAGAAACGGTAAACCGTGAAGGTTTTGAACGAAGAGATTGATACAAGTAGTATCTCCGCGAATACCCTGAAAGATTGCCATAGATGCATGGGCGGTAACAACTTTCGTGTAACTGAATTTCTTCATCACACTTAAAAGCAATTTGAAAATCTTCTCGGTCTTCAACGGCCTGCTAATATCTTTCGCTTTTTCATCAGAATATTTTTCTCCAAGGAGATGAAGCAATCGATAAACATTTCGAAGAGAACAAATAATTTGATCAAGCATTAACACTGATTGTGAATCATCATCATTAACGCTGATTTCATCATTTACCAAAAGTTCATCTACCACATCATATTCAAGTAGGCTCCCCATACAGGCTACGGTTTGTTGCTGCAAATCGGCAAGTTCAACATCCTCAACCATCACCCTGTCATCATCACCATCCAAATTGGAGAAAAAACAACTCCTATACCTGCTTCCACTAATCATAATCGCATGTATCGAGCTGCAGAATTGATCAACACTCTCGTTCCATTGTTCCAAACTTTTACAATTCACATTTCTCGCAGATGACTCATAGGTTTGATGAAATTCAAGAAACTCCTTGAAAAGATGAGCAACGTCTCGATCCATATTTTTCTTTGAGACAGTATATTTCCTCTCTAGGATAAATAGAAAATTTCGAAATAAGGTTTCATATCATAAGATTCCATTTCCTAGACACAAACACGAATGCTAATACAAATACTGACGAGAATGCACATCACGGGATAAGGCGTAGCTCATTGTTTAATGACCAACATTATATTACTACATACCTAGTTTTCGTCGCACTCGAGATATTCGGCAACGATTTAATAACGTTCTTGTTCTCCAGTTTATAAACGCTTACGCTTAGGTTACGTGTATGAGTTTATGAGGTTGCAAGATACGAGATGCTGCGGGGAAGCAGGTGGGTAGGAGATTGGTCTGGTCTTCAGTGGGATTAATGGGTTTGAAATTGGGTTGTGATTATGGATTTGCCTTAAATTTTTTCGGTGAAGGAAGAATGAGCAAGGAGCGAGTGCCATTTTTCCAAGTTTACTAGAAGCCGTTAAAATAAAGATTTTGAATTTTGGAATTTTAACATGGATACCAGATACGAGATACCAGCGTCTTCGACCATGTAAATCATACACAATAAAAGTGTTTCATATGAGGGGTAGACTCTAGTGCAAATTCTATTACGTTGAAACAGCAGTACGAGAAACATAAAAACTACTTTTAATTTTTCAAATCGCGACCATATGCCTGTTCGAAAACTTAGCCTCGGTGTCGGGGCAAAAATTAGGTGCCTTTCAAGCCGCATGCATCCACCCCATCTCGTTGGATTAAAGTAACCGAATTGCGAAAGAGATCACGTAGATGTTGGGTTAAAATGTATGTCAAGAGGGGAAAATCGTGAATTGAAGACAACAACTATGTCTAGTCATGACCCATGCGAACCTTGAAAATGCCGAGCTTCATGCAGCGAAAAGGTATTGTAAAGTGACAGAAGAAGGGCAAACAGATTGCTTTTTTGATGCAGTAGATAATTGCGGTGGTCTAGGGGAAATTGAAGGAGTTGAAGCACCAGAATTCATCGCCGAACTGCAGGAGAATGTCCAGCCCATTTCGAGGGAGAATTTTCATTTGGTTCAGAATTGAAAGCGAACGCATCATAACATGGAGTGACTATCATGTAAGCATACTGCTCGAAGTGTGACAAGCTCGGTCACTCTAGTGCCTACTGCCCGAAAGAATTAAATGTCCAAGGAATGCAACTGAGCCTCGCCCAACCGAGGGTAATATCCGTCATTCTCCAAACCTGACTGAAATTAGATTCAGGGTCAACGATCAGTTCCGTTTGCAATGAGCACCTTATTTTGAACATCAAGCCTATTACGGCTCCCCTCACAGTATACATCAACGCGCGCGCGCGCGAGGGG
>Ga0209092_10001988_pt1 | contig 19240 bp, 14 predicted proteins | sample FraStrMetagenome_FD_187446 | JGI IMG/M metagenome (GOLD analysis project Ga0209092, IMG submission 187446) | Marine eukaryotic phytoplankton communities from Arctic Ocean - Fram Strait ARC3M Metagenome (SPAdes) (version 2) | ecosystem: Environmental > Aquatic > Marine > Oceanic | place: Fram...
ATATATATATTGGAGATCTGTCGTATTTTATTATTCTCTTGTCATTGATTACAGTTATCAACATGGCAAGCAGTCGATGGAGGCGATTTGCATTCTTTGATCGGTCTACTTTATCTCTTCCCGATGATGTGCACCAAGATCTAATTCCGCTTACATCAAATATAAGAAAAAACAGAGGTGGAGATGCAGTGGAGGGATCACCATCGTTAGGAGATAGCAATGGCGTCATTCCACCAGTTTCAGTCTTGTTTCAAGATGAAATCGCTGATGCGTCGAATTTGGACTCAAGATCGATCTACAGTCTAAATCCAGATGATTTTCCTCCCGTTTCAGAATACTTCTCAGTTTGCAGTATAGCTGTGACTCTCAGAGAAGGTCCTCAACATGACTTAACATCTACCAATGTCACTAAGCCGAAATCTTCTCAATCCAATAATGTGATTGCTTCAGCTCTTGCATCTTATGGTGTTGGCAGTGGTATATCTCCTACCTTTGACTCAACAGGTCAAACAACATTTATTCATCCCTCTTCTCCTGCTGCGGCAAAAATGACGTTAGCCGATGCAATGAAAGGGGGGAACAAACTGGGAAAAAATTCCATGTGGAAAGTCCCAGTTGGCTCACAGCTTGTGCTACTTTTTATTGCTTCACGAAATTCAGAACATTTGCATGTGTTTGATCTGACTATGCGGTGTAACCCCAATTATGAGGAAAAAGGCAATATAAAAGCAGATGACAACATACCCATTACAGCAACGGGAGATGATCAAGAACACGACTTGGAACAATTAGATGGATATAGAGGGTGTCTGTTTCCATTTCAAGATGGCTTCAAAAACCCTGCACTTACTACTAAAGGAAATGACAGTGTAGAACAGCAAATCATTAATCAACATTTAACTAGTGCTGATAGGATTTCCAATGATCTATCATCTGCATGCAAAGGCCGTATTGTAGGAATTTCGGCATACACATCTGCAAATGATAATGCTCATGTTGCTGTGATATCTGATCACTCCGAGAGTATTGGAATTTGCGTCCATATTGATCCCCATTTATACCTTACCAGCATTTCAGATAAAGATAGAGTGTCAGGAAGTCCTAACAAACTCCCTGCATCATGTGTTTTTCAACCTTCGAGTACTTTTGACTTTAAATATAGAGGAAAACCGCGATGTGTAAATGTCACTCCTAGTCCAAGTCCTCAAACTCCTAATCAATTTAAGGTAGCAGTAGGAACTGATAAAGGGGTTATTGTTATTTATACTTATTCCTACTCCAATTCAACGACAGCTGACACTCAACAACGAAAATTCAAATTAAATGTTTTACAAGAAATTCCTCCACCAACAGCTAGTGGCGAGGATTCTAATATTGTGCATTCTGTCACGAGTGTTAAAATATCAGGCGATAAACTTTATGCATGTTACAAGCGCAGGAGTAACAGTACAAAGCAAGGCAGTGATGGCCTTGATGGAGGAACGGGGAAAGCCGATGACGAGAGGATGAGACCTACCGGTGTATGTTGTTATAATTTGAGCAAAGGAGGAAAGAGCGTTGAAAGTAGGTTTGACTTGGATGGAAGAGATGTTACAAGTGGAGGAATATGTGATCTTGATGATGGTACTGGAAATCTGGTTGTTGTAAGTGTCGTAAATAGAAACATATCCATTCATTCATAGTCCATGATTATATGTGAGATTCTTGAACGAATTGCTTACCTTTCTATCTTTCAAAATTCTAGGCTCGTTCTGATGGTCTGTATGCTTATTCGTCGAAAGATCGTAACGGTGTTGCTCCCATTGATGGATCCAAAATAGCAATGTGCTGTCTACCATCGCACATTTCTGACTCAGATGAGAAACTCCGAAATCAAACAGAGGAAAAGAAAATGGCTGATGATCAAGATGATCAAGCCAACTTGGAGTCTTCAACTGCTTTATCTAACTATGTTTTGATTGCTGCGAAAGATTCCAAAAGCGGAAGGTAAAACAATTGATTCTTTCTTGAAATGAAAATGATCTTTGAAAGTCTCACAAATTATCATAAAAACACAATTTTTCGTTTTTCTTGCACAGAGATGTGGTGGATATATATGATGCTAACAACAAGCTTGTAGCATTTCATGTTCTTCTTTCACCAGGACACAAAGCTTTACAGTCCTCAGCGGTTATTATTGGTAGTGAAAACCATTATGCTAGATCAATGAATGATCATGTTAGTCGATCGTCTGCAATTGTCATAACGGTATGTTTAGTGATTTGAATTTTCTTGCTATGGTATTCTCTATTATATTTGTCGACTTATGCTTCTTTGATGTATTATAGAGTGGTGGAGCCATTGTCACACTAACTGAAAAATCAACAGCATCTAAAGTGGCATTGCTTACACAAAAAAATCTTTACTCTGCTGCAATAACTCTTGCATTTCAAGATCCATCATATTCTCCCGCTTCAATCACTTCCTTGTATCGTCACCATGCTGAACATTTATATCGTAAAGGAGACTTCGAATCAGCTATCGATCAATATATTTTCACTGTAGGTTCGCTTGAACCTTCTCATGTAATTTTTCGATTTTTGGATGCTCCCAAAATTCCCCTATTGGCGAAGTATCTTGAAGTGCTTCGAAGGAAGAATTTTGCCACTGGAATACATTTAGACTTGTTACGAACCTGTTACTTAAAGCTGAACGAAGCAACGAAAGCAGAGAATGTTGGAGTTGAAAGAACGAAAAAAGGCAGTCATGGTACAGGGCTTGCGAGCGCTGTGACAAATTTAAGCCATAACCCAACAGAAGCTCTCGCAATGATATGCTCTTTTGACGCTGCACAGGTATGTTTATGCCAGTACACAATTGACAGGAACAAATGATCTTTTTTTCTTATCTAATAATCTTTTGTGTTTAGGCCGCGGAAGCCCTTGTCGTCCATGGAGCAACTCTTGCCCGTGCACTCCCCCGTGAAACCGCTGGATTAGTTTTATCCTTATGTGATGGCACATTCTCTCCCAACGCAATGGCTGACTCTGAAGGGAATGGAAAGAATAAAGATCAGGATGAGAAAAAGGCCGGCGAAAATGTTGACAAAGACCCTCTTCCATCTATTGTGTCGGAAAAATATCCTGTACAAATGTTTTCCTACGCTTTTCTTGAAAATCCGAAATTATTACGATTAATATTGACTCATTGTAACAAGCAAAAATGTGAAATGACACCTAGTCTAAGGAGAACATTATTAGAACTCACACTGGAGGAATGGAATAATGCTCGACGACATGGAGATGTCGAAAAAGAAAGAGTACGACGTAATCAAGCTCTTGCGGTAAGTTTATCTTATTGATTGGGTCCTGTGCATGAAATCTTTTTAATTCCTTATTTTTATCTTTACATCAAACAAAAATGTATTTAGTTGCTTACCGATTCAAATTCAGAAGAAATTGGAGACTATGAAGCTTTAGTTATTGTACAGCTTGCAGGATTCACTGAAGGAGAGGTTCTTTTATATGAACGCTTACAAATGGCTCCCATGCTGTTAGAGCGATACGCAAAAGATGGAGGAGAACGTGCAAGACGGCAAATGCTCGCTATGTGTCGTACAGATCCTGAACTTTTAGGAGATGTACTCGGCTATTTTGTTTCAATGGCCAGTGAACGGGTTAGTCAGGTATGTTTTTAAATCAATTATTTGCTTTATATTAAAGTGTTTTTTTGGGAATAATTGATGCTAAGTGACTTCTTTTCATAAGGAAAACAAAAATGATGATGAAAGTCAAGATTCTGAAGGTGAGGCTATTTTGGATGATATTCAAGAGGCTCTAGATATGGCAAGAGCACAAGGAGTTTTACCTCCAGTCCAGATAGCTCGTATTCTTGCTGGCGAAGGAGTTGGACAATTTAGTACTAATGAATTCGGAGAAGAAAATGCGAGGAGTGTTCCTTTGTCGGTTGCTTTAGATTACGTGGGCAGTATTTTGGATGATGAAAGCACAAAAATTGAAAGGCTCAAGGTAAGCAAAGAAAATGAAATGTCGGGTTCAATTAATTTTTCTCGATTTTCTTTGATTTCATTTATTGTTTTCCTTAAACATCATTAGGCTGAAGTTGAAGAATATAATAATTCTTGTAACACAATGGAAACCGAAATTAAAAGTTTGCTTTCTTCCAAAGGATCGTCTATTGAATCCAAAGGTAAGATATACACCAACTTATTCACAAGCTTACTTTCTTTTATTTATTATTTTTACTTTTTTCTAAACACATTCAATGAAGATCAATATCCACGTAATTCTGAAATTGATGTGCAAGATTTATACACCACTTTGAAGGAATCTCAAGAAAATGAAGGCAATTCCAATCCAATGAATTCTGAAGAAGAGTTCTGGAGAGAAATTGAACATGCAGAAGACCGATTTGAGACCATTGCACGTTTTTTCAGTAGAGGTATTATTCCATAATTTAGATCTTTAGTTATTCATACCTTTGACATTATTGGTAAATCTCCTTAAAGATTCAGGATTTTCTATTTTGAAATTTTTGTGTCAATTTTGTCATTTGCTTATTTGTAGTGACAAAACTTGTAAGCATTTGATAACAACCACCCAAGCCATAATTTTTCCTCATTTATTTTTAAAGAAAGCATTTACGTTCAAAAGTATCAAATCTACGTATGATTGTACACAACAAAGAAAAAGTGTTTTCTTGGCTATCACCTCACATCTTCCAATCGAAGAGTTATTGAATATTGACCTTGTGAAGTAAGAAAACATATAATTTTGTTTGGAGTGATCATTCTTCATATAAAGAATACCAGAATCATTTCACAGACAAAAAAAGATTTCTTTAGGATTGAATTATAAGGCTGAAAAAGAAGAAATTAACGATGGTGCGAAAAAAGCTCGATGAAAGAATCCGAACTCTTATCGAACGTGGAGTTGTTACTGGACAACGTTCCATGTTTGCCATCGTCGGAGATTATGGAAAAGATCAAATCGCAAACCTGCATCAATTGCTTTCCAGAACTGCTGTGCGTGCCAGACCTAGTGTACTATGGTGTTATAAAAAAGAACTCGGTTTTTCAACTCATCGAATGAAACGAATGAAAAAAATCGCTAGGGATAAGAAACGAGGTCTTCTCGCGAAGGCTACGAAAGGCAATGGTGCTGTAGACTCATCATTGCAAAATGTTGCCGACAACTTTGAAATGTTCATATCGTCTACGAATATTAATTGGTGTTATTATAAGGACACGCATCGAGTTCTTGGTACAACTTATGGTATGCTTGTTTTGCAAGATTTCGAGGGTCTTACACCCAATCTAATGGCACGTACGATTGAAACTATAGAAGGAGGAGGAATAATTGTTTTTTTAATGAGGACTGTAAAAAGTTTAAGACAGCTCTATACTATGACAATGGATGTACATGCAAGATATAGAACAGAAGGTGCTGGAGATGTTGTGCCTAGATTCAATGAAAGGTTCATTTTAAGCTTAGGAAAATGCTCCAACTGTTTGGTATGCGATGACGAGCTTAATGTGTTACCAGTTTCCAAAATGTCGTTGAAAAGTTTGGGTGCAGATGAAATAGATATGATTCATAAGGGTGATACTGGAGAAGTTATTTTACGAAAAACGCAACAAGATTTTGACCTAGAAGATTTGAAAAGAACATTAGAAGAAACTCCTCATGTTGGTGCTATAGTAAACTTGGCAAAGACGTTAGATCAAGCAAAAGCTCTGCTTACATTTTTGGAAGCATGCAGTGAAAAAACTACTAGGAGTACAGTTGCTTTGACAGCAGCACGTGGAAGAGGTTGGTACATTATGATTTGTTTGTACTGTTTGTTGATTCAAATCAAAGTGAAGCAAGTTTATCCTCATAAATTTCTTAATTTCCATTAAATTCATAGGAAAATCAGCAGCGATTGGCTTATGTCTGGCTGGAGCTGTTTCGTTTGGATATTCAAATATCGTTGTTACTGCCCCAGGGCCAGAGAATCTAGTGTCAGTATTTGATTTCATACTGAGGGGACTTGCTGCACTCAAATATCAAGAACATTTGGATTTCACGATATCGTACAATACTGCGCAAGGACGGGATCAAATCAAGTGTGTTACCAGTATTGAAATTCATAGAGACCACCGTCAAAGTATTAAATACCTAAGGTGAGCAAATTAATTTTACTAAAAAGTTTTTTTCCATTCTGTGACTAAAACTAGGCAATCGTTAGTCCAAATGAACCAGATAAATTTACTTCAGCAGAATTGGTCGCCATAGATGAAGCAGCTGCAATCCCACTTCCAACTGTTAGAGCACTTATGGGAGACAGGTTGACTTTTATGAGTTCAACAGTTAATGGATACGAAGGTACTGGTCGAGCGCTTAGCCTCAAACTATTGAAAGAGTTGAGAGACAATAAAGGTCGTGCAAAAGTTGAAGCAGCAAATTCAGCTGCATCGGATATTACAGGCCCCAAAGGAAGAAAGGTATGTTGTGTCTCATGTTTGCTTTTCAATAATTTTAAAGCCGTGTAACAGTCGTTTTTGACAACGAACATGTTTTTTAAATTTTAGGGCGAGGCTAAATTTTATGAACAAAGATGGGCAGCTGCCTCAGCAGCAGCATCGGATACTGATTTGAAAGCGCAACCTTTGAGAGAAATCGAACTCTCAACCCCAATTCGATATGCACTTGGAGACCCCATAGAAGCTTGGTTGAATAAACTCCTTTGTCTTGATTCGTAAGTCTCAAATTGGTAGATTAATCTTTCCCTTATTTAAGAAGAAACTCATATATCATTTCGTTGTTACCTATTGTATTCACTTGATAGTGGTGCCAATGTTGATTCCAGCTTGAAGGGCGGCGCTCCTGCACCTAATGAATGTGAGCTCTACAGTGTGCAACGAGATGCACTCTTTTCCTTTCATAAACTTTCCGAGGCATTTTTGCAAAAAGTCATGGGTCTCTACACGAGTGCGCACTACAAAAATTCACCAAATGACCTTCAAATGTTATCAGATGCACCAGCGCATTCTTTATTTGTTCTTCTTTCACCTTCTGCGGAAGAGGACAGTAATTCTTTACCTGATATATTAGCTGTAATTCAGGTTGCATTAGAGGGTAAAATATCGAGGAAAGCAGTCGAAGCTCAACTTGCACGAGGGCATCGTTCTGCAGGTGATCTTATACCGTGGACAATAAGTCAGCAGTTTGGAGACTCGAACTTCGCTCAGCTAAGTGGAGCTCGTATTGTTCGCGTCGCTGTACACCCGAATGTTCAAGGAATGGGTTACGGTTCAAGAGCAGTAGAATTACTTTATAGATTTTTCAACGGCGAAATGGTTTCTCTATCCTCTGGCGATGATGATGTTAGTGAAAATGGTTCCGACGACGATGATGGTAAAAAAGATGATAGTTCTACAGATGAGAGTACTACAGGCGACCTTGATGGCATCCGTGGGGAAAAGTTAAATCCACGAAAAGAGCTTCCACCTTTGCTTCTTCCTCTTACCGAAGTAAAAGCTCCTCGTCTTGACTGGATTGGAACGTCATTTGGTTTGACCTTACAATTACATAAATTTTGGAAGAGATCTGGAATGCGCATGCTATACCTAAGACAAACAACAAGCGAACTTACAGGGGAGCATTCTGCTATCATGGTCCGTGCTCTTCCAAAACGAACCGGTTATGATGATGCATGGTTACCTGCATTCGCTTCAGATTCAAAGCGACGCATAATGTCACTTTTGGCAGGATCATTCCGCGGCATGAAAATTCGTCTCGCTATTTCAATTTTAGAGGATTTTGACCAAGTGACTTCTGGCATGATCCCAGAGGACAATGATCTCGCAAATAAAGAAATTCAAAAGCGATCAGGATCAACTACTGATGTCATAACCGCAGAAGAGTTGAATTACTATCTTACTTCCCATGACCTCAAGCGTTTAGAGCTCTATGGTCGGAACTTATGTGACCATCATCTTGTTACTGACTTATTGTCAGTAGTTGGACGATTATATTTTGGTGGCAGGTTTGGATCCGAGTTCAGTATTTCAAGTCTTCAAGCAGCATTAGTATGTGGAATAGGCCTCCAGCATAAAACTGTGGACACCCTTACATCTGAGCTTGGCCTACCTGGAAACCAAGTTTTAGCCATGTTTAATAAGTCTATTAGAAAGATGTCAATTGCGCTTCATGGTGTTTTAGAGGAGAATGAAAAGAAAAAATTACTCAGCGGAAAAGAAAGAATGGAAGCAGAACTCATGGCAGCTAAACTCAAGAATGTAGCACGTCAAACACTTGACGAAGACGCTGAAGAAGGTGCAAAAGATGCACTTGCTAAGCTAAGAGGGTAAGTAATTTGAACGATAGACCACTTCAAGTAGTCATTGAGATCTAATGATGAAACTAATTCTTTAATCTTTTTTCAGAGAAACGACTGCTTTGCTACCGGATGAGTTGCAAAGAGAGGGAGATGTCATTAATTTTGCTGTAGCAGGAACTGATGAGCAATGGAATAATGTATTGAATGGAGAGGATCCATCGAAGGTATCTAGTGTCCAAATAGCAACTAAGACCGAGATTAAACCTAAACGCAAATTAGATGAAGATGATATTAAGGAAGAAACTTCAAGGTCAATTCCAGGAAAGAAAAAGCAACCAAAATCAGAACGAAAGTCAAAAAAGCAGAAAAAAAACAAAAGGAGATCAATGTAATTTTCATGAATGATTTTGCATAATCTTTAGATTTAATAATTCATCAAACAAGAACTAATGATCCTGTAAAGAAAGTTTTATCATACTAGACCCCCCATCGACGTTTGTGCTCCACTGGATCTTCGTAGTGATGCGTCGATTCACCAAATCTTCTAAAATAACTTCTGCATTGCCAACCGTTGTATCCTTGAGGGCATTCTTTGCACCCTGCTCTTGTAGTTAGGCCTGTAACATCACTATAATATTTCTTTTTACTATTGTTTAAGTCTGTGCAAAATCCTGAACAAGAAGAGGTAGTAAGACCAGTTTCTTCTCCAAAAGTACCCTCAGGACATTTTCTACAGTCTTTGACAGACCGTCCTCCTGTTCGGTCGCGGTAAGTTCCTCGTGGACAAGCTGCTGTACATAAACTATTTTTTAAATCAGTTGAACTTCCATATCTCCCTTTAGGGCAATCGATGCAACCTTCCATCCGAAGACCTCCTGGTCTTTTTAAATATCTATTCCCATAATCTCTGTATGTTCCTAATCGACACGATAACTCAGGAAGCTCCCCATTTTGAGTTTCTAACAATTCGTCTTTTTCATACCAACTATAATATGGTCGATGCTGTAATCGTCTTGTAGTTTGATCGTACTCATCAAAGTTTGAAATCTCATCTTCTACTGGTTCAACAAAACTATCTAGACTTCTCTGTTCATGCAATGTCGAGGTAAAACCCACCAGGGCCACAATTAGAAGAATACTCGCGAAAACAATGTATGCTTTCATTATCTTTCAATTCAAAAGAAATAAAAGGGGGATGTTTGCTAATCATTGTTCAATGGAAAATTTTGCGCATGGAATGCATGGTTCATTTTAAAAAAATTGTATTCAAATGCAAGCAAAAGGTAGAAAAATAATTGAAAATAAAGTCAAGCAATGACGAAAACTGAACCAGAAAGAAACTATGTCGCTGATGCCTACAATTGGGAACAACGTATAAAAGGAGAAAATGAATCTGCAAGGGTAAGAATTATGTGTTTAATAATTAGGAATGCTTTCATGTTTAAGGAGAAGATCTCATTCAATATGATTTGATGGAATTTTGCCATTGTCCTTCATTTCTTCAGATATGGGCATCAAATTGGGGAGAACTTTATGCCAAAGACGAACCACAACTTTATGGTGGAAAAATAGACCAGCTGGAAAAGAAAATGACTCAAATACCTGCTGAACGAATAATAACAAATTCTCAAATGAGCTATAAATTTGTTCAACCATACAAGGAGTTTGGACCCAATTTTAAGAGAAGAACATTCGACAAATTTGACACATTGGTTGGCATGGAAGACGAAGAAGAGAATATAGAGTACAAAGAAGAAAAAAAAAGTGGAAAGAGAAGAAGACGTGGTTGTTTGTAGTTGACAAGACTTAATTTCAGGATATTGTGATTTTGAATCATTCATACCACTAAGTTTATAACTAGAATGGAAATATAACATATCTTTCGTTATTATTCGATAGGGATCTTCATAATTAGCTCATAGAAAATCAAAAATTTAATTAGCTTCGCTTCGATTGCTTTAATTCAAGGAAATTGTTGAGTTTGTCAATGCATCATTAAGCATTTCTGTACCTTCTTTCAAAATCGATTCCAGTTCCTCACTATTCTTCCTGACTGGGACTTTGATAGCATCACCAGCGATATCAATACAATCGGATTTCACGACTCTCAACCCCTTGGTTCCTAATATGGCATCCAATTCTTCAGCTTTGGGCAATTCGACAAGGACTTCATCATTTTCAATCTTAATTGGAAAGGTGATGATCTGTAAATCTCCTCCGATTTCATTACCATCCTCGAGCGCAAATGTCTTCTTGTGAAGAGGGCAAGCAACCTTGGGAGTACCAGCTGTATCTCCAATAATACCTTGACTCAAAACAAAGGCTTGTTTGTGAGGGCACATGTTTTGTGTACAGTACCATTCTCCTCTCTGAGCATTATTGAAAACTGCTAATTGAGTGTCACTGTACAAAATAGCGGATCCAACATTTGGTGTAAAGTCTTCAACATTTCCTACGTTTACCCATGTTTTCTCTGAACGTGCGAATACATCATCTTGTGGTGGTTGCCACATGGTTTGCTCTTGCCCGTCAGCTGGCCAATCAGCAGGGCGTTTTTGACCTCTCATATCGATAAATTCAATCAAATCGTCTTTTGTTTGATTTTCATCAGTGTTTACGAATTGCTTGAATTTGGCTCGACGAACTGGATCCTTGACAACCTCAGCCCATTCGTCATGGTTAGTATCGACAAGATGTTGCATACGACGGTCCAACTCATCACAGATACCGAGTGAATCTTCAATGATAACTTCCTTAAGATGCTCGATAGGCCCTCCTCCATTCTTTCCTCCGGGAAGTTTCTTTTGCCATGGGGCAGTTCTCTCAAGTCTATCAGCAGTAAGGATGTAGTACATGAGATATCTATCAACATACTTGAGAACAGTTTCTTCATCAATATCAGTGGCAAGAAGTTCTGCATGCACTGGAGTTACTCCACCATTACCTCCAACATATAGATTATACCCATTTTCAGTGGCAATCATTCCAAAATCTTTGCCTTGGGCTTCAGCACATTCACGAACACACCCTGAAACAGCACTCTTCATTTTATGAGGAGAACGGATTCCTTTGTATCTATTTTCGACGCGAATGGCAAAGGATACAGAGTCTTGAACACCATAACGGCACCATGTAGACCCAACACATGACTTGACTGTACGAAGAGCTTTTCCATAAGCATGACCTGATTCAAATCCAGCTTTACCGAGGTCTTCCCAGATATCTGGAAGTTGATATTTGGCTGCACCAAATAAATCAACTCTACATGCTCCTGTGATTTTGGAATATAAATTGTACTTCTTGGCAACAACACCAAGGGCAATGAGCTGTTCTGGAAGTAATTCTCCTCCAGGTACACGAGGAACGACAGAATAAGATCCACCTCGTTGCATATTTGCCAATGAGCGATCATTGGTGTCTTGAAGAGCATCTTTGCCATTATCTAAAATAACATCGTTGACGAGGGAAGCAAGGATAGATGCAGCTACGGGTTTGCAGGTCTCGCATCCATCTCCATGACCGTATTTAGCCAAGATTTTTTCGAAGGAATCAACGCTGTTGATGTCAGGATCAGTACGAATCAAAGCCATAAGCTCTTGTCTTGAATATGCAAAATGTTCACATAGATGGTTACTCAAGGATCCTCCGAGTTTTTCAAGCTCTTGCTTCAAAATTGCTTTGACATCGGGTTCGCAACCTCCACATCCTGTTCCGGCACGAGAACATTTTTTGACATCTTTTAGATTTGCTCCATCAACTCCTAGTTCAATAATCGTATTTGTAATATCGCCTCGTGATACATCATTACAGGAACAAATTTGGGCAGCAGGATCTTCTGAAACACCTTCTTCTTCCACAGGTCCAGATGCAGCAGAGGGAGGACACAAAAGTTCACCAGCTGGAATAGGTATTTCTTCTCCAGACATGGCAAGTTTGTGAAGCTTAGTGTAATCATCCGCATCACCAACGAGAATTCCACCTCGTAATTTAGTTCCCATTTTGTTAAAAATTAGTTTACGATAGACGGAGGCCAAAGGATCGTTCCATACAATTTCTGTAACATCCTCATCATCGGGTTTGGGTTGATTTTCACCAAATGAAGCAACATCACTACCAAGTAATTTCAACTTAGTAGACAAATCGGCTCCAGTGAAGGTAGGAAGAACTTCCTCAGTGTCAATACCAAGTCTTGCAGCGGCTCCAATAGCAGCAACCTTAGCCATGTCATAACCTGGGGCGATTAATCCATAAATGAAATTTTTATGAAGAGCAATTTCACCAATAGCATAAACATCTTCGGCACTTGTGTTTAGATGATCGTCAACGACAACTCCTCCACGTTCACCCAATTCAATTCCAGCTTCTTTAGCAACCTCATCTCTGGGTTTGATTCCACAACTTACAACGACCATTTGCACTGGTAGATCTTCCCATGTGGGGTCCTCGTTACTAAAACGAAGGGCAGCAACTGGAGACATGTTTTCGTTGTCAGTAGATCCATCTTCTCCCACAAATGCAGATGTTCTGGCATTGCAGTGTACTTCAAGACCCATGGATTCAATAGTTCCCACAAGAGCATCATGTCCTCCCTTGTCGATTTGGCGACACATAAGGATGGGAGCAAATTCAATGATATGAGATGTAACGCCCATATCTTTCACAGCTTTGGCTGCTTCAAGTCCTAGCAAACCACCTCCAATAACAGCAGCACTCTGCACGTTATTTTCCTTTGCATAAGCCAACATAGCTTCTAGATCTTCAATGGTACGGTACACAAACACACCAGGGCGTTGCTTTCCAGGGATTGGAGGAACGAATGGGTAAGATCCCGTGGCTAGTACAGCTACATCATAGGGAATCACTTTTCCACTCTTGCCAGTAACGGTCTTAGCCTCAGTATCGATAGCAACAGCCTTGTCGTTCAAATGTAGTTCAACACCATTGTCGTCATACCAGGCTGTTTTGCCATCTTCATCGAACTCAGAAGTCATGGTCAAAGCAGATGGATCTCTTGTCTCAAAGTAAGAAGTTAGTTTCACACGATTGTATGCAGCTCGAGGTTCTTCGCAAAATGTAGCAATGGAGCACTTTTTATCCTTGTCCAAATCCAAAAGATTTTCCATAAAGCGCTGTCCAACCATTCCATTTCCGATGACAACTACCTTTTTTGTTTCTCCTTCATCGTCGCTGCTTGCTCCTTTCGTAAAAGTGTTCCTCAATCGTTTGAGAATGCCGATTTTGTTACCGGCTGTATAGCTTGGTGGAACAAATGATTGAGATTGCGGTAATAAAAGGAAACATGCCACCAAAGTAGACAGACGATGGCATGTCGCGATCATTTTCTTTTCTTATTATCTGAACGAAATAAACACAGAACTTTTCCGAAGATTATTTTGTGAGTGAGAATAGGATGGGAAGATATCCATCTCATTATTTCTCTTTTTTTTCCGATACATCAACAAAAGATTTATTTAATCTAGATTTCATACTAATGGCGTACTTACAACATACATTCAATCTGTTAATTTATAAGAGATACATAAATATTCATACTTGGTCTACAGAACGGTGTTCATTAAGTAAAATTATACTTAAACCCATCATCTCATCAGAACTTGCAGTGGTTCTGGAAGTATAGACAAATAAGGTTAGCACAGACCAATGTCTTCTTGGAAATAAGTGAGAATTTCATAACCCTATGTCTATACGGTATCACACGAAGAATAATTTTCTCACAACATAATTAATTTTCGTTTGTTCCGGAAGGCAATGAGAAGTTCATTCTTAATGTACTTTAATTACCCTATGACGCGTTCCGACGTCATATACGAGTACCAGGAAGCTTGTGTAAGAAATGGAAACAAAAGAAACTGAACTTTTAAAAAAGCTGAAAGATGCCTTGTAAGTAAACTTACACCGTACATATTACGTGCCAGTTCCAACACTGTAATATTCCTCCTGCTCATAATTTCGTATTTTTGTTCTATGTACCTAAAGGATTGGCTTCGCGTTGAACTTGTGTAGGTAGGCATCAATACACTCCATCCAATCTATTTCTTCGTTCCACAACCAAAAAAAAGTTCTTTCAAATTTGGTACGGTATGAGAGACACACCAGTGCAATTAATACAAGATATGACATATCCAATATAGACACATATATTATCGAATTTGTAAGTAAAGTACGGCGTTTGTACCTGTTGGCATTTCACTACTCAACATCCGGCAAATTCAAATGCCGACAATCAGTTTTCGTCCTTATTTTTATTGGCATCATCTGCTACGGCATGGGTGATACCTTACCATAGACTCTGTATCTTACACAAAGACCACAAAATCGATGCATTTAGGGCAAGGACTATTGTATCATACATTGCATTGGCATGTTGCAGGAATTGGTTGGTGTGCAAGAAATATCATTGTTGTTGAACGCCTCTCCTTCACAAGTTTCGATCCCTATACATGTCTTTAGTATATTGTTTTCATGGGAATTGAAAGACTACGTTTCTTTTCTCATTTACTGGATGGTTAGAAATTTTACAAAGGAATGATATTTTTGCAGTAACATCTTATACAAATTTCATTGCTGTAATTAATTAGAGTTTCGTGTTTCAAGAAAAATCTGGAGATAAAACTAAGTCTCAATACTCTGTTAAGCGTAAGCATTTATTTTCAAAGATGATGCACTTCTTCTTCCCTTGTTTTTGAAAGAGCTATCAAATGTACGCGGTCGAGTCTTATTACGCTCTCTAGAATAGTTGAAATTGTGACTTGTTAGCTCTGAATAAAGCAAAAGAAAAATGATTATTGTATTTAATTTCCTATTGTAGATTAAGAGCAACTATATAGCTTCCGATCTGAATGCCATAATCAAAGTATCTTAAACAAACCTTACTTTTCTTATTCGATGGTAGGATATATTTAAAAATGATTAAGAGCATATTCACTGAACAACGAAAAGATGATAAAAGTTTTTATCAAAGAAAACGTTTGATTGAATCAATTTCTTTTGGCAGTTGGATTTCAATAATTTGATGAAAAAACAACGAACAACACTATTTATAGAGATTGATTTCCAAGTGCAAGGAATTTAGCAATTTCCTTTTGAGTTAGACCTAAGAATTATTCCATGAAAGAAAAAAAAACAGGATAAAGAGATTTTTTGAGAGCATGTAGTTCAAACAACAGACCCACACTCTCTCTTTAGATCGTCGTGTACCAATCTATTCTGAAATTCAACTCGTTCAGTTAGAGTTGAAGTACGTACTATGCTTTACTTAGACGGCATTAACGGTTCAGGATTATAAAGTGATTGCATTGTGAAGCATACACCTGGAAAATGGCAACATCAAGGAAAACTTCGCTTGCATATGCAACTTTCTTTCTTCTGACTGAGAGGATATTGTCCTTTACTGCACCCCTTCAAACTCATGATTTGAATGCAGGATTTGATAGATCTTCTTTTTCAAAGAATACCTTTCTGATATCCAGAGGAGACTTTCGTCAAAGGTTGTCAGCTAACAAATCAGATGATTATGATGAATCCGAGGACGATGGCATGAAAAAAGCATTTGAATCTCTGAATGATTTAAGCGAATTGAACTTGGATGAAAAATCTCCTCTAGAAATTGCACTTGAAAAGAGGGAAGAAAATAAAGGAAGTGATTCAGCTACCTACACTGAAGCCCCAGAGGAGGAATTGAAAATATACAGTGAAATGTACTCCGAGCTTCAGGATAAAGGGGAGGATGAACTATATGGTGATGTGATGGGAGAATTGGGGGGTATAGCCAAAACAAGTGATCCAATTCCTGAAATGGATGAAATTGTCGAATCGTTTGAGGATGTTGATGATATTGGGAATCTCTTTGACGACGAGAACAAAGACGACTTTATGAATCGTGCTATTGCCGAAGCAGTGCAAGAAGCACAAGATGTCAAACAAGGTGATCTTGCTGAGCAAGTTCTTAGCGATGACGAACTTATGAAAGAAATTGAGAAAGTTTTTGATGAGGCTAACAAAAAAATTTTAGAGGGCGTTGACGACATTAGAAAGGAACAGGTAAGTAACCAATAACCGATTGATTGATAAGCACAAAATTCTTATTCATATTGGCTATAACGTGTTATTCTTTTCCATGTAAGGCTGAATTAACACAAGCAAAGGCAGAGAAAAGAGCAGCAATAATGAAAGAAGAAGAAACTAGATTAGCAGAAGCAGAAGGAAGCATAAACAGACTAGTGGGCAAAGTTAGCGAAGAAACCTTGGCTGTGGAATCGGCAATCAAAGACCTGGAACTTGCAAAGGAAGAAATGGATGCTGATCCACTAGTAAAAATCGCAAATTTACGTAACGCTGGAGTATTGAAACAGGGATCTTTTGTTTTGGCTGCCTTGTTTGCAGTTAGATCTCTTACAGACCTTGTATTGATTGTTGGCCCTAATCCTGGATCGCACGCTGTCGCTGCTGCTGTTCAGTTTGGTCTTGCTTTAGTATTTGCTTTCATATTCTTTCTTTAACTCATTTTTAAAAAAGGTGGTATCTTAAAAGTATCTTTAATTTTGGGATAATGTTCGAAAGTGCAGGAATTGTAAACACTTAAACAGAGGTGTATTAACATAGAGAGAAAGACACTACCTAATGTATAATTGGTGCACTCAAATGGATTGTATTTTATTTAGCAAGATTTGTAATTTCAATCTCCATACTCAATATTTCGGTTGTGGCTTATTAAAAATAAATGTTAACTGCTGGGTTTCTGTTTTGTCTACCCTCAAGTGGTTTTCATTGTTGCACCTCTCTAGCTCTAGAGTAATTGCACTACAGTGTTTCGCTTTTACATCCGTCAAATTTCATGTGCACAGCTTACCTTACCACGCACTCTCCTAATTCCCTAAGGCCCGTTCATGTGGTCATTGATGGAGTAGATTTTTATCTTCTATATTCATTAACAAATAGACATATAAAATCTACTTTTGAGGCTCACCACATGAATGAAATTAATTTTCGACGGAGTAGATTTGGATGCTATTTTTGTCATGATAGGTTCCTTAAAATGATGACATGAATGCGATAGATCAAACTCAAGGAATGAAATGAACAAAATATCCAAAAATAGATTGAATGGAAAATAGCGCGCCAGATAATATTTTTTGCAAAACGTAATATTTTCGTTTAATACTTCTTCACATTTATTGGATAAGGAGAACACAACATCATTTCACCAACAGTAACCGAAAATAGGAAAAATTACTCAAGGAAGCACTCACATTGAATATGCAATGTCATATCCTTATAAAAAAGGGATATTGTTATCGATTGCTCTACGAAAGTATTGTATGGTGGTCAATAGCAAACACAAGAAGTTCAAAAGTGTAATTACCCCAATAAATAACATAGATTAAATTATGCAAATGCTATGAGATGTGGAGGGTATATTTCAGGGGAGATCAAGTTAGCACTTACACTCAGATTACTAGCAGGAGCTTCTTATCTTGACTTAGAGTAGATTTTTTTTAAGCTTAAAGTAGATTTTTGTTTCCACATTTGCCCAAATCTACTCCGAAAAAGTAGATTTTGATGGAATAGTTTCTACGGATAAACTCATACAAATGAAAAATACACTCGAAATATTTTACCACATGAACGGTCCTAACTGTCGTAGCATAAATTCTTTCTATGATTACGTAGCGCCAATCCATTGGTTTGATTTCTTCTTGGTTCATTTCACGAAAACAAAAAACGCATATAGGTGACCACTTCCACATAAGACATTCATTTGGCACAGAGTCAATCAAACGATTTAGGAACCAAGTGTTTAAAACATGGCGTATACTTCTCTAGCTGGAAAAAAACTTCAACAAAAGTTGGGTGCATCCCTCAATGAATCAGCTTCAGCACCAACTTCTTCTTTCGCAAAGAAACAACTTGAGAAAATGGGCTGGAAGGAAGGAGATGGTTTAGGAGCAAGGTCCACAGGTATCAAAACTCATATAAGAGTTTACAAACGAGAAGATGATGTTGGCGTTGGTCACGATAAGCTAAAATTAGCGGAAGCTTCTAATATGTGGTGGAGCTCTTCTATAAGTAATACGCTGGAAAAGCTGTCATCGAAACGAAAAAAGAAAAAAAACAAAAAGGATAAGAAGAAAACAAAGAAAATATATACAGACGAAGAATTGTTTGAGGCAACTGGAGGAGCTAGATTTGGTATGAGAGCACAGAGACGTGCTGAATCAAAATGGGCGAGAACGGAAAAAAATGCTGATTTATCGATACAGGAAGAAAAAGCCAAAGGAAAACTAGAGTGGAATGGACTAGGGGAAGCAAAGTTATTATTAGAGGACAACCATAAGAACAAATCAAAAGATGCAAAAGATCGTAAACGTAAACGGGAGAATAATGATAACGAAGTAGTAGAAGAGAAAAAATGCGACGAGGTTCAATCGTCTACAATTAGCAAAAAGGATAAAAAAGAAAAGAAGAAAAAAAAGAAAAAGGAAGAAAAGAGAAAAAAGAAAGAAAGATGAATTCAAAGATGCACCGTTCATTCAGAATTTTGATAATGAGTTTTATAGTGTCTATAATCAAAGAATTTTAAATAGTGGATATGAAATGCGATCTTTCCACGCTAAAGTAGCACAAAAACAAATGATATCAACGCAATTAGCATTTTAAAGTATACTACTCAGACATTTAATTGTCCCCTTTTTACTCACATTATTGCATAGTGCAAACGATTTCTTTGCTTCATATACAAGTCGCGATGAAAATGATGAGATTCAAAGTATGGAAAGAAAATTTTTGATTAAATATTTGCCTTTTGATCTTCATTTTGGGAATTCAGATAAAATCATAAGGCAAAAAAATTGATTTTACATAACTTTCCTTAAACCTTTTTCGTTATGTTCCATATAGG